>Ga0180442_100496_pt1 | contig 25077 bp, 7 predicted proteins | sample ChrtobMetP5_16mM_FD_119746 | JGI IMG/M metagenome (GOLD analysis project Ga0180442, IMG submission 119746) | Chrysochromulina tobin associated microbial communities from unialgal haptophyte culture, Seattle, Washington, USA - P5_16mM MetaG | ecosystem: Host-associated > Algae > Haptophytes >... | reverse complement strand
GTCGTCGCCAGCTGCGTTGACGAGTCGAGGAGCTTCGAGACGCCGAGGTCGCCGATCTTGAGCACGCCGTCCTTGAGAAAGAGATTGGACGACTTGAGGTCGCGGTGAAGCACGCGGCACGCGCGTGCAAATACGCCACGCCCGCACTCGGCTGCAGCAGATACTGCCACGTTCGGGAAGGTGTACGCCGTTGCGAGCGTCGATCAAGCGCTTCAAGTCGCCGCCGGCGCAGTGCTCCATGACAATGTATAGCTTCTGCGCTTCCACGTGCGGGTGCTCGAGTGAGGCCATCAGCTTCATCTCGTTGAGTGCGTCAAATTGCTCTCGCCGTGAGCAGCCCAAAATCGGGATGCGCTTGATGACACGATCTTTGCCGTCGCGCTTGCGCCGCGCGACGTGCACCTCGCCAAACGCACCAGCTCCAAGGCGTCGTCCCATCGTAAAGTCGGCGAGGCAGTTCTGGCGCAGAATGTCCGCAAGCAATTTCTCTTCCTGTGAAGACCAAAAGTTACCAGCTCGACTCCTGCTCGGCTTACCTGTTTCACACGGGCTTTTTTTTCTCTCACACCCCTGGCCCCCGCCCCTCCCCCCACATGGTGAGTTGGCACGCAGCGGCAGCGGCACAAAGTGTCCTCTCCGACCCCTCTCATGTTGCTTACATGTAGCTACGATCATTGCAGTGGCGTCTCCACCCAAAGCGCGGCGCGTCTGCACCCAAAGCACAGTCACCTGGCTGCCCATTTTACAAGCCTGCCAAGTACGGCGCCATTGGGAGCAGGGTGCGCACCGTCTCCTTTTTGAATTCGGCGAGTGGGATCGCACCTGCACGGTTGCACAAGTCTTGCATGCTGGCGAAAAAGGTCTCAAAGCCGACATGGAACTCCTTTTGTTGGGCACACTTGATCAGGGCGCCATTCTGTGCACGTACTTCCTCACTCGCAGCACGCGAGGAGAGCTCAATGCCTCCGTGCACAGCGTCGCGTGCCTTTGCATCGAGCGCGTGGCCGAGGTAGAGGAGGACGGCACGCGCGGCGAGCTGCATAGCCGGCAGCTGCAGCGGCGGCGGCGGCTCCTTGCCGAATGAATCCCACAGCGAGCCCTGCATCACGAGTTCCTTGACGGAGAGCATTCCAGCCGCCGTCTGCACGGCACGCGAGAAGGCGGTAACGGCCTCCTCACCATCGATGGCGCAGATCTGCCACGAGGCATCCATCACGAGCTCTATGACGAAGAACCAGAGCGGCAACAGCTCAAACTCGCGGGCCGGGTTCACACGGCAGGACGCGCAGTAGCGCACGCACTGGATGGCGACGCTCATCCGCCCATCCTCGCTGGTCGCGCGGAGCAGCTGCAGGGAGAGGAGCAGCCGCAACGAGAGCGGGGCTTGCTGCGCCATGCACTCTTGCACCATCTCGGGCAGCGATGTCTCGGGGCGTGACGCAAGCGCCGCGCCGAGCACGGCAAGAGGTTCCTTGACGAAGCTCGCCTCCACGTACGCGCTCGCCCAGCTGCCACCGACCGCGCGGGGGGCGCGCGGCGCAGGGGATGGCGAGGAAGCATCCTGCAGCACCAATGCCCCTCCCTGCTGCGCACGCTGCGCGGTCTCGGCGTCCATGCCAGCGGCAGTGAGGTAGGCTTGCACCGCCGCCTCCATGAGGACGGAGACCACCGAGGCCGAGCGAACGCGAGTGGGGAGCAATCCGATGATGATGAGGGCGATCGGCTTGGGCATCCCACGGCACAGCTGCGCCGCGAGCGAGCGCATCTTGGCGTTGAGCGTCTGGAAGGCACGCTCCTCAAGGCTGAGCCCGCTGCTCTGGTCCGTGCCCACGCCCTCCATGTCTCGTAGTGGGTTGGCCTTGGGGGCCTCTTTCCCCACAGACGGGTCGGAGATGCCGATGTGCGCGCGCTTGCCGCCGAAGCCGAACCAGCTCGACGAGGCTGCGGGCGGTGGCGGGGCGCGTGGGCGGGCGGTGGCGGGCGTTGCATGGATCGGCACCTCCGACGCGGGCACGCCTGCGGCGGCGGCGAAGCGCTCGGCGTCGCTCGCAAAGGGCGGGAAGGGCGAGGCGGCCGTGTTGCTAAAGGGCAAGCCGGCGGCCACGGTCTTTGGCGCATCGACCACGGTGTCCGCGGCAGAGAGGGCGGCGGAGAGCGCCGTCGCGAGCTCCTCGTGCGGGAGGGGTATCACCCGCGAGAGGGCGAGGCAGGCGGGCACGAGGATGCCGGAGAGGATCATCGTGTGCGTTGGGAAGGGCACGTGCCAAAAGAGGGCGCCGCTCGGGTCGCTCAGCAACAGGAAGAGGAACGATCGCGCCTCGGCCGCGGCCCGCGCGATGGCGAGCGAGTGGCCGGTCTTGAGGGCGACCGCGTGAAGGAGCGCCACGTCCTCGAGGACTCGAGGTGAAGGGTCTTCCGCCGGCATCGCCCCCGCGTTGAGCAGCCAGCTGAGCATCGTGTCGCCGTTGAAGTGGGAGGCGAGCGCCGCTCCGTTGACCATCGACCACAGCTGATCATGGAGGCTGCGCAGCTGCGCCTCCGCTGCCACGTTCATGGCGGAGGCGCTCTCGCCGCCCGCACGCGCGCCCAAGAGGACGATGCGCGTGGGTGTTGAGATCCACTGGGGCGCGCTCAGATTAATCTCGAGCACGAGGCGCAGCAGCGCGGCGAGGTGTGCGTGCCCTCCGACGGGCGCCGTCGACTTGGCGGCAATGAGGTTGGTGACCCACGCGACCCAATCGAGCTTCGAGAAGATGACGAGCGCCGTCGTGGGCAGGATCTTGGTCAGAGCGAGCAGCCCATCGACGAAACTCTCGTCGTACAGGTGGCACGTCAGTTGGCGCCACGGGAGCATCTGCGCGGCATCGTGGGAGGCGCGCACGAGCTCCGACGAGTCGCCGACCACCGCAGCCGCGGGGGAGAGCACCTCAGTCACAAAGTACCATCCCTGGTTGATGAGCTCGGGCGTGCGGCTCGCGCCCACGAGCTCAAAGAGGAGCCGCAGCGAGCCGACGCACGTGCTGACTGTGAGGACGCCCTGGGTGGCCTGCGTGAGCAAGGAGCCAAAGAAGGCGGTCAGCTCCTGCCAGAGCGAGTTGGCGCCGTCGTGGTAGAGCAGATCGTCGCCAGCCGCCATCTCGGCCGCCAGGTCGGCAGGCAGCTGTGGGGAAGAGAGCAGCACCCAGCGCAGAAAGGTGGCGGCCGAGTCCATGTAGCACGGCGGGAGCGGCAGCGCCTCGTTGAGCGTGTGCACAAGCAGCGCCGCGCCGCGCACACTCAGCCTGTCGAAGGGGAGCGCCTCGAAGAGGCTATGCCACGTGGACGGCAGCCCCGAGTTGCTGACGGCGGCGGTGAGCACGATCTGGAGCGCGAGCTGCACGTTGACCGGAAAGGAGCTCTGGGCGATGCGGTGGAGGAAGGTGACGCCGAGGTGCGCGAGCGGGCGCGAGCAGAGCAGCCGCTCCGTGGTCAGGGCGAGCAGGGTGAGCTCCTCGCCCTCGCGCAGCGCCTCGCGCTCCTCACGGCTCATCGCGGCCGTTGGCATCGAAACCGCGTCGAGGTAACGGCTCACATTCAAGGCGCGCAGGAGCGTCGGCACATCCGCCGGATCGAGGCGATCGACGGGCGCCTCGGCGATCAGGTTCAGCAGCTGCCCGAACTCGAGGAGGCGAGGAGGCGCTGCGTCGAGGAGCGCATTCGGTGTGAAGACGCGCCCGATCCAATCGAGAGGCAGTCGGTCCAGCAAGCCCTTCTCCGCCTCGCGCCTCGCCTCTGGGTCGACCAGCCGGGACAAGCCAGTCGCACCCTCATCCGTGGCGACGACGGCGCGCGTGGCCTTCCGGCCAGCTGGCACCTCGAGCTCGATCATCTGGCCCGCGCGCGCGTTGGGCGGCGCGGTGAAGACGACTTTGGAGCCGTCGTCGAGCTTGGCGCTGTACTGCTGGTTGGGCACGACGCCCTCGGGAAGCTGTACGGGGAGTTGGATCGCCTTGCCGCGCCGGTAGCCATTGCCGCGGCTGGTGGCAGCTTCTGACGCGTCCTCGGCTAGCTCGGGCTCGGGCGTCGGCGGCCGCGGCGGCGGCAGCGGCGGTGGCTGGTACTGCGAAGGAGACGCGTTCGAGAGGGTGGCCGAGTCGGCAGGCCCTTCGAGTAAGCCCACGTTGAGGCGCCCCGAAGTATCCATCTTCTCCGCTCTGGTGACCAACGGCCCCACGGGCAGCGGAATCACGAGCGGATCGCCGCGGAGGGCGGCCGCCTCCGCCTCGGCGCGCGCCTTTGCCTTGATCATCTCGACCTCCGCCAGCCTCGCCCCCTCGGCCGCGCGCGCCTCCGCCGCCAGCCTCTCCGCCTCCACGCGCTCCGCCTTCTCGCGGGCGAGCTCGTCGAGCTGGCGGAGCTGCTGCGCCGGCATCGGCACACGTGGGCGCTCAGAGCGGGCGGCCAGCAGCGCCACGAGCAGCCGTCGCTGCATGTCGGCGACGTTGGCGAGGTATGCGGCGCCGATGGCTGCGAGGGTGGACGAGACGAAGGCGCCGAGAGGTTCGACCGTCGGGGGCATCGAGTAGCCCACACCGACCTCGAGCATGAGGAAGAAGAATTCGACTGCCCCCGCTCGGACCACCGACGGGTCGGCGGCGGGCGCATTGGGGTAGGCGAGCACGGCGGGGGCGGCGCGGCTCCCCTCGGGCACGGGCATCGTGACGAGTGCCTCCAGATGCATCGAGTGCGCGAGGGCGAGGAGGAGCTCGACCGTGTGCGCGTACCGGACGGCAAGCTCACTCAGGCTCGCATGCAGCGCTACGAAGGCCGCGCGGTTCGCCTGCAGCCGTTCCGACACCTCCGGCGGCCCGGGGGCGATCTTGATCTGCGGCAGCACGAACATGACGGGCTGCTCGCACTCCGGATGGCGCACGGTCACCGACTCGGTCTCCTTGGAGCGCTGGTTGACATTGAGCTTGCGCACGAGCTCGAGGTACTCGAGGTCCGCTAGCTTGAGCGACAGGAGCGCGTCGCGGTGCTCCTCTGCATCCGCTCGCACCTCCGCCCAGAAGGGGGCCGCCGCCGCCTCGGCCTCGCTGCCGCTGCCGCCGTCGCCGTCACCGCCGTTTCCGCCGTCGCCCTCGAGCATCAGTGTGGGGAAAGGGTCTTTGGTGGGGGGCTCGACGACTGCTGATGAGCCGCCCGCGGCCACCTGGCGGCGCACGCGCCCGACGAGTTGCTTCTGGAGGATGGCGAGCTTCGCCTGGAGCGCCGCCGCCGATGCGGCGAGGACCTCGCCGTAGTCCGACGGGCTTGGCGGCGGCACGCGCTTAGGGAGCAGCTCACCGAGCAGCTCGAGGCTGGCTTCGGAGTCGAGATGCTCCCACGCCTCCTTGCCTCCGAAGAGCAGCTGGCGTGTGCGCGGGACGTCCGCAGTGTCCTCGGGCGCGGGGTCGGCAAGACCCCCCGCGTCTGCCACTACGATGGCCATGTGGGCCACCTGGCCTTCACTGCTCTTGGCGCGCGGATGGCGGGAGAGGCGGGCAAGGGCGGCGGAGGCTGGGCCGGGCGCGGCACGCGCCGTCAGCGGTTCGGGAGGCTGGACGATCGGCAGATCCGAGAGCTGCACCAGCGCCGCACGCGCCCTCTTGCGCTCAGCGAGCTGGGCGTCGGTGTCCCAACCGAGTTGCACGATCGATGGCTGCTCCGAGCTGGGCTGCTCGCGAGGCGGCGCCGTGGCCTCCACGGGCGTGGCCGGCTGCACCGAGAGAGAACTGGGGGGCGTGTCTTTCCCCACAGGGTCTGCTGCTGGTAGTACGGGTGCGTCGAGAGGACGTGTGGGCTGCACGCCAAGGATGGAGGCCGCTGCGGCGGCCGCCGCCTCCTTTGTGTACACGAGCGGCGACGGGTGCGCGCTCGTGATGACGCCGACGAGCTGCTCCGCGTCGGTGCGCAGGGGCCCCGAGGGCGGCGGGGGCGTCAAGAAGGCTCCGGCGCGAGGGATGATGTCAGCCGACCACGTGGTGAAGCATTCGTACAGCATGCGCGCACGCAGGTTGTTGGGGAACTGCTTGGAGGCGGCGGTGAAGTGCGCGGTCAGCTCATCGACACGCAGCTTGGGGAGCACACGCGGGGTGAGCGCCGCCTGACGAAAGTAGAGAATGAAGAAGCGCTCCCAAAAGACGAGGGCGCGCACGTCGTACTTGAGGAGCAGCGCCGCGTACTCGCACAGGCCGAGCGCGGACGCAGCGTACCTGATGAAGGAGGCAATCAGTGATCATCAGAGGCAATCAGAGGTCATCAGTGCCGAGCGCGGACGCAGCGTACTGCTCTCGGGGCACTACGCCGCCCGAGCTGGCGCTGCTGGCGCTCGAGATGCTCGTGGACGCGGCGTGCGAGATCTCGCCGAGATCCATGTATTGGGTGCTCGGCACGAAGTCGTCGGAGCTCACCCCGACGCTGCCGGCGCTGCCACCGGCATTGGCCGCCAAGATGTCGCTGAGCTGCAGAGGCGCGGCGGAGAGGCCCCATTGGTCGAGGTCCGCCGTGCTCGAGTCCGTGCTGCCCAGAAGACTCACCTTCTTGCCCTCGGCCTTCGACTTGGAGGCAGAGGTGCTCTTTCTGATGCTGGCGGACACCGCGCTCGAATCGAGTGGCGCGACCGTACTGCCGACGCCCGTGAAGCTCGGGGGGATGTCCGCGGGCAGCTGTGGCAAATAGGCCGCCGCCGCGGCAGACGCGAGCCAGACGCGCTTGTTCGTCAGCTGCTCGAGAATCTGAGCACGCGAGAGCTGGCAGCTGGCGAGCGCGCTGTGGATGGGCGAGTCGCTCACCGCCACCTCGCCCGCCGCAAACACGGCATGCACGAGGGTGTCGAGGAGGGCAGCGCCGCCCGCGGAGGCGACGGGCGGGCGCAGCGTGCCAGCGAGCAAGGCAGCCCACATGAACACCCACGCTCCGCACCACCAGTCGCCGGGGCCGCCGCCGCCGTCCACAACCGCCGCAACCGAGACGGCGCATACCGTGGGCATCGCCGCCGCCGCGGCCGCCTCGTCGACGTCGAGCTTGCTCTCGCGCTGCGCTATCGTCGAGAACGACCCAACGGGCGCCGCCTCGCCGGCGCTCATGCCGGCGCTCATGCCGGCGCTCATGGCGGCCTGGGCGGCGAGCGAGTTGAGCATCAGGGCACGGAGAGCCTCGACGTGTGCGGGGCCGATCTCGGCGTATTCCGCGAGCAGTGGCGGCAGTGCAGGCGGCACCCAGATGTTGTCATAGCTTCGCGAGGACGCGCCGTCAGCGGCGCCGCCCTTGCCGGTGCCTGCACAGAGCGTGCGCAGGATCCTCACGAGCAGAGCACGGAAAGACGCGTGCTGACCGAGCGTCAGCAGCGCGCCTAAGCGCTCCCAGAAGAAGTACTGCGACGATATCTCGAGGAGAGCCTTGGCAGCTCGACCTTCAGCCTGGCCTCCCACAGCCTCCGCGCCACGCCGATCGGCCTCTGCGAGCGTGAGAAGGCACTGCGCGGCAGGCAGCGCTCCCTTGATCGGCTCGTTTGGCGTCGTGACGAGCGCCGCAACCGGCTGCAACAGCACGTCCCACGTCTCCTTTGGCAACGGCGTGCTCACCAGCGCCGCGCCCACTGGCCCAAGGAGCAGCTCCCACCACTTGCTCGGCGCGATGTGGCTGCGGCAGGCGAGCAGAAGCACAAGCGCGCACTCGCGCGTCCTCGCGCTCGCCTTCGTCCAGTCGAGATTCTCAAAGACCGCCGTGCCCACCTTTCTCCGCAGCCGCGACGTTTCCAAGCTGCGTTTCCTCGCCGACTCGGCCGCGGAGCCGTCCGCGAAGTTGGCGAGGTCGCGAGAGAAGGTGGCGGCGGCGAGGGTGGCTTCGGGGCGCTTTGGCGAGATCGCGAGCTCGAGCCGCTGGAACCGCGCCCAGTCGTCAGCATGACCTTCGGTGGGCGGGGCAAACTCTCGTAGGTAGTGCTCGGACGCGTCCTTTTGGTATCCGGAACCGATCTGATCGAGCTCCACCGTGTAGACTTTCGTCGTCGCGTTGTACTTCTTCACGTAGGCGATGGTGTCGGCTCCACTGCTGCGCTTCACAAACACGCTGCTGCCGATGGCGAAGCGCTGAGACGTGGCGCCGCCTACTTTGGTCGCGGGCGAGAGGAGCGTGGCAGTCGCTGCCGCGCTGCCGCCGCCGCCCCCGGAGTTGCCCTCAGCGTCGGTGAACTGCAGCAAGTTGTCCACGAGCAGGGCGGAGAGTCGCTGCACGTGCTCGAGCGTCGGGGTCCACTGAGCAAACGGTAGGGCCGCGAGCAGCGAGAGCATGCGCTGGGCGATGTGGGGGCTGGCAGCGATGGTGTCGAGGTGAACGGCCGCCTCGTCGAGGACGACGCCGATGAGGCTCGGGCTGAGCTTGCATTGGGCGCTTAGGCTCACCGCGGCCTCGCGTTGGAAGGCACCCGCGGCGGCGGCCGATGAGGCCTCGGCCGCCGAGGCGTTGGTGAAGGGCACCGAAGGCTTCTCGGCGGCGGTGTGAAGGGCACCGGGTGTGAAGGGCACCGAAGGCATCTCGGCGGCGGTGGTGGCGGCGGGAGAATCGGCTGGCCCGTGGAGCAGAGCGAAGGCAAAGAGGTCGCCCACGCAGAGCGAGGGCAGCATGGTGGAGGGCGAGGGTGCGGCGTTGGTGGCGGCCGCGGCGGCTGGCCCGGCGAGGCCAGCCGGATAGGCAGCGTATGTCGCGATGCGGCGGAGGAGGGTGAGGGTGGGGAAGGCAGCCATGTCGTTGGCCGACGCGAGCAGCGGGTGCGCCGCGTAGCACGACGAAGCCGCGGCCGGCACCGAGAGCTGCGCCGCGACGAAGCCCTGCTGCTGCTGCTGCCGCAGCAGCGGGGTGCGGCACATCACCTCGACGATGTTCATGGGCGGCAGCCGCGAGAGCTCACAATACGAGTTCCACAGCTGTTCCGGCGCGAGCGAGGCCCACGGCCACAGGGCGAGCAGTGGGGCGCTCACGAGGGCGGTGCGGGTGGTGGAGCGCGTGAGTGCTGGTAGGGCGGTCGAGCACAGCGATGGGTGAGCGACGACGGCGGCGGTTAGGATGCTCGCAAGCAGGACGAGGGTGTCGAGCTGTCCCGCGTCGTCGAGTCGCTTGAGCACGCGTTGAATGGGCTGCACCACGTACGCGTCGACGTCCGCGACCTTGAGGCGCGCGAGCTGGAGCCAGTCCATCTGGCCGAGGTAGGCGCGCACGTCCGCATCGGCGGGCAGGCCCGCGGGCGGCGGTGACTGCCACAGCGCGGGCTGGTTCACGAGGAGGGTCCAGAGCCACCGGTTCTCGACCAGGTCGTCGAGCCGCGGCTGGATGAGCGGCGCCGCCCAGCCGCAGCCCACGCCATGGTAGACGGTGCCCAGCAGCGCGGCCAGCTCGGCAGTCGGCGTGCCCGCCGTCGCGAGCGCCCCGGGTCTCGTCATGCAGTGCGCGCCGAGCGCAAGTGCGAGCCTCCGCAGGGTGGGCAGCGTGCGAGGATCGAGGGCTTTGCCGCCGTCGGCCGCTGAGGGCGACTGTGAGAAGGCGTCGATAAGGTGGCGCAGGAGCCTGAGAAAGGCCGAGGTCGGCGGCATGAGCGACGGATCAGGTGCGAACAGCCTCTTGTGCGCAAAGGTGAGCAGCCGCTGCTCGGTGAGCGTGTGCTCAAAGAGGACGGATGAAATCTTGGCGGCTGTGAAGCTCAGATGCTCACTCATGTGTGCCTTGAGCTCGTCCCACTTAGCCGCATCCACGACGGCCACCTCCTGCGTGTATTGGTGGGTCACCGTGTACTGCTGCGCGTCCCCGCATTTACCAGTGACTGAGTACTTTTGCTGCACAATCGTCCACACCGCGTTGCACAGCTCCTGGATTTTGCGCTCGCGATCAGTCTGCGCTCGGGAAACCGACGCGAGCTTGCGCGAGGAGGCCGTAGCTGACTCAAAAACAAGGCGGACCTCGTCCTCGAACGCGTCAGTCATGCCGTCTCGCAGGAAATGCAAACACGAGTAATCGCGGTGGTGCCGCCACCGTGCTTTCACAGTCCAGGTAGTCAGTCGATCAGTCAGTCAGGTCGCGGTCCCCCCCCCCCCCCCCCCCCCCCCCGCGGCGCCCCCCCTCCCCTCCCTCCCCCCAGCAAGCAGAAAAAAAAAAACAAGTGATCGCGGGGGGGCCCCCCCCCTTTTTTCTCAACCCCCGGAAGTCATCCGTCATTCACTCGCGGCGCGGGCCCCCCCCCCCCCCCCACCGTCTCGAGGGACGGCTCCGCACCTTTCGGTCACCACAAGTACTGAGTACACACTCAGACAGTCAGTTCAGTTTTGTGCCGACGGTCGACCCACCTCGAAATCAACATTCGGTTCTATCTTCTAAGTGATTGTATCGCATTATTATATGTTGGTAGCGATTGACTTGATTCAATGGTGAATATAAGGTAGGCCAATGGGGGCTAAGCCCTCCGTGAGTGTGCTTGGGAGACGGCTCAGAAACGCGATAGTAAACATGTCATCGTTGTCGGAGTCACAAGACACGACACCACCGAGAAGAACCGCACTACCGTCGCCGCGGGGGGAGCGGATGGCTGTGAACAGAATTGCTCAGCAAAGGAAGTGTCGTTCTACGGTGGGCTCGAGGAGGCTCGGAGTCTCCTAGGGTCGCGCGCCGCCCGCGGAGCGCCGCGTCGATGCTGCGGAGGACCGCGATGATGGCCTCGCCGAGAGCAGCTCGGCCAGAGCTGCGTCCTCGGCCTCCTGCTTCGATTTTCGTTTCGCCTGCACTGGCTGCATCTTGGACCGCGCAAGACGTCGGAGCTCGTCCTCTTGCATGGCCAGGAGCTCAGCCAGCGCCGCGTCCTCGGCCTCCTGCCTCAAGGTGACAGATGTCGAGTTTCGCCGCTCCTGCAGCTTCGCCTCGTAGGCGGCCTTCTCCTCGGCCATCTTCATCGCGGCCGTCGCGCGCGCCTTGGCCTTCTCCTCGGTCGCCTGGCGCTCCTCTTCCGCCTTGGCAGCCGCCTGACGCTCCGCCGCCTCGTTGGCCTCGCGCTCCGCCTTCGCCTTGGCCTCCTCCTCCGTGCGCAGCACCTGTTGCAGCTTGGAGGCGGCTTTGCGCAGCGCGAGCGTGCTCGCCTTAATCTCGGCTCGCCTCGTCGACTCCTGCTGCGCAGTCTCTCTGAGGCGCGTGAGCAGCTCCTTGAGCTCCGCAATGTCGAGCTCGCCGCTCCCGTCGCTGTCGAGCGAGTCGAAGAGGGCATCGATCTCGCTATCCTCGGCCTTGACGCCCAGCTCCTTGACGCTTTTCCGGAACTCGCCCCTGTCGACCAAGCCGTCGCCCGACCAGTCCCACTTGGACACAAGATCTCCGATCTTGAGATTGCGCTTGATGATGAGCGCGCCAAGCTGCACGTCGGGCGGGCCGGCGCTGGTCTCTAGTTGCCCGAGCTCCGTCTCGGCCTTCTCGGCGGCCTCAGTAGTGCGTGCGGCCTCGTCTGTCTGTGCGGCTTTGGCGCGGCACTCGTCGGACCAGGCCTTGAGCGCCTGCGCCTCCGTCTCCGCGCGGCTCACCGCGTCCAGCACGGACTTAAGCGCCATCTTGAGCTCGGCGAGGTCGAGCGAGCCGCCCTTGTCCGCGTCCATCGAGTTGAAGAAGGCGTCGATCTCGCAGTTCTCGGCTTTGATGCCGAGGTTGCCCCGCACCTTCTGCCGAAACGCGATCTTCTTGATCTCACCCTTGCCGTCGCTGTCCCAGTCGCGTAGCAGCTCACTGATTTTCTGACCCTTCTTCTTAAGCGCCGCGCCGAGAATGCGCTCAAAGGTCGAGAAGACGGCGTTTGCCTTCTGCTCGGCATTCGCTGCCATCTGCAGCCACTCGCGCGCCTGCGCGAATAGCACTGCCGATGTCACGTCCTTGGGCTTTGCCGAGTCCTTCTTCATCGTCTTCTTCTTACTGCCGCCACGTGACTGGCCGTCGTCCAAGAGGCATGGCCGCGGCTGCGACGGGATGATCTCAGGCTGCTCCTTGATGAATGTCTCGAGGATGGCCTTGACGTCCTTCAGCACGTCCTGCTCTTGCGGGGTCGGCGCGCGCCCGTTTTGACTGATCGGTGTCAAGGCAGATCTGATCTTCAGCGGCGGCGGGCTCTTCATGACGGCAAGCATGTTTGCGAGGGGGATGTCGGCCTTCCGTTGCTTCGGGGGCCCGTTGCAAAAGACGAGCGTTTTCCGTTTCAGCCTCTGCAACGGTTCTGTGCTGACCTTTTTGCTTTATGTACGGTTGCTCAGAATTATGATTGCATTAGCAAAACTCGGTCGCGTCGGTTCGGCCCAGCCTGATGATTGCGGTCCTCATCAAACTTGTCACAAGCGCCAAGCCGGCCTGGTGCTCGGTCCGTCCCGTGTCTGCTGAAGATTGTGGTGAAAAGCGCGACATCCGATCCCGGTCCCTGCTCAAGCTACTAGACCAGGCAGCGAGCGCACACGAACAACGATAAGCTTCAGAAAAAATCTCAATCATCTCGTCTCCTGATTTAAGCCTGGCCGCGGCTCGCGGCTCGTCAAGATCTCGTCACTCTGTAGCGCCGTCCGCGCCGCCATTGGTTCGCCGAGAGTCTCAATCTCGACCAATCTCGCCCAGCGCAATCCTAACACGGCGAGCTCCCTGCTGACCCCGAGGACGACTCCAAACGAGCTGCAGCTCCAAACGAGATGCAGCTCCAAACGACACGCCAACGGCCCATCACGCAATATGCTCATCCCCGTAGAAGCCCCCAAAGCTGAACTGCGCGACGGCTTCCCCGTCGGGGGCCGCGTGGCGGACGAAGGGGGAGGCGGACTTTGCACGCTTGGCAGCCCGCTCCTTGAGCAGCCTCTCGACCAGCCCGCTGTGCTCCCTCTCCAAGCCCGCACGAAAGTCGCGGAGCAGCTTGGACTGTGCCAGCTGGCACGCGCACGAGACTTCCCCGCTCCGCGACTCGCGGACATCCTGTTGCGGCTCCGGCTGCTCGGCCGGTAACGAGCGGTGCATGAGGCTCGGGTACGGGTAAATGACACTGGTTGGCACGTCGCCTGAGAAGTTGAACTTGGTCGTGCCACGGCATCCTTCGCCGGGAGCGCACGGAGCGTCTTGCTCGAGAAAGTCCAAGACGGCCAGTAGGTTGTGCGATGTGACCACGTTGTGCGTGATCGCGACGGTCATCTCGAGATTCAGCACGCAGTGCCACCAGCCCCTGGGCACGAACATGCACTCGCCCGCCTCTGTCACGCACTCGAGGCGCCTATCGACGTGCTCGTCGGCGTCATAGTGCTCTCGAAACCACTGCGGCAGGCAGAGCTGCCGGTCGTCGTCCCCCGAGGACGGCGGCGGACAGTCGGGCGGGTAGAGCACCCACTTTTTGCGGCCCTCGATCGTGGCATTCCACGCGAAGTTGCAGTTCGGGTCGACGTGGAACGAGGAGCCAGTCAGCCTTGGGCCGATGATCAACCACTTGTAGTCGGGCCGTTCCGCACCAAGCACGTCCATCAGGTCCTCCTCAAAGTACGGTGGCACGCTGAACTCAGCCACCATCTCTGGGCACTTGCTGCAAAAGTCCTTGTCGAAGAGGTAGAGCGGCCGCAGCTCGTGCTGAGCTTCGCTCCTATCAGCAGTCTCGAGGTACTCACGCAACGTCATGTCCACGCTCGCAGACACGCGGAACGTTTTCTCACCGTACCGCTCGAGCAGCCGCTTCCGCGTCCACTCGGTGGCCGCCAACCATTTGGAGACCACGCCCGTGAGAATCACAGGGATGCGTGGCTTCTCGTATTTCTCGACAAACTCCTCGCGGGAAAGCGTGTCGACGCAGCGCCGCTCGACATTGCTGCGCTTGAGCCAGCGCGGCTCGATGCGCGTCATGTACTCGCGCACGGCCTCCGCGCAGCGGCGCTCATCCTCGTCATCCTCGTGAAATCCAGCCACCTCGGCGTGACTTCTCTTCGCTGGGCGGCCGCCATCGCCTTCATCTGGGCACGACATGAGTGTTTCCTTTCGCGATCTGTGTGGGGTTTTTAGACTCCGTGACGACCATGCCGCGTCACGCCGCAATGTCCTGCAAAGTTGGACTTTCGTTTCCTTTTTTGTGTCTTTTGTCGAAACGCGCTGTCGCGATGCTGGCCGTCCTCGGCAACTCGCTCGAGCAGAAGGAGCAGTTTATGCGGCAGGCGAGCCAGACGGCTCGCGAACAGGAGGAGAGCGTGCGACTCGTCCTAACCCTGGCGCTAGCGACCATCACGTGCTTCGTTCTCGCCTCGCATGCACTCAAGCACCTCCTCAGGCGTGCGCTCGTCGCCTCCGGCTTGGTGCTTGGAGGCGTGCGGGTGCGCATCTGCGTGCACCTCACGCGTGGCGCCATCTCCTTGGTGCTGAGCGACGTGCATCTAGGACTTCCTGCCGCCGCGTGGCTCAACAGCTACGTGCTTGGTAGCCTGCTCCCGACGGCGCTCGACGTGGTGCAGATCGAGGAGCTCTCGCTGACGCTCAGTGGCTGGGCTCTGGCGTGCACGCTGCTGTCGGCGCGGCGAAGGTTTGGCTGGGCATCGCAAGCGCGCGGAGCTGGCGAGGACGTCGCTGCAACTCCAGAACGGGCGCCATCGCCTCGGCCGGCGACCGACCGCTCCGCCTTGCTCGAAGTTCGTGCCAAGGGCCTGATGATGCTACACTCGCTGCCTGGTCCCGATGTCTGGGCGGCAGAGCCGGCCCGCAAGGCCACGCTCGAGACGTTCCGCGACCTGAAGCGCATGCGGCTGCTCTCGCACGTCCGAGCCTTCGAGAGTCTTGGGCCCGCGTGTTCTGCCGCCGCCGCCACAGCCGCCATGCCCGCCACAGCCGCCACGCCCGCCACAAGCGCCTCGCCCGCCACAAGCGCCTCGCCCGCCACAGGCGCCACCACTGCGGAGGCGCCCATGCGCTCTGCCAACGGCCGCTCGACTGCATCGGCGCCGCAGCGTCCGGTCGTGCGGCTGCTTGACGTGTTGCTTGAAGCGCTGCTCAGCAGCATTGAGATCGACATCTCGAGCGCCGTGTTGGCGCTCGCGTGCAGCGGCGCGTGGCTGGTCAGCCGGTGGCAGTGCGCACGCCTGCGCCCGAGCCAGCGGCGTGTGCCCATCTTGGAGACGGGCGTTGGCATCGAGGTTGAGAGCGTGCGCTTCGAGCTGCAGCCGCATCCAGCGCTGAGGAATGTCAGCGGCAGCGGCAGCGGCGGCAGCAGCGGCAGCGGCGGCAGCGGCGGCAGCGGCAGCGGCAGCGGCAGCGGCGGCAGCGGCAGCGGCGGCAGCGGCGGCAGCGGCAGCGGCGGCAGCGGCGGCAGCGGCGGCGGCGGCAGCGGCGGCAGCGGCGGCAGCGGCGGCAGCGGCGGCAGCGGCGGCAGCGGTGGCGGCAGCGGTGGCGGCAGCGGCAGCGGTGGTGCACGTGCGGCCCCTGCTACCGACACGGCGCGTCCATCGGCCAGGAGGTCTGAGGTGGTCACACCAGCTGCCGGGCTGCTCCACCTCGAACGGGCTGTGAATGTTCACACCGGGCTGCTCCTCCTCGAAGCTCACGCGCGCGCCGTCGGCGGCGGCCACGGCGAGCCATCGGAGATTGAATCAGGCCACGGCGAGCCATCGGAGATTGAATCTGGCCACGGCGAGCCATCGGAGATTGAATCTGAGGTTGAGCATGCGCCCAACACGGCGCCCGCCGACGCAGCTCGCCCGGCCTTGAGCGTCAGCATCGTTCAGCGGGCACCACCGTCTCCGACGAGCGGTGCCGTGCTCGACATCGCCATCAGCGCCGCGCGCCTCGACGCGACCCTCAGCCCGCACCACGTGCAGCTACTGGAGTGCTTCTATGCTGTCTACGTGGCGTACAACTCGTGGTACACGTCCCTGAGCACCCAAGTGGAGGGGAGCGCCGTGCCGAGCACCCAAGTGGAGGGGAGCGCCGTGCCGAGCGCTCAAGTGGAGGGGAGCGCCGTGCCGAGCGCCCAAGTGGAGGGGAGCGCCGTGCCGAGCGCCCAAGAGGGCTGTGGGGAAGATGATGGCACGGCGCCGGCGGCCTACGAGGCAGCGAGTGCCGATGTGCCCAACACGGCGCGGGCCCCGACGGGCGCTTGGCACGACGCTTGGAGGGCTGTCGAGGAGAGGGCCGCGCGTCTGCCCAACACAGCGCTTCTAGCCGAGCTCCGATTGCTCTACCGGTACGGCGCAGTGCAAGGGAAGGGGCCGCGCTGTGCTGGGCACCCGCCGGAGCAGCGCTGGCAGCAGCTGCTCGACCAGCTGCCGTTCGAGGTGGCCCTCGCCGCCCTCACAGGCGCCGCCGCGGGCACAAGAGCGCCCCTCATCTCGCCCATCGATCGTGAACCCACCAGCACGGCCTCGTGCGCGGATGACGGCGCCCATGACGGCGCCCATGACGGCGGGCCCGCAGCCGAAGCCACCGTGGATGGCTCCGACTGCTACTCCGGCAGCTGCTCCGGCAGCTACTCCGGCAGCTACCCCGGCAGCTACTCCGGCAGCTACTCCGGCAGCTACCCCGGCAGCTACTCCGGCAGCTGCTCCGCGTCGGCGCCACCACTCTCCTTCCAGCCGCCCTCACCCGTCCCCATAGCCTCGAGCGCGCCCTCGAGCACGCCCCTCTTGGACCAGTACGGTCGGCCACTGCACCGAAGGGAGAGTCTGCACGAGGCCACCAGCGCCGTGTTGGGCGCCAGCGCCTCCCGCCGCGACGAGGGGCATTTGAATGACTCGGAGCGGCGGCAAGCCGAGGAGTACAAGGCCACGGCAGCCGCGGGCGCTCGGCTGCGCTCGCTTTTGGAGCGCGTGCTGGAGAGACAGCTCCACTTCGGGATGGAGGTGGAGCATCTGCAGCTCTGCATCTGCCCCGCGGCCGAGCCGCCGGGCAACGCCAAAGGCGCCGTCGCGCCGCTCAGTGCATCCGAGGCGGCCACAGCGGCCACAGCGGCCACAGCGGCCGTGGAGCCGCGCATCGAGGGCGTCGAGCTGCCAAATATGGGCGGCACAAGCGTGGGGCGCCGTCTCGGGCAGCAAACGGCGGCTCAGCCCACCGGCACCCGCGACGGGTTCACGCTGCCCGAGACGGCGCCCCAGGCACTGCCCAAGACGGCGCCCCTTGCATTGGGATCTCCGCTGGTGATCGTGCATGTGGCGCCGCCGCATGCGGCGCCGTGGCGGCGCGTGCCGCGCCCGTGGCGGCGCTCGACGGTGCCCATAACGGCGCCCGAGCCCGCTAGAGGCGTCCCGCCGCTGCGCACGGCCGCTCCGGCGCTCACTCCGGCGCTCACTCCGGCGCTTCGATTGGACGTGTGGCGCCGCGCGCCGCCGTTGGGCAGCAGCAGCAGCATTCGGCAGCAGCAGTACCGGCTTGAGCTCGTCGATTTGGCCGTGACGGACGAGCGCGGCGCCACGCCTCTCGCGCAGCGGCGGGTGCTCGGTCCGAATGCTGTGAATGCTGTGAATGCTGTGAATGCTGTGAACAGCACGGCTACAGCGGCGCCTATGGCAGCAGCGGCGGCGGCGATGGCGGGTGCCGATGGGCGCACGGCGACGGCACGGGACGCTGTGGAATCCATGCCTAATATGGACGCTGTGGAATCCATGCTCGTGCTCAAGGCGACGCGTGAGTCCGGCGAGTGGCAGAGCGTTTCGTCACGCCTCTCGCGCTGGGCGGTGCTCGTTGCCGCTGAGCTCCCTGCCCAGGTACGCGCGTGCCTTCGGCCGGTCGGGCCCGCGCGCGGATTCGAGCCGATGCCACCTTGGGTGTTTGAAGGGCGGCCGATGCCTCCGACGCTCGCACGCCCTCAATCTCAATCTCAATCTCAATCTCAGTCTCAATCTCAATCTTCATCTCAATCTTCATCTCAGTCTCAATCTCCCCCAGCCTCTCAATTGGCATCGCCGTACGCAAGCCGCTCAGTGTCGTTCGTCAACGTGACAGAGGGCCTTGCCGCTTCCGCCGCCGCCGCCCCCGCCACCCCCGCCGCCCCCGCCGCCGCCCCCCCCCCCGCCGCCGCCGCCGCCCCCGCCGCCGCCGCCGCCGCTGCCGCCGCTTCGTCGGCCCCATCGGCGGCGAACCTCAGTGCACGCACCGCCAACGGCTGCCTACTGCTGCTCAGCGGCGCTACTCGTAACGTCGAGCTGCGCGCACGTGAGCTCCTCGTCATCTTGCCCCCGTGCCGCGGCGCGGCCGACCATTGGGCGGTTGGGCTGGGCTTGGAGGTCGACATGCAGCTGAGTACGCTGCCCGGCTCGGAGAAGCTCTGCCTACTGATCCATCCCAAGGTCGAAGGATCGGCGCTCGCTCCTCTAGAGGAGGCCCCGCCTTCGTGGCTGCAGCCTGCGCGGCCGCTGTGCGCACCGGCCGCGCTCCTGATGCCTCCAACGAGGCTGCACCTTCAGTACGCCGCCAAGCGCACCGCGCTCGGCATACGGCGAGAGAGCAGTGCTGGTGGCACGAGCAGCCAGTCGTCGCCCCCGGGGTCGGCCCAGCCTTCACACCTCCCTTCACACCTCCCTTCACACCCGGGGTCGGCCCAGCCTCGGCAGGGCGGCGGCGCAGCGAGCAGCGATGGCGGTGCGCGTGTGGTGCGCCGAGTGAGCGTCGAGATTGCGCCGATCATCATGGAGGCGTCGGCCACGCAGCTCGTGAGCACCCATGCTGTCCTCGAGGACGTCCTCAGCCGTGCGCTCGAGACGGCGCCGACGATGCATGCACGCCAAGGAGGCTCGGCGGCCCCGACGCCATCCCCGGCGCCGCCCCACCTCCCCCCCCAAGCGCCTGGCACGTCACGGGCTTCGGCACGGGTTTCGGCACGGCCCTTGAGCCCTCCATCACGGGTTTCGGCACGGCCCTTTTTCCACACGCTCACAACGGCGCCCGAGCCGATCGTCCCTGGCGGAGGCGTCGCTTCGTCAACTGCGTCAGGCCCGCCCTCACAGTCCCAATCTGGCCCCCTTCACACCTCCCTTCACACCTCTGCACGACAGGACGCCCGACACGACGCGCAGTCCGGCTCCCTTCTCGTCTCGCACGATCTGTCGTACTGGACGACCAAGCTCCTTCGTAAGCTGCAGCTGCTCCATCTGCGACGGCGCGCCGTGTCGAGCTCCGCCTGCGCCGCGCCCCCGCCCACGCCCGACACGACGCCCCATGCCGCGCCCGCCTTGCGCCACACCTCGCCGCAAGCCTCAGCTTCACGCCTCGGCTCTTCACACCTCAGCTCTTCACACCTCAGCTCTTCACACCTCAGCTCGCCGGACGCCGCCGCTGCTGCCCGCACGCCGTCGTCTCGAGCGCCGCCGCCACCTGCGCTGCTGCTGCTCGTGTTGACGGAGGCGCAGCTCGAGGTGCTCGGGGCGACGCTTCGACTTTGGCCCGACGCGCCCGACACGACGCTCGACACGCCGAGTGGCGCGCCGCTGGGGGGGGGGCCGTTTGGCGCCCGACACGACGCCCGACCGTTTGGCGGCGACGGCGCGGCAGCGCCGCTGGTTGAGCTGCGCTGCGCGAGCCTTCGCGTGGAGGAGTTCAAGCTGCGCCAGCAACGGACGATGGGCTCGTCGCGCGCCTCGCTCTGGCAGCTGTGGGTGGACGATCGCGTCCGCTTCCGTCTCTCGGCCGGCGTGCAGTGCGAGTCGCTCAACCAGAAGCTCGGCGTCCTCGAGCCTCTCGTCGAGCCGTTGCGCGTCGTCTCGATGGCGCGCAAGAATGGGGGCGAGTCAGACCCCGCCTTCCATGTGCACGCCTCCGAGCTGCAGCTGAACGTGACGCAGGCCCTGCTCAGGCTTCTCGAGTCCGAACAGTTGCTGCACACTCTCACCGCCGCCGCCACCCCGCTCGCTCCCCTTCACACCTCCCTTCACACCACCCCGCTAGCCACCCCGCTCGCCGACCTACACGCAGCGGGCATCGAGCCCTCAACGCCCGCTGTGCCCTCGACGCATGCACATGCACATTCCCATGCACGCGCACACGCGCACGCCTGGCGCGGTGGTGTGAACGAGCGCGGAGGTGTGAACGAGCGCGGTGGTGGCGGCGCGGCGCGCGGGGCGGGCGGCCGGCTCATTCGACTGGTCAACACGAGCGGCCTCCCGCTGCGGGTCGCGTTGCAGTCGTCCTCCCGCAGCCGTACCGGTACATCGACGTGGGTCGGTCTCCCTTCCTCGGACAAAGCCGCTGTGAGGGAGGCGAGGTGTGAACGAGGTGTGAACAGCGGAGAGGCCAGCGCCCCCGGCTACCTCGAGCTTCAAGTTCCGCTCGGGACGGCGCCGGCGGCCGAAGCACGCGGCCAGGGGGCGCCGTCGCGAGCGCCGCTGTACGTGGCGTTCGCCCTGGACGGGTCGCGGATGGTCTCGACGGTGCTCCTCGCCCACGACGGTGCGTACGCGCTGCGTCTGCGAGACACCACAGCGCCCACCACGGCGCCCACTAACGTGCCCACCACGACGCCAGATGCGAGCACGGGGCAAAGCAGAGGTCTCCAAGCGCCGTCCCAAGCGCCGCTCCGCGGGAGCGTAGGTGTGAACCGCGAAGGTGTGAACGACGAAGGTGTGAACGAGTTGCCCCTCGTGTGTGAAGTGAGCACGGAGGCGGCGGGCCGCGTGACGATCGTGCGCGTTCGCTCCACCCTGCGGCTTCACAACCAGAGCGCCTCGGCTGTGCGCGTGCTCTGCCGGCTGCCTGCAGCGCCCGCGACGGCGCTCGCGACGGCGCTCCACGAGAGGCTGCGGGCGGTCGCCGAGTCGACACCGGGCAGGCCGAATGGCGGCGACGGCGACGACGACGACGACGACGATGACGACGATCACGACGACGACGACGATCACGACGACGTGAGCGGCAGGCGCGGCGAGGACGACGGGGGCAAGGCGCCGGGCGAGGTGCTCGAATGCACACTGGAGTCCAACGAGCTGCTCGAGCTACCGGTGTGGGCGACGGAGCGCACCGCAACGCTCGCGTTGCGCCGCGCCGCCTCGAGCGCGACGCGCTGGGAGGAGCGCTCAGAACGACGCTGGGATGAGCTCATCTGCCCGATTGGGCCGCAAGTGGGGCGCTCCCTCGTGTGGGGCGACAAGGCGAGCAGCTGGCAGCCGATGCAGCATGCCAGTGCGCCGACCTCCTCGGAGCGCACGGACGGCGCGGGCGGCAGGGGCACGGGCGGCGGGGCCGTCTCTCGGGGCGCACGAACCCTCTGTGTGCCCGCGCTCCACTTTTTCGACGCGGTCGCGTCGGTGGCGCCCCTGCTCAATACGACGCCCCCGCTCAATACGACGCCCCGGCCCAAGTCGAGACGAACCCCAGGCGTCGTATTGAGCAGGGCCGTCGGGCAGCTCGACTGCCTGGTCGAGCTCTCGTGGCGTGCCAAGCTGCACAACTTCCTTCCCGTCGACCTCGAGGTGGAGGCGACTGCAGGCGACTTTGCGACCGGCCCGCCGTCGGTGGCCGATCTCGCCGATCTCGCCGGATCTGGCGCTGGGCGTGCCACGCCGCCGATGGGCGCCCACGACGGCGCGTCTTCGGACGGCCACCTCGCCGACCTGGACGCGCCCACGACGGCGCGCATCGTCTCGCAGGTGGTGCGATCTGGTCAGCAGATCGAGCTCCCGATTGATGAGCTGCCCATCGGGCGTGCACTCATTGACGAACCGCGCGATTCGTCAATGAGGGCGCTCCTCGAGACGCGCGCCTACCGGTCGGGCGAGTTCCACGGGAGCGCTCACGACGGCGCCGTCGGTCCCCCGCGCCTCGCGCTGCGCCTGCGCGTGCTCACGCCTACGGGCGCGTGGCGCCGCTCGCGCGCCCTCGAGCTGCGACTGCTGAGCGCCGTCTCGAGCGCGCGCGCGCCCGGGCTGGACGCGTGGGACGTGTGCGACCCATATTTGGTCGAGGACGAGGGGGCCTTTCCCAACGACGGGACAAGCGCCGTATCGGGCGCCCCCTCCTCGAGCGGCTTCTTTGACGACCCGCGGGTGCCTTCACACCTGCCGCCTTCACACCTGCCGCCCTCGGCCGCAGGCGTCGGCAAGGGCGGCGGCAAGGGCGGCGGCCGCCGCGGCGGGATCGGCGGCACGCCTGAGCCCGAGGGCGGCGCGCGCGTGCTCACCGTGCAGCTCGGGAGTGGCTGCACCGCCCGGCTCGCCCTCGATCCGCAGGCTGCGGGTAGGCGCGCGCCTCTGCTGATGCTATGGGCGCCGTACTGGCTCATCAACAAGACGGGGCTGCGGCTCGCCTATCATTTGCAGCGGGCGCAGTGCCAACTCGACGACACGGCCGATAGCACCACCAAGAGCGAGGGCGACGCCGCCGCCGCCAGTGCCCCCTCTGACGAAGCGCCTGAGAGCTTCTCGTCTCGGATGGGCCCCTCGTCGGGTTCGTCAGGTTCGTCAGGTTCGTCGTCCGTACCGAACATGTGCTTCGCGCCGTCGGCCATGGCTTCGGCGGCGCCGCCCACGTGGCCTGCAGCGGGTGTGAATGCGGCATTCACACCGCCCACGTGGCCAGCAGCGGGGCACGTGGCGACACCGATGATGATCGCATGCGAGGCGGGGGAGACGCTCGTGGTGCAAGTGCGACCCTCCGGTCACCAAGCGCTTGTCGGAGGCCGCTTCGCCGCGATCCGCGCTCCAGCCATCCGCGGCCTCCTCGGGGGTCGGCGCGGGCGGGACCGGCTCGCGAAGGCGTGCTCCGAAGCCTTTGCGATCGACGCGATCGGCTCCGTGGGCGAGATCCCGATCGCGGGCGGCGGCGTGCTCGGCTGTACCATTGAGCCTGCCCCCGGGGGGTAATCGATGCTCTCCTCGACCGTCTCCATTCGGATTGCATGCTGATTACATGCTGATTGCATGCTGATTGCATGCTGATTGCATGCTGATTGCATGCGAATTGCCTCCCACATCAGGTACTCGATGCTCTCCTCGACCGTCTCCATTTGCCCGCGCTATGTGGTGCTCAACCAGCTCGGCATGACGCTGCAACTGCGCGCTGATCTGCTCGATGGCGAAAACGGCGGCAGCGGCGGCGGCGGCGGCGGCGGCGGTGGTGGCGGCGGCGGCGGCGGCGGCGGCGGCGGCGGCGGCACGCTCGACGACGTCGAAGGCGCCCACGAGGGCGCTCACGGCCCATCCGTCAGTAATAGTGCCAACGGCGACGGCGCGTGCGGCAGCGGGCTGGGCGGCGGCTGGAGCGGCGTCGGCGGCATCAATGCGCTCCTGCCTGCCCACGTCGAGCTAGCACCAGGCTCGTCAACCGACGTCTATTGTTTCGAGTCGCGGGCTCCAGTGACGAACCGCAAGAAGACGGACAACCCGGGCTCTTCACAGCTGCCAGATGTGGAAGGGCTCTTCACAGCTGACGAGGAGCCGTTGGCCGCGCCGCCGCGCGTGATCCGGCTGCGTCTCGCCCATGGGCAGTGGCACTGGGGCCCGCCCGTGCATGCAGATGCCCTCGGCGAGACCCACTTTTTCCTCACGCCGCGACGTGATCGCGCCGGCGCGGGGCCCTCGGTACAAGAGCGCGGTGCTCCCTCATCGCCCTCGTCCTCGTCCTCGTCCTCGTCGTTCGCGTCCGCGCCCAACACGGCGCCGCCCGAGCCCCCCAAGGCCACGCCCGAGACGGCGCCTTTTGAGCCGGAGCCCCTCGCCTCGCCGCTGTTCCGCGTGAGCATCGTGACGCGCGGCGGGACCGTCTTCATCGCGGTCTCGGATGCGTCGGCCGCGCCGCCATACCGCATCGAGAACCGGTCGCGCTCCGTGACCATCGCGGTGCGCGCACGACGCTCGCGGCTGCCCGCCACGACGCCGGACGCGTCATCGGGCGGCGCTCCTCAGCCGAAGGCCACGTCGGGCGCGCGCGCGCGCCGTGCCGAGCACGGCGCTCTGCTCGCCGTGCTCCACCCGATGAGCTGGGCCAGCGTGGCGCCCGTCGAGGCGCCCGCCGAGCCGGCGAGGGCGCTCGGCACGGCGCTCGGCGGCGCGGGGATGCTCGAGAGCTCGGACGTGTTCAGCGTCGTGGTGGGCGCGGTCCCGTTCGGGATGGAGCCCGCGCGCACCGCGAGCGCCGCCGACGCCTTCGGGGGCGCCGTCGCGGCGCACGCGGCCGCGGCGGCGAGCGTCGACGTCTGGCGGGAGTACTCGCTGCACGACGTGCGGCATCTGCGCGCGCTCGAGGTGCCACGTCAGCGCGCTGCCATGGGCACTGCGAGGCCACGTCAGCCGCCGCCCCGACGCGCGTTTGGCGACGGTGGCGGCTCCTCATCGATGCCGAGCTTGCACCAGCTGCCCTCCAACTTTGAGTTGCCTGATATGGGCTTTGGCGGCGAGTACGGCCTCGATCTCGAGCAGCTGCTCGCGCCGCCAGCCGGCCGCGCCGAGCGCCGTGCCGAGCGGCAGGGCGGTGGCGGCGCGCGCCGTGCCGAGCACGTCCCTCGGCGGGCGCCGTACGTGCTTCACGTGATGGTGCAGCTGCATGAGCGCACCCGAGTGCTCGTGCTCTCCGACCAGAAGCTCGACATCGCCGCCGAGACGCTCCATCGGCGCCGTCTCGAGCAGCACCAGCGCCGGCGGGCGGTGGCGAACGCGGCCCTCGACGTGCTCGACTCGACGCGCCTGCGACTCGAAGCGTCCCTCGCTGCGCTGAGCCTCGCCCTCATTGACGAATCGGGCCGCTCGGGCCGGCCTCAGGAGCTCTTGCATGCATCCATCCACTCGGTGCGGCTCGAGCTGCAGCCCACCTTTTCGAGCGGGCACGCCCAGCACGACGCGCGGCGCGCCTCGGAGGCGATGTTTTCGATCGGGCGCGTGCAGATCGATAATCTCCTCCCCGACGCGGCGCACCCGGTCGTGTTGCAGTGCCCGCGACGGCGCGAGAGCGCCGTGTTGAGCCCGCGGCGCGAGGGGAGCACGCGCGAGGGAGGCGACGCCGCCATGGCGGACGGCCACGGCGGGGGCGGCGGGGGCGGGGGCGGCGGGGGCGGAGGAGGTGAGGGCAGTGGCGGCGATGGCGGCGGTGGCGATGGCGGCGGTGGTTACGGCGGAGGCGGCG
>Ga0180442_100472_pt1 | contig 25364 bp, 10 predicted proteins | sample ChrtobMetP5_16mM_FD_119746 | JGI IMG/M metagenome (GOLD analysis project Ga0180442, IMG submission 119746) | Chrysochromulina tobin associated microbial communities from unialgal haptophyte culture, Seattle, Washington, USA - P5_16mM MetaG | ecosystem: Host-associated > Algae > Haptophytes >... | reverse complement strand
GAAAAGGTCTGTGGCCAGCAACAGCAGCAGTGCCCGCCGCAGCAGCTACAAGGGCTCCACCAACAGCGCAATGCCCGCTGCACCAGGACACACCGAGCACTGTGGTTCATTGCCCTGCTCGGCAACATGGAGTCTGTTCATTCGCAACTGCCGCCGCCTTCGATGCCGCCACCTTCGCCACCGCCCCCCTCACCGTCGCCACCGCCACCCTTGCCCTCGCTGCCGCCCACGTCGCCACCGCCCTCCTCACCGCTGCCCTCACCTTCACCGCCGCCGCCCTCACCGTCGCCGCCCCCCCCCTCACCCTCGCCGCCACCGCCCTCGCTGCCGCCCACGCTACCCCAACCGTCGCCGCCGCCGCCCTCACTGCCGCCGCCACCGCCACCGCCATCGCCACCCTCACACCCACCTTCGCCGCCACCGCCCTCGCCGCCGCCACCCTCACCGCCTTTGCCGCCCGCGGCGCCACCGCCGCCGTGGTACTTTGAGGTCAATCTGCGCGTAGCACACAAGGTATGCTACCCACGGCCCGATTACGGCATCATCAAGTACGTGCAGCTCACAGAAGAGAGCCACCAAGAGTTCACACCGTATTGGAAGGAGCTCGAGTTCACAGCGTGGATGGTCATCATCTTCTACGCGGGCATCTTCCCGGGTATCCTCGTCGCGCTCCTCGTGTACGAACACCGCGCGATCGTCGATGAGCGCGAGACGCCCATCATGCGCGCGACTGGTTTCATGCACCGGCACTTCCGGCCGCAGTTCTGGTACTTTGAGGTGGTGCACATCGGGCGCAAGCTCTTCCTGACCGGTTATGCGATCATCATCTCTCTCGACGAGCCGGGCTCGCTCTTGCAGCTCGTGTGGGCACTCAACGTGGCCATCTCGGTGATGGCCATTGAGGTGCAGGTGCGCCCGTTCCGGCGCCTCGTCGACTGCTACTCTTCGCTCATCTCGTCACTTGCGATCATCTTCTCGCTGATCATGTGCATCGTGCTGCGCTGCTCGGCGCTAGTCGAGGACCTTCGCGAGTCCGACGTGCAGGAGAGCCTCTGGCAATTTCTCGAGTTCGACCTCGGCCAGACCACGGCCATCCTCTTCGCCGCCGCGATCGCCGTCTTCGCCATCTCGATCAGCCTCATGTTCTACAACGTCTCGAAGAACAAGTCTCTTCCGCGCGTGATGCACCAGCACTCAAAGCTTGACGCGAAGCTGCTCCGGCTCGTCGAGGGGCAGCGCCACCACCTCTTCCTCTCGCACGTATGGAAGACAGGCCAGGACCAGGCGCGCGTGATCAAGCAGCTGCTCAAGGAGGTGTTGCCCGGCATCCGCATCTTCCTCGACGTGGACGACCTGACGGACCTCTCGTTGCTCGAGCACGAGATTTCGGCCTCCGCCAAGGTGCTCGTCTTCATCTCGCAAGGCTACTTTGAGTCGAAGAACTGCCTTCGTGAGCTCGTGCATGCCATCAAGCTCGAGGATGAGGTAGAGCCCGAGCTCGCCAAGGCGCGCGCCTCTGTGCGGGAGCGCGCCGAAGCCAAAGCCAAGGCGACGGCGAAGGCCCGGTCCTCGGAGGCAAAAGCCGGCGCCGTCGCGAACGACGAGGGCGACGACGACGCCGACGAGGGTGACGCCAAGGCGGATGAGAGATTCAGCCGCATCTTCTTCGTGTGCGAGAGTGAGCAGATCCACGGCAAGCTCACCGAGAGCCAGGCGATGGCCGAGCTCGACCGCTCGTACCAGTGGGGCAAGGAGCTGTGGAAGAAGCACCTCAAGGACGAGGAGGAGCGCAAGGCGACCATGTCGGCACGCCTCTTGGGCGAAACGACCGCTCGGGCCGAGAGCAGATGGGCGGACTGGCCGCTACCCTACCGGGGCACTCGCAGGGACCACGAGCAGTACATGCACATCCGCTCGGTCGTGCGCAAAAAGGTGCACAACGGTATCTTGTGGCACCGCATCAAGGACTTCCAGCAACTCACCCTCGTCGAGGTGGCCGAGCACCTGATCCAGGTCCAGCCGGGCGACCCCCCTTGCATCCCGGGCGGGCCACTCGACGAGAAGGTGGCGCTGCCCCAGTACGTGCCTGCCGACGGGTTCCACATCTACGTGTCGCCCTCGAACGCGGGGGCGCTCGACTTTGTTTACGACGAGCTGCGCCACCGGTTCAAGGGCAATCTCAAGATTGCGTACTCGCAAGAGGCCATCAAGGAACACCTCGAGTCTGAGGCTCTGCTCGACCGCAAGGTCGATGCCGACGCAGGCGGCGCGAGCGACGATGCCGGCGAGGTCGGCAACGACGGTGAGGGCGGAAGGCCATCGCGATGGTCATTCCTCGGTAAGCGCGGGAAGACCAGCCACAACGTCGGCAAGGGGAGCCCCGCGCGGCCAAGGGCCGGCTCGGGCGAGCTCTCTTGGTGGGGATCTTCCAGACGTGGGCACAGCCCGAAACGCGCAGACTCGGAGCGCCGGTCCAGCCCGCATCACGCCACCGCGCACAGCCGCGCGATGGGCGCCGCCGAGGTGCCAGCGCGCGCGACGCTGCCGAGGCTCGATGTGTCTTCGAGCCGAGGTGGCAGCGCCGGCGTGTCGATGGCTGAGCACCACCAGACGACAGGTGCATGCATCTTCTTGATCTACCTAGACGGACGCACGTGGACCTCGGAGAATTCGCACGAGCTCTGGATCGAGATCGAGGCGCAGCTCTCGGCGATCCAGGGCAAGACGGGGGTGCAGCCCGCCATTCTGCTGCTGCATGAGCGCGACGAGCTCCACCACCAGGCGGTCGACTTCGAGACCTTCTTCGCTACGACGCCGCCCGAGCTCATCAAGATGGGGCTGTACCAGACGATTGCCGAGCCGCTCTACGCGGGCCAGCACCGGCGCCGCTCGCTGCGCAAGGCAGCCGAGCGCCTTGTTGAGCTGCTGCAAGACCCAGAAACGTTTCAGGACCAGGTGCGATGGTCGTTGCTCAAAAAGGAGGACGCCAAAAGGGCGGGTGGCGCGCTGCCGGGCGGCGCCGCGCGCGACCGAAGCACCTTTGGCACCTTTGGCGGCGTGGGCGAGAACTTCGCGGGCATCGACGGCGTGCCGCCCAGCAACTTCCGCCTCATGGACATGCTCATCTTTGATCCCATTGACAAGCTCGACAATGACCCTAACCCGGACCGGTTGGTGCTCTCTCCGATGGTCGAGCTCGCTCAAGAGGCAGTGCGCGGGTACGCGGCGCGGCAGGGGGGGGTGCGGCGTAATCTGCATGTGGGCGCCTTCAGCAAGAAAGACGAGCAGAAACGCCTCACGATCCGATGGGGCAGAAAAGGGTCGATGCTTTCAGAGACCGACCAAACGACCGACCACAAGGATTCTTTTGCCATGCCCCATGTCTTCGTGGGCGGCGTCGAGCGCCGTGTGCTCTGGTTTCGTCGGGTGGAACGCACGCAAGAGGAGCGCGACCTCACTGCGGTGATGAACTGGGGGTCCCGCGTGGTGCGTGGTGAGGAGCGCGACCTCATTGTGCAGCAGAAGGGGGCGAAGGACATCGAGAAGCGCATGTGGCGCGAGTGGCGCCCTCCCGAGATGGAGAACGCGCTCATCGTAAAGGTGGACGAGCAGGTAGGGGGCACGATCCACGTCGTCCGAGAGCCGCGCCCTGGCGAGCTTAATGCGACCCCCTGTGGCATGGTGGGCTCTGGTACCGTAAGGGCGGGGTATGGCGCCATCCTGGGCACTTCAAGGGCGGGGTATGGCGCCATCCCGGGCACTTCAAGGGCGGGGTATGGCACCATCCCGGGCACTTCAAGGGCGGGGTATGGCGCCATCTCGCGTGAGCCTACCCTTACCTGTCGAGGCAATATTGGCGGCTCCACCTCTCGCGAGGGCAAGATCCGCGACATGTTTGACAACCCAGAGCGAGAGGGGACGCCGGTCAATATACTGCTCCAAAGCATCGGGGGGGATGGATTTGCTAAGCGCGGCGACCGCGGCGTGCGCACCGCTTTCGATCGCGTCGCCAACGCACTGTTGCAATGCGGCGTCGAGGTCGTCAAGGAACCCGCGCCAGATGAAATCGCGCGGCCGATCACGCGCGATGTGATCGCGAGCCTCTCGGGAGCTCCGCCCACCGAGATCCCTCTGAGCATCATCTCCGAGATTCGCCGAGCTCGCCATCTTTGGCGCGTCAAGCGCGAGGTGGGCGCGTCAGTGTGTGAGGAACTCCCGCCGTCCGACAGGCGGTCGTTTAACAGGCGGCCGGCCGACTTGTCCAGTATGGTGCACTCCACCGAGACCGAACGCGTCAAGCCGCAGACCGAGCGTCATAAGAGCCTTCACTTTCGGAGCAAGTTAGAGAAGGGGCTGGGCCATGTGTCGTCACCCGCGTCAAGTCCGCCCCTCGATGAGTCGTCACCCGCGTCAAGTCCGCCACTCGACAAGCGCCCCCCGCAAAGGCGGGCGTGCTTCAGCGACCGCGAGCATGGGACGCCGCCGACCGACGCGCCCGGCACCAGCTGTGAACGCCCAGGTGTGAATCGCTCCCCGCCAGGACGCGAGGGACGCCTCTTCAAGCCCAAAGCGCGCTCGCCGAATCCCAAGCCGATCTCCAGCCGATCTCAACTCGAGCCGCGCAACTCGAGCCACGAGGAAGCCGTGCTGACGCACGAATCGGGCGCCGTGTCGAAGCCCACGCGCCAGCGCTCTGAGCAGAGCAGAGGTCGTCCCGCGGCTGAGGGAGCCAAGGTGCTCGCCGAGGCGCCCAAGGTGCTCCTCGAGGCGCTCCGCGAGGACGTGCCCATGACAGCGCTCCACGAGAAGGTGCCCATGACAGCGCTCCACGAGGACGTGCCCATGACAGCGCTCCGCGAGGAGGAGGTTGAGAAGGAGCTCTCGCCGAGCCTGGGCGACTAGCGCACTGTGACAGGCACACCGCCGTCATCGCCTTTGGGCACGACCTCCCACCCAGCTAAGCAAACTGATGTCGCGCCCAGCGGTGACGGCATTAGCGCCTTCCTTTTGTTAGCCACGGCTCTGCTGAGCGAGGTTTTTTTACAGCTGCGTCTCCGTCTCCGTCTCCGTCCATGGGCGACGCCGTGCAACAGACCATCGCCGAGGAAGCCGAGACCGACGACGCCAAGAACCAGGACGCCGCCGCCAACGCTTCGCCCGTCAGCCGTCCCCCAAGAAGCGGATGTGCTCGTGGAACGGTGGAAAGAGAGACGCATGCGAGCGCTGTCATGGGCACCTCCTCGAGGAGCGCTGTCATGGGCACCTCAGAGACGCATGCGAGCGCTGTCATGGGCACCTCCTCGAGGAGCGCTGTCATGGGTACCTCAGAGACGCATGCGAGCGCCAATGCCAAGACGGCGGCACTGCCACCGCCACCGGCGGCCCTCTCTGGCAGTTCTAAGGACCTGAGCAAGTCGAAGGACTCCATACCGAAGCCGATCGTGTGAGGCATGCACGACAGAGAAGGCCCTTGCCTCCATGGAAACCATGCCCAGATGAGCGCCGGCGTCGCCGACGTCATGACGAACGAACATTGTTGATCGCGCACGCTCATCGCGGACCCGACGGAGGCGTTACAACATAGTTACAAGAAGACCCCCGCCCTGCGCATACAGTAAGTAAGTAAGTAAGTAAACATCGCCAACCGGCAGCGTACACGTGGCAAGGGGGTCCCCCCCAGGCATAGTTACTAAGCGTGTACACGGTGTTCAACAACAGTGGGGAGTTGAAACTGATGAAAGCCATCAGTCAACCCACGGTTGCGGCTCGAGAGCTGCGGGGTTACACAGGTGCCCTTCTCGCCCGATCTCGTAGCCCTGCGCATACAGTTGTAGGTTTGGGTTGGAGTTCAAGTTACTACATAAACAACAGACAACCTAACGGAAGCCTAATATACTTGAACTTGAACTTGAACTTGAACTTGAACTTGAACTTGAACTTGAACTTGAGATGGATACAATGTAGACCAATTTTGAGAGGATCTTGATTTTGGAATTTTCCAGTTTCCGAAGCCAAATTGACGGAACCGTGCACCTTGCAAGGACGATTCGTGGACGGTCGGTGAAAGCAGTCGGTGACCTCACTAGGGCGCGCGCCTTTTGCGCCCGCATCAAGTGCGACCCGGCTGGACTGAGGCATCTGTGCCGTTCTCCAGTCACATCAATGTGGAGATACTGCTCTGAGTTTTCGAGTTTGCAGCTGGCTGTTGAGCTGCTCAGCAACTTCGTCTGCTCCTTGTTGATCGTCCTCACTAATGTAGGATGCGGTATCATCATGTTTGGACCCGATTCGCCGCACGTTGGTGCAGGCATCCTATTCTGCCTGCTTTCAAGTGTATGCTGTCCCTTGCCCTATGCGCTGCTGCGAGGGCGATCGCCATCGGTCTTTTTGGCAGATGCGTTCGTCATGTCGCTCATCGGGCTCTTTGCGACCGACATTCAGCGTTCTCATCCGGACGCTGCTTTCGGCACGGTAATCATTGCCACCATAGTTACCAGCCAGTTGCTTATGCTCACCACCTTGGTGGCTGGGGTAGTCCCGACTGCAGCGCGCCTAGTACAATTTGTGCCACTGCCAGTCCGATGTGGCTACCTCGCCGCCTCTGGTTTCGTGATGCTGGATTCCGCGGTGAAGATGACGACATCGTGCCGAGTCACCGCTATAGGCTGCCTCTTTACCACTATGCCCATTGATAGGTGGCGCTCCGCCATCTCGATCGCCCTTGGCACGACCTTTTACGCGTCCAAGCACTTGGCACCGCAGATTCTCCCATGTTCACTTGGCACCTCAGGTGCTCGCTTGTTCAACGCTTTACTGGTTCCGGTCAGTATCGTTGTGGCGAGCATCATCTGCGCATGCATTCTCGTCTCCGACGCCGGCGAGCAGGTGCTTGACGGATGGACGATCCGGGTGCCAGATTCCGCTACTGTACTCTCCCTGCCCGCCGCCTTCGCCACCTTTCAAGTTGAATGGCAGTTGGCAGTGGTCAGCGGGTTCAAGATCTTTCTTGCCTCCGCCATTCCAGTCAACATCGGGAAGCTATTCTGTGTGGGCACGCGGGCCTCCAAGTTGCAGATTCGTTTGCCTTACTCGGAGTACCCAGCCGAGATGATCAAGCAGGCTCTCGCCCAGACGCTCTCGGTGGTGCCTGCCGGCCAGTCGCTGGCCGCCGTCGTAACGGCTTTCGAGATGGGGGGTCGCTTTCGCTCGCATCTCCCCGCCATCGGCGTTGCTCTTGCCAACGTCATCATGCTCTGTGGAGGCCTCGAGCTCCTCAAGCTGCTGCCGACATTCTTGTTCGCGGCTCTGGTCGTGAACACGAGCTGCTTGTTTCTCGTGGATGAGATTGTGTACGCGTACCGACAGTTTAGACGCCGCGAGTTCGCGCTCGTCCTCCTCCACGTGGTCATTGCTGCTGCGTATGGCATGCTTGAGGCCATCATAGCTGGTCTGTTGCTCACGGGCATGATCTTCGTCGTCGAGTACTCGAGGCCGGTTCACTCGGGGGTACAAGCGACCTCGACGGTAGGCCAAGAACGCTCGCGTGTCGTGCGCTCCGCTGCCGAAGTCGAGCATCTTGAACGTGCGAGCAGCTCGCGCACGCTCATCATCCATTTGAGAGGGGATCTGTTCTTTGGCTCGGTTCCCCATGTGGTTGAGGTCCTCCGCCGGTGGGACGACCTGACGGGGTCCGATGCGCCAAAAGAAGATGGGGCACATACCGCAATGAGTGCAACGGATGTCGAAAGCAATGGTGTCAAAAGCGAGCCCTTGGCAGTGTCGGGAGACCTGACCGGGAGCTTGAGTGCAAGTGAACCCCGCATGGTGCTCTTCGATTGCTCTTTTTGCACAGGCATCGACTCCTCCGCCGCTGCATCTCTCGCCGAGGCCATTGGTGCGATGAACCCCGAGGTGCAGGCCATGTTTGCCTGCGCTTGCGAGGACGTCCTCGTGCCAATGACCAATGCCTGCCGTGGCCGCGCCAAACTGACGTCCCACTCTACCCTCGACCTGGCACTCGAAAGATGCGAGGAGTTGCTTCTCAAGGGGCATGCAATCAGCCCGAATAGTAGCCCGGCGGCACAGCGCCCTCGCGGTCATGGGTTCACCCCTCAAGATGAGGCTGACGGGAGAGGAGAGCTGTGTACGGAAACGAGCGCGGAAGAAATCATCTCCAGCCGCACGGCGACTTTGGACACCGCCCTCATGAGTGATCAACTAGTGGACGACAGCTCTCGCTCAATGTTTGTGGTCTTCACCCCGGATGACTCGCGCTACAATACTGAAGAACGCCAGCGCGCATTTGCTCGTCTGGACTCGCTCTGCGTGCGTGTGCATGGGGTTGTTGGCATGGCAGAGTTTGTTCGAATGATGGATATCGTCCTCACGCCGCCGTTCACAGCCCTCAACTTTGTCAAGGAGCAAAGCCCCCTAGAAGGCAATCCAGCCAAAGATTGCCACGCCATAGAGCCCTTCAGCATCCTCCGGACGTCGGCACCACCTGTCGACGCGTACGTGTACGTGCTGCTGTCGGGCTACGTCACAGAAAAGCTGATCCAGCGGTCGAACTCTCGAGGCGAGCGGCAACGTGCCGACCGGGTCGCCAAACTACGACCAGGAGCAGTCTTGGGAGCCGCCTCCTTTGAAACCTTCTTGATGGAGTCACGCCAGCAGCATCACAGCCAACGGCTTTGGTCGAAAGTATCCCTTCACCTCTCCGTTGTCGGCGTCACTGATACATTCTGCCTGCTGGCGCGGTTTCCTGCAAGCCGCTACGCTCGCATGGAGAGTGAGAATCCCGCGATGGCTCTCAAGCTCATGCGGCTCATCGCACGTTCGAGTCTCGACCGCTTGGGTGACATGATGAACGAAGCAGTTGCGACTGATCGGTTCCGCACCGGCGTCTCGCCAACATCCAAGCATGAGGGTCTTGAGAGATGGCTACCAGCGCCGACCAATACGGTTGAGGTCGGATCTCCCTCTTTCGCTGCCGCAAATGACCCATGTGACCCACCGACATGCGACATCGACGGTAGGCCATGTGACGCACGTGCCATCGCGGGCCCGATTGCACGCACCAGATCAAGCCCGCAATGCAATCGCCGATGCGAACTACCTTCCCTAAGCGTTGGCGCCGAAGCTCCTATGTCAGCCATGGACGACGTGAGCATGAAACATGTTAGGCCCAGAGAGAGCTCAGAGCTCCAGCCATCGCGATCTTTAGACACACTCCGTCACGCAGAATCGAACGTTCCATCCACTGTGCCCCTTCCACAAGCAGTCCCCAAACGGCTCCCTACCCCCTCCTGCTCTGCCCAAGCTTTCTCGACCCGCACCGGCGCTCGGAGTCGCGCGTCTCGCCCCGTCTCTCACTTTCTTCGCCTGCCGGAGGAGGGCGACGGATCTTCTTCGGACGAGGATGGGCATGAGTTTGCAAGCGCCGCTGCGCAAGGTGGCACGCGCTCGTTTTTCCGCTTAGCGAGCCTACCCGAGAGCAACGTGTGACCTCCCGATCCGTCCTCACGCGGTCAATGCACGCACGGCACACGTATCTAGGTTCCAGCTTTTGCGGTTCTGGAAGCCAAGTGCAAGGAAGAAGTGGCATGGTTGTGAGTCCCAGCGCTCCTGTACAATGGCTTTGCTAGTGCCTTGGTGTCTGTCACACGGCGCCACACTCAGCTACACACACTGTTTGTGTCATTCTCGCGGATGTATGTTGTATCCTGAAGGACACGACACAGGCTGTCACTCTATATAGTGTAACGAAATCGGCTAGCCGCACCGGTCGTCATTGTGCGATTGTTAGTGCGAGAGTCTTGTGTCAGTGTGCGAACGGGGTGTGTCCCGGCGGGTTTCAGTTCTCGGAAGAAGCCTTCTTGAGGCGGTCCGCGTCCGGTCGCGTCTCCGGTGCTTATAAACTTTCCCCGGGCGAGCAGGAGCCACGAGGACGAGGCAGGACCGCGACGCGCGCGCGGAGGCGTGACCTGGCGTGTGACGAAATCGAAAAGCTCAAAACAGATAAATAAGGCAAACGAAAGGCTCGCATAGTCCATAGACCGACCCAGCTGTGACCTACCTTACTCCGCTTCTCGCACCCACGCCGCGCATCGCACCACTCTCTACAACTGCACAACGTTGTGCAGTTAGTGTGCAGGGCAGCTCCAGCTGGCGCGCGCGATCACGGCACGGCCCATGCGCGGCACAGCCTCTGGCCCTCCGCCCGTCCCCCCGAATAGCGAAGCGAGCTCCAAGCTCATTTCGCACCCCACACACTAGCCCCCTCGCCTCTCCGCTTTCAATGTGCGCTCTCTCCCAGCATGCTGCCGCCGCCCAATTGCAAAATCGAGCTTGCCATGCTGAAGCTCTCGTTGTCCTTTTCCCTCCAGATTCGCATGGAACCTCGGCGCGGCACTACACGGCTCACAGCCTTCGACACGGGATGCCACACTCACATCTGTGCCACGTATGGGAGCACATTACTCACGTTTGCGACTGCGCGGATGCGGCGTGAGTGCGTGCTGAAGTTCCGTTCCGACTCAATCGTTGGAGCCGTGCGATAATCACCCCGATCCGAGGGGCGAGGCTCCACAGGCGAGCGGGTAGCCATGCTAGCCTCGGCGGGGGGCGGCCCGCCCTCGCATTGTGCATGCATTAACGAGGCGCTGGCCTCAGGAGGTATCGAGGGATGATGAGCGACCGGCTTCACGACCGGCTCGCGCCAATTAGTATCGGATGGCTCGGTAGTATGGAACGACTTGTCAAGTCTGCTTTCATCTGCGCCCTCACCCTTGTGCATGACGATCACCCGCCGCTTGCGACGATCGCGCCAGCAGCAGGCCAGCAGAATTGCACATGTGCATGCCAATAGGCATGCCAATAGGCAGCATAGGATCAACAGCACAACGTAAGGAACCTCCCCCGTCGGAGTGGTGGGGGGGTCGGACGGCGATGGCGGAGATGAGGGGGGGTCGGGTGGCGACGGGGGCCACGGCGGTGCGGATGGCAGCGGAGACGGTGGCGGCAGCGCGGGCGGGGGCGAGGGCGGGGGTGGCGAAGGTGGTGGTGGTGATCGCGGTGGTCCAGGAGGTGGAGAGGGTGGCGGTGGAGAGGGTGGTGAGGATGGTCGTGGCGGCGATGGCGGCGGACTTGGTGGCGGGGGCGATGGTGGTGGCCGAGGAGGGATCGACGGTGAAGGAGGCGAGCACGGTGGCACTGGCGGCGAGGGCTCCGGCGTCTGCGGACTTGGTGGTGGAGGTGGTCTTGGGTTTGGTGGCGGAGGCGGGCTCGGATCTGGTGATGGTGGTGGGAGCGCTGGTGGTGGTGGTGGTGGTCTTGACGGAGGCGACGCAGGAGGGAACGGAGGCAAAGGGGGTGGAATCGGCGGCGGAGGAGAGGGAGGAGGCTTTGGCGGCGGCGACGGCGGAGGTGGAGATGGCGGAGGGAACGGCGGCGGTGAGGGAAGGGGCGACGGTGGTGAGGGTGGTGAGGATGGAGGAGGCCTCGGGCTCGGAGGAGGCGGAGAGGGCGACGGCGGGGGTGGCGAGGGCGACGGCGGGGGCGGCGAAGGTGGAGCAGTCGGCGACGGTGGTGCAGCCGGCGGCGGACGCGAGGGCGGCTTCGGTGGAGGCGGCGAGGGCGAGGGCGGAGGCGGCAATGGTGGCGAAGGTGGAGGAAACGGCGGCGGCGATGGTGGTGGCGAGGGTGGCGGCGGCTCGGGCGGTGGCGACGGCGGCGGCGACGGCGACTGCGAGGGAGGCGGCAACGGAGGCGGCCTGGGCTGCGGCGACGGCGGCGGCGACGGAGGCGGGGGCTTGGGCGGCGGCGACGGAGGCGGGGGCGAAGGTGAGGTGGGAGGGGTGCAAGCTGCAGTCTCGTGCTTCATGAGCTGATTGACGTAGCTCGCGTAGGCGGGTACCGATCGAGTGTTGGCAAAACGTGCGTCCACAGACACGCACAACATCCGGCGGGTGGCCCCGCCAGGCCAGCTACTGGTCGTTGTACCCCCGGTGTTGTGGTGATACGCTCCGTTTGAGTCCAGCTGACAGCCGAGAAGACCTTGGAGCGAACTATCCAGCACTGTAGTTGAGTTCGAGGTTGAATCCATGGTCGCAACCTCCTCGCAAAAAGCAACGCCCGCACCGAGAGACTGACTCATCGGGCAGAAGCCCGGCGTTGTGCACGTGCGGTGGCAAATCACGCCCTGCAATGCAAGGTTTGGACAGCTGGCCGTGGCAAGAGCTGAAGTCCATCCAGCCGGGTTGGTAGATGGCCCTGGCTGCAGCTCAAAGCAGAGACCCGCGGCGTTTTTGGTAGCACAGCTGATAGCCACAGCCCCAGGGCAAATCATAAAGGCAACGAAGACGACAATACTTCGTACGACGACAAGGTACAAGGATTCCATTGTGCTCTGGCTGGGAGCCCGACGTGGTGAGATGAAACGGTTTCGGGCACTTGGAAAGCATGCAAACCAAGAGTCTTGTAGAATCGGAAAGCGAAGTGCTGAAGTCTAGTCAAGCAAACCAAGTTCAAGTTCAAGTTCAAGTTCAAGTTCAAGTTCAACTCTCCCTATTCTCTTCGATCTCTATCACTGGACTCCGAGGGCACGCAGGCTAGCACCCTCGACCCTGTGGCGTGTCTCCTCATGGTCTCCTTCCTGCTCGTGCTCCTTCCGTTGTGTCTCATCATCTCCGTCGACTCTCACCCCTTGCTCTCACCTCCCCTGCTAGCCTCGAGAGCACATTCGATAGGCTTCCTTTAGGTTGTCTGTTCACTGTTGTTTATGATATTATGAAGTACCGGTAACTTGAACTTGCAAACCACGGCAACGCCTTTTGAGAACTCCGCGACCGCCCGCGCGCGCGAGCGAGGCCGAGTCCGGTGATGTCGGCGTGGCGACCACCCTGGCGACCAAATCGCGTGGCGATCAAGCATTAATCAAGCATTCTTTGCGGGGCTCGCCTTGGGGCTCGCCTTTTGTAGGCTCGCCGCTCATCAAGCATCCTCGTTGACCGCCTAAAAGGCGAGCCGAGCAAGAGTGGGGGACAGATCTCTGGGGGGGCGGAGGGGTTTCGTGTAAACATGCTCGCATTCTCGAAGTAAAAGATTCTCCTCCTTGAAGCCCCCCGCGATCTCGTCTCGCACGTGATCAAACCAAGGTGCGGCCGCGATATGCCTCGCGAGCGGCGAGCTTCCATCCGCACGCGCACGGCAATGCAGGCCATACCAAAGCCCAACGATGGCTCCAATCAGCTCTCCATGTCTCACTGCTGCGCTCTGAGCAATCGCCGCTCGCGCTGCTCATCGCATGTTCTCGCACGGTGTACCCGCGCAGACACCTCCCAATCAAAATGCTGTACAAGACCCTTCAGTTCGCGTGCGTCGCCGGCGCTGCCTCCTTCACCCTCCCGACCGCCCACGTTGGCTCGAGCCAGGTGTCGCGCACCTCGGTTGTGGAGATGAAGAAGAAGTCGGTGCGTGCGCTGCGCAAGAAACCGTGCCCTGCCTGCGTGCCTGCTTACTTGCTCATGCTCGGCCAGCCACTCTGCCTGTGTGCGTGCATGCGCTCTCCGTGCTGACGGCAACGCTGCCTGTCTGGCCTACCTGTCTGCCTGCGTTCCTGTTTGCCTGGCCGTCTGGCCGACCTGCCTGTGTGCGTGCACGCGCTCTCCGTGCTTAACACATGCCATGGATTGTGGCGACTTTGGACGCAGGTCGGCGCCCTCACCGAGGCTGACCTCAAGGGCAAGCGTGTGCTCGTGCGCTGCGACCTCAACGTGCCGCTCGACGGCAAGACGATCACCGACGACACGCGCATCCGCGCGTCGGTGCCCACCGTCAAGTACCTCGTGGAGAAGGGCGCGAAGGTGCTCCTCACGTCCCACCTTGGCCGCCCCAAGGATGGCCCCGAGGACAAGTTCTCGCTCGGCCCGGTCGCGCCGCGCATGGCGGAGCTGCTCGGCAAGCCGGTCAGGATGGCGCCCGACTGCATCGGCGATGCCGTCAAGAAGTGCGTGGACGAGATGCAGAACGGCGATGTGCTGCTCCTCGAGAACTCGCGCTTCTACAAGGAGGAGGAGAAGAACAAGCCCGAGTTCGCCGAGAAGCTCGCGTCCAACGCCGACCTCTTCGTCAACGACGCGTTCGGCACCGCGCACCGCGCCCACGCCTCGACTGAGGGCGTGACCAAGTACCTGAAGACCTCGGTCGCCGGCTTCCTGCTGCAGAAGGAGCTCGACTACCTGGACGGCGCTGTCTCGGAGCCCAAGCGCCCCTTCGCGGCCATCGTCGGTGGCTCCAAGGTTTCGTCAAAGATTGGCGTGATCGAGTCGCTCATGACCAAGGTCGACAAGATCGTCATTGGCGGCGGCATGGTCTTCACCTTCCTCAAGGCGCGCGGCCTCGAGACTGGCGCCTCGCTCGTCGAGATGGACCAGCTCGAGCTCGCCACCAAGCTCGAGAAGATGGCCAAGGAGAAGGGCATTGACTTCATCCTCCCCTCGGACGTCGTCATTGCCGACAAGTTCGCGGCGGATGCGGCCACTCAGATCGTCAAGGTGAACGCGATCCCCGAGGGCTGGATGGGCCTCGACAACGGCCCGATGGCCACCAAGGAGATCATTGAAAAGCTCTCGGACTGCAAGACCGTCATCTGGAACGGCCCGATGGGTGTGTTCGAGTTCGACGCCTTCTCCAAGGGCACCTACGACGTTGCCGAGGCCCTCGCCAAGCTGACCGGCACGGGCTGCACCACCATCATCGGTGGCGGTGACTCTGTCGCTGCGGTCGAGAAAGCTGGCCTCGCCGACAAGATGTCGCACATCTCCACCGGCGGTGGCGCCTCGCTCGAGCTTCTCGAGGGCAAGGTGCTGCCCGGTGTCGCCGCGCTCCAGGAGGCCTAAGCGGCCTGCGCTGACGGCTCAGATACGGCGCGCGAATGCCTCGTCGGCCCAGTGGCCCTCTCTTTTTTGGCGCGGCGCCGCCCTAGCATGGAGGTCCTACGGACGGGGGTGCGGTATGATGCTGGGCGGGGATGCACACGTCCTATCTAGAAACCATATATATATATACCACCCACACAGCTCAGAGAGTGCAGAGCGAAAAGACCGCCGGGGATGCGGATGGTCGCCGCTCATATGTCGCCGCTACGCCGGACGGACGTACTGCCGGCGGCGTCCCGCGTGAGCCGCAGCGCGTTACGACGTAATCTCGTACCATCGCTCGGGCGGGGAAACCTTAAGCCTTAACGCGCCCGGTTTCAATTTGCGTTATATCGTGCTGGCTGTGCTGCCCCCGGGTGACAACGGGGGCCCTCGGCTGCGGCGCTTTCCGCGTTACTTTCCGCGTGTATGCCACCCCTCGCCGGGCGGCCCATGGGCGCCGCCTGCGCAACGCCTGCTCCCTGCTGCAGGGGGCCTGCGGCTGCGCGCGCCTCTCAGGTCATCGCCACGACACACGCATGCAGTCCACAGTATGTACTCAGATGCACGCACTCTAGTGTGGCACAGCGGGCTGTTGGGGCCCATGTCCTGCCTGCATCTGCGCCACGTGCGCCATCTTCTGCGCCTGGCGTTCCGTTTTGGCACGTTCCGATGGTCCGAGATTGTCGAGCGCCATCGGCTTGGGCGCAGGGTCCCCTGCGCCCTTCGCCCTATTCACCATGGAGAAGTCCCGTGTGCCTTGGATTCCGGCTTGCCCCTTATCCTCGAACATTGCATTCAACTGGTGCGATATATAGTCTCCACTGGGATTCGGCATGCCTTCGGCTGCTGGTCTTTGCTGCTGGCTGTACACGCCAAAGACCTTCACCTGGCCGACCGCGCCGCGAGCGTTGGGGCCAGATCGCACCCAGAGCAGGCCCGCATCGGCGGGGCTGATGCCCGCATCGACGATGCACTGTTGCGACGTCTGCTTCGTCCACACTAAGTCGACAGTGCGCCACGCACTCGGCGCTGCTGGAGCGCTCTGTGCGCTACCCGAGGAAAAGGCGAGCTCCGCGCTGCCTACGTTCTCATAGGAGCATAGGAGCGCGGCGAGCACTCGTGATCTTGGTGGGACGCCGAAAGCCACACTGGACGCCCTCTGGCTCGCCGCCCATCCCGCCTTGCGCATCTGCTCATTGCTTGCGCCGCGCGACGGGGCGATGGCTTGGCTTTCAAAGCCACGCAACTCGAAGCCAGCACGGTGCGTAGGCTGGAGCTGATCGCAGCCGGCCCAGTCGCACGTGTGGCACAGCCAATCGGCATGGGGGCTGTCCCACGCGGGCAAGTACGCTGGCGGCGGCAAGTTCGGCGACGCCATCTGGCGCCTCTCGTTCAGAGCGCGCATTACCAGCAGCGCCGCCGCTGCGTGCCCTACGGGGTCAGGATGGTGCATGTTCCACATGACGCTCGTGTCGATACGTGGGCCGAGAAGCGCTGCGATGGAGAGCTCCTGCACGCCGTAGTGCCTGGTCACGGGGCTGTAGAGGCCGTCGCAGGGATGCAACCTTTCCTTGCTCGGGCAAATGTAGAGTACGAGAGGCACTGTGTTCGGACGAGTCCGCCTCACGTGTCGGATCAGCCGTTCCATGGATCCAAGGGGATCGAGCTCGATTTCAGTTCTTTGACCGCCCTCGCTTCGAGTCGAGACGATCGTTTCCGTGTGCCACGTCCCAAAGTGGCCGTCATTTACCGCATATTCGATGACTAGGAAGTCAGTTTGCTCTGGCAGGAGCTCATCGACGCAGAAGGACGGCAGTGCCACACCTGTCGCCGGAATGGCTCGATTGTACACTGTCAAGCCCTTTGCCGACAGAAGCTCTGGGTAGGATTTGCCGATTTGCACAGAATCGCCAAATGAAATGGAGCCTCCGAGGATTCCAATTTTGAGGGCCTTATCGGCTTGATCGTACTGACGATCGATGTTCTGCTTGAGCTGCTGAAGCGTAGATTCATCAACACCTTTGTGTAGTTTTTGAATACTATGTTCGTCCTCGTGACGACCATCCTGGGATGGAATACGGAGTGCACCAGCCAATGCCGCCAATGTCGCGACACACGCTGGCAGTGCCATTGTTGCTTCGCACGCGTCCGCCGTCCCCCCCGAGCCCGACCACCAGGAAGAAGCCCGAGCGCGTGAAGTTCGCACTCCTGTGAACTATAGAACCAATAACTGTGAACTGACCCGAAGCCGACGACCTCGCACCCAATAACTGCGACCAATAACTCGCAGTTATGAAAGCGGACGGCGGCGCCGGTATGGTGTACACGCGTCAACTCAGAGACCGCTTTCATTCTGCCTCTTCTCTCCAGCTGACCAGGCCGGCCTTCCCCCGCACTGCCCGAAACTCCGAAATGGACTTGTGCCGGTCGCTCAGCAGCTTCGTCGCATTGCCAGCGGGCCGTATGCTTGAGGGTTGCTTGCTAAAGCCCACGCGCTTGGTGGCGTTGCCGGATACCTTGCTGTCTGCCCCACCGGCCACCATGCGAGAGGCCCATGAGCTGCGCTCGTTCCACTTCGCTGCCGGCGTCGTGAAGTACGAGCGCGCGCCGCCCGGGGTGACCTTTTCGCGTTGAGCAAACTGATCGGCGTATTGCTGCAGCCGCGCCATCATCTCGTCGCCCTCGCGCGTGAGCAGAACAAGCCTGCCCCGCCTCCGGTGCAGCTTCATCGCCCGACTCGAGCGCTCACTCAGTAGCGCCCCCCCGGGGGGGGTAGTCGAACTATCGCCGCCGCCGGTGCGCGCCGTCGTGGCCGCGCGCCGCATCATGATGGTGTGCAGGTCCATCTGGGTGGGAGACACGAGCAGCTGGAGTACGAGCGAAGCGGCGCCATACGGCCCGTGCAAATCGCCGCTCGTGCGCTGGCTCTCCTCTTCCGTGGCATACGCGTGCGGGACGGACGACCAGCCGACTATCGTGTTCTCGCGACTCTCGCTCACAGTCTGCCACTCGAACAGGAAGCTGCCGAGACGGCGCGGTCGACTCTCGAGGGAGTGCAGGTACACGCCAGAATGGCTGAGCGCCACGAGCACCGGCTGCACCGGCTGCCCATAGCCGGCCCACACGCTGGCCGTGTGCAACGAGCCGAAGGATAACGGCTCGTCTGCGAGTCGATCGCGTAGGATGCGCTCGGCCGACTTTTGGGTGACGACCACCTGACCTTTGGCATCGAAGTTGACGCCAAGTGCCTCCTGGCGTATGAGCCGAACGATCTGCGCCGTGTCGCTCAGCACGCCGTCCCACTTGTCCAGCGGCTGCTTGAGCAGTATCTTATAGCGCTGGCGGAGTCGTTCAAGCATGCGTTGCTCGTGCCGGAGGCTGACGCCGTCGCCACCGACGACGCCGAGTACGTCCACGCTGCCGCCGCCGCCGATGGATTGATCAAAGTGCCCGTCAACCGCCCCCCCGGTGCTGCCTCCCCGGTTCCATCCCCCCCCCCCGGCACTGCTCTCTTGGTTGCCAAACTGCTCCATGAGCAGATCAGGGGGCAGCACGGTGGAGAGTTCTTTGGCCGTGAGGTCGAATTCTATCGTGGGCGGCGTCTTGCCTCCTCTACTCGCGGACTGGAGGGTGTTCTGCACCAGGTTGAACAGCGGCGAGTGCCCGGGACGGCGCGACCCACGCACGTGCATCTCACGCAGCGCCAGCACGCACGCGAGATCGAGGAGCTCGTCGGGCCGAAGCGCACGGGTCAGCCGCCCATCGAGGAGATCGGATCTCGCCTGCGCCATCTCGAGCTCGGCCTCAAACACGTTCGTGCTGCCACGCGAGCCGTTCGAGTAGATCTTGCGGATCACCAGCTCGAAAGCGCCCGGTGGCACCGCAGGCGAAGCGCCGAACTCTCGCCGCGCAGTCAGCTCCCAGCGCATGATGAGCTGATCGAGGAGCGGCTCATGCAGTGGCAGCTGGCGCCAGATGAGTTCCGTCCGGCGGGCGCCGCTCGCGCCGGCACCGGACCCGTCCTTGGATGGGCTCTTGGGCAATGGGCTTGCTGGCGAGCTGCCGCCGCTGCTGCTGTCCAACATGGCGCCGCTGCTGCTGCCCCAGAAGTCACCAACATGGCGCCGTGAAGGCGACGGTGAAGGCGAACTTTCGGGCCGTAAAGGCGACTTTTCGTCGACGCCGTGGGCGGCACCTGCGCGGCCTGCGCCGCCGGGCGCGCGCCGCTGCACCTCGAAAAGCGCCCAGTCGCCCGGGTTCTCCACTAGGGGCACGGTGGCGCCGTCGGCCATGGTGACCATGCGATTGCGGCAGAGTAGCCGGACGACGTCGGTCGAGGTGGTGTTCTCGCCGACGGAGCACTTGTAGACCTTGCCATCCATCCATCGCACTGAGATGTGCTTATCGGAGAAGACGGGACTCTTCGGGTAATTGAGCATACACTGCCTCGTGAGTGCTTGTAGCCACTCATCGGCGACCGCTCGCGGCGCAGCCAAGCGGAGGACCTCGCGCCCAGATCGCATCTCGAATTTGGGGCAGCTCAGCAGCATGAGTTGGAGCTCGTGATCCTCTGCGGGCTCGTCACTGTGGTGCGTGCCAGCGGAGCTGAGGATCTTGGAGCGCCGATCCTCGCCATCTGCGCCCGAGGCGCACAGCTCAGGCGAGAAGAAGCGCAGCGTGAGCTGCCCCTGCCCCGCCGGCGCAGTCGATTCGCCACCGACCATCATACCCTTGACTTGATCGCGCGTCCGGTACCAGCGCAGTTGTCCATCGTCCGTGAGCACAAAGTACCGGCGCCCCCAGATGCCTCCGTGCAGCCGGCGCAGCAAGAAGCCCTCTTTGATGATGCCGCCGTCGCCGCTCGTGCTGTCCCGACGGAGATTGGTGCCGGAGGGGAGCGGCAGGCTGAAGTTTCCAGTCCTCGGTCCTCCAAGCCCGGCCGGCTTGCTGTCCGCCTGTGAGACGCGGTTGTCGGCAGCCTGGCCGCCATCTGCGTCGGCGCTCTCGGCCAGTCGCGGCTTGACAATGTACTTGTCGATCAAGCGGCAGTCGGCGATGGCCGCGCGCAGAGTCTGTATGAGCTCAGCCAACGACGTCGATCGCAGCGGTGAGCTACCGGTACGCCTGGCCTGTGGTGAATCACCGTTCTGCGCAGTCGGGGTCTCGTCCTCGACGCTGTGGGAGCAAAAGACGACGCGATGCCGCGCCGCCAGCCCCGACCCCCCCACGAATCCGCCAACGTCGGCATGCTCATCGACAGGCGTCCCTCGCAACGTTTCGGCGCCGCCGACAGCCCAACGCCACCAGGCTAATTTGGCTTCGGCAGCACGGAGCAAGCGGAGGCGCTCCTCCTCCTCGGGGTTGTGCTCATGTACGAGCGTCTGCGTTTGCTCAAGTACCACTTGCTCGATGGCGTTGTCCTCGTCGATGCCAGAAATGATAGGCCTTCGAAAGCTTTTGAGAGAGCCTTTGGCTTTGGCGCCATTCTTGCCGGCGGGTTTGGAGAGGGTTCCATTCGAAACCTTGCAGCATGTGAGTGGGAAGACGCCCACGACGGCGTCGTACTGGATCGTATGAGGCTGTTCCAGATGTTCGCCCCCCTCCTCGAGAACGAGCGTCCCCCTGACGAGTGATGCGACAAGCCTCCGAGGCGGTGTCTCTTCAGTCGCGTGTTTGACGCGGTGTCTTTTCAACAGCCGCCGCACCGGCGACTCCCCGCCGTGCTCGTTGGGGTCGATCGGGTCGTCGTTGGGGTTGATCGTCTCGAGGCGCGCCCACACAAGCGCCGACCAGCCGTGCGTCGTGTGCTGCGGCAGCTTGCCAAGCTCATCCCCTTTCTTGGCCAGCCGCCCCGCCAAGCGCACTTGAACGCCACTGCGGAGCCAAAGCATGTTAGCGAGCACCATCGCGCTCAGCTGCGAGTGAGACGCCTGGTTGATGAGCTCCTCTGGGCTCGCGGCGAGCCGCTCTCGTTCGAACTGCAGCTGCTTGCGCTGCTCGGGCGTCAACCCATGCAGCACCTTGGAGACCTCCTTCGGCGACGCTCCCTTCAGGAGCAGCCCCTTTTGCTCGAGGTAGAAGGAGAGTGCGACGGACATGGTGAGCGAGATGGTCGTCCCGGTCTTCGCGCTTGTGATCTCGTCCAAGAAGCCCTCGCCCTCGCGTCGCAGCACCTCGCGGAAGCGATCGGGATGCTGCTTGAGCTCGCGAGCGCGCATGCGCGCTATCTTGACAAGCGCCGCATGCTGCAGCACTTGCGTCTTCTCACGGATGCCTTCGTACGCCCGTCGAGTGCGAACGCCGCGCAGCAGGTGCTGAATGCGTCTCGCGTACTTCTGCTTGAGCTTGAATTGCTTGAACGTCTTCCTCATCTTCCAGTATCCCTGGATCCGTATTGCGTACTCACTCAATCGCATCTCGCGGATGTGATCGAGCAACGCGAGGACCTCCTCATTGGCCATGAAGACGAGCGTGCGCCCCACGCGCCACGTTTCGCTATCGATCCCCGACTGGCGCAGCAGCTTTAAGCACTGCTCGCGCATCGTGCTCGCGCGCAACGCACCGACGTCGTGCGCGCAGATCTTGTAGTGCGAGAAGAAACGCTCGAGGGGCCTACGCACGTAAAGCCCTGCCTTGCGGACCTTGGTCACTTCGAGTGTGCCAGAGTAGCCAAGTTGGAGCAGCATCAACTCGTCGTCAAAGTCGCCCGCACGGAGCGCGTGGTTGGGCTTGAGGCATCGGATGTAGTGGTGGTCGGTCTGGCCAAGCATGTCCATCAACAAGTTCAGTGACTCTCCGAAGGATTCAGAAACGGTCTTCTTACGCGTGCGCTTCCCGCCGCCAGCGCCGCCGCCGCCAGCGCCGCCGACGCGCCCCTTCTTGCCTTTCTTATCGGGCGATTCGCTGGCAACGCGTTGCGCATCCAGGACGGCGACCTCCGTTCGCCGGCTCTCGGCAAGCGCCAACGACTTGAGCTCGTCGAATCTCGTGTGCTGCTCTATCAGCGCCTTGATCATTGGCGAGAGCTCGTCCTTGTTCTTCTCGATGAAGCTATCGATCGTGTAGGAGACCTCGCCCGCAAAGTGACGAATGACGAAGCTGCCGGGCACCTTTGGCTTGCTGTAGAACTTATTCGTGGGCGGTTTGTCGAACTTGCTGTGCATGTTCTCGAGCAGTGCCGCGTCATTGGTGGCGGTGCGCTTTTGGCACTCATCATCGACCAAGGAGAGCACGCCGCCCGGCTTCTTGGCGATCAGCTCAATGATCTCCTTGTTGTCGAAGTAGTCGATGGATGACCACTCGATGTCCTCGTTCGCGTAGAAGCGCTGCTCGACCTCGAAGATGTGCTCGATGAAGATCTGATGCAACCTCTCGTTGGTCAGGTTGATGCACAGCTGCGGGAAAGAGTTGATCTGACCTTTGGAGTTGAAGTTCTCGAAGCCGAAGATGTCGAGCACGCCGATGCAGCGCTCCGCCTCCTCGGGCGGCACGGCGATCGACTCGTTGATCTTCTTGACGCACCAGGAAAAGGCGAGCGAGTAGATGAGCATGCAAAGCGAGCCTAGCGCCGCCGTCGCCTTTGCCGCCGACAGCTGCTGCTCAATCTCGTCGAGACCTACCGTGAGCGTCGTTTTGGTGAGCGCAGCCACGAGCTGCTCGCGGGTTACCTGCAGCAGCGCGCACACGAGCTCGAGCTGCGGCTCGTTGCTCACGGCGGCGCCTTCGGTCGAGCCGCCGCCCTCGGGGTTCGTGAAGTCCATCGTCTGGAAACGCACGTTGCCCATGTGCATGACGATCGCCACCATGCAGTAAAAGTGGTTGCGCTGCACATCGCTGAAGCCGAGCTCGGACAGCGCGGCATGCATCGCTGCCATCTCGCCCTCGTCGTCCCAGCTCGTGACGCGCTCGATGGTCCCTTGCTGGTTCAGGATCGCATACTGCTGCCAGTCGTTGAGGATCCGGCCGGCCGAGCGCACCTCAGAGTTCGCTTTGCTGAGCATGTAGAAGATGTGGTAGTTGCGTTCGCCCGGCATGTGCTGCACGATGCGCGGCTTCTCGAGCAGATAGGTCGAGGTGCGCGCGCCCATGATCTGGCCCTGCCAGTCGAATTGGATGTCGAAGTGCTTGCCGAAGCGCGACGAGTTGTTGTTGCGCACCGTCTTTGCGTTGCCGATTGGCTCCATGATCGGGTTCGTCTTCATCAACTTCGTGGCCACCGTGTCGCCCTTGGTGGACCTTTTGCCGGCCGTAGCCGCCGATGCCGCCGAGGAGATCGCGCCGAGGTGCGAGACGCACAGCTTCATCGCCTCCGTCTTCCCCGCGCCCGACTCACCGGAGATGAGGATCGAGAGAGAGCGCGCATTCGGCTCGCGCATCTTGCTGTACGCCTGCCCGACGAGACAGAAGATGTGCGGCGGGAGCGACGTGACCGCCTGCCCCGGACCCATGGCGACGTACGCGTCGTGCACCGCCTTCGAATCGTTGCCCGTGTGCTTGAACGGGTTGACCGATACGACAATGTCGCCGATGTATGTGTACACGATCTCCGCGTTGAAGCGCACCTTCAGGTTGTCCAGGAGGTCCTTCTCCTCAAGGTGCGGCAGCTGGATCATGTCCGCGACGCCGACACTCCTCTTTTTGAGGAAGTCGCCTACCATGCTCATCATACTGTCAAGCAAACCGCTTTTGGAGGCGGCGGCGGCCGGATTTGGCTTCGCACCTGGTGCCGGTGGTTGGTTGAGTGTCATCTTCGTGTCCGTGGTTTTTCCCCAGTTCGGTACGGGCGGCGACGAAACGGGCGGCGGCGAGCGTACGGCGGCCAGCGAGCCTGAAGTGGCTGAAAAGGGCCGCGGCGGCGAGCTCGCTGCCGCGCCAGCGCCATCATCATTGCGATGGTTGACAAGATCATCACGATAACTTAGAAGACCACCGCCGCCAGCGCTGCTGCTTCTGCGGCCGACTGGAGACTGCGGCATGGTGCTACGGGTGGTATGTGCTGCGGCCAAACGGCTGGGATCTTCCTCCTCGCGCCGAGCACTTAGCCGGCCGCTTCCTATTTTACCATGGTTGGTTGGGCGGCGGGGCTTCAATTATGCCTTGTAAGTTAAAGTTTGGCGTCGTTCTGAGCGTACGTGCAAAAACTCACGCGAACACGGGCCGGAAGAGTATTGATGCGGTGATGCTAGGTGCATGCATTCGCTTGTTTGAGATGTTTTTCTGTTACACCTAAGGCACATAGTCTCGAGAAGCCGAATGCGCATGAGATCGCTCCGGCCGGTCGTTTTCGCCGCCTTTCTGTGCAACAGGATTGTGGTGGCCATAAGCTGCATCTACAGGAATGCCGCGGGTCTCTGCTGGGAGCTCCAGCAAGGCCCATTTTCGAACCCGATTGGATGGAACTCATCTCTTTCCACGGCCACCTGCGCAACGCTTGTTAGCCAAGACGAGCGTTGCCACCGGACGTGCACGACGCCGGGTTTCTGCCCGATGAGTGCGAATGAGAGTACGGGGCCTGCATTTTGCGAGGAGGTTGCGTTCCTGCATGCATCCTCGACGGCAGCTACAGTGACGTCTGCTCCGACCTTAGCTCCGACCCAAGGTCTTCTCGGCTGCCAACTCGATTCCAACGGAGCATATTACCACAACACTGGGGGTACACAGACCAGTGTCTGGCCTGGCGGGGCCACCCGCCGGATGTTTTGCGTGTCAGCGAATGCACGCTTTGGCAACACTCGATCGGTACCCGCCTACGCGAGCTACGTCAATCAGCTGATGAAGCACGCGTCCGCAGCTTGCACGCCAATCATAGCACCATCGCCCCCGCCTCGGAGACCACCATCGCCCCCGCCGCCGTCGCAGCCGCCGTCGCCGGTGCCGTCGCCGCCCCCGTCGTCGCCCTCGCCGCCTCCGCCGTCGCCCTCGCCGCCTCCACCTAAACCGCCCTGGCGTCCACCGCCGGCTGCACCACCGCCTCCGTCGCCGCCGCCGCCCCCGCCGCCACCACCGACGCCACCACCACAGTCGCCTCCTCCGCCGTCGCCACCACCGTCGCCACCGTCCCCATCACCTCCGACCCCCTCACCTCCCCCGTTCCTCCCGTCGCCATCACCGCCTCCAGTAGTTCCAATAGACGCGCCTCGTAGGCCGCCGCCACAACGTCCGCCCCCGCCGTCGCTACCCCCGCTATCGCCCTCGCCGCCTCCACCGAAGCCGCCCTCGCGTCCACCGCCAGATGCACGACCGTCGCCGCTTTCGCCGTCGCCCTCGCCGCTTTCGCCGTCGCCCTCGCCGCTTTCGCCGTCGCCCTTGCCGCCTCCGCCGTCACCCTCGCCGTTTTCGCCGTCGCCCTCGCCGCCTCCGCCCTTGCCCTCGCCGCCTCCACCGAAGCCGCCCTCGCGTCCACCGCCAGATGCACGACCGTCGCCGCTTTCGCCGTCGCCCTCGCCG
>Ga0180442_100469_pt1 | contig 25390 bp, 20 predicted proteins | sample ChrtobMetP5_16mM_FD_119746 | JGI IMG/M metagenome (GOLD analysis project Ga0180442, IMG submission 119746) | Chrysochromulina tobin associated microbial communities from unialgal haptophyte culture, Seattle, Washington, USA - P5_16mM MetaG | ecosystem: Host-associated > Algae > Haptophytes >... | reverse complement strand
TTGCGCAAGCAGCTCGCCGACGCCAAGAAGCGCGTTCGGACCGAGGATGATCACACGGAAGAGCCATGGGAAGAGCAGGATCCACCCGCACCCAAGCGACGCGCGCCATCATCACGGCGCTCCTCGGAAAGTGGCGCTGGTGGCAGCGCATAAGGGCGCTCTTGTGATTCTTGCCGAGTCCCGAGTCTGAGTCCCGTCCGACGGAGTCGGCACCTGCGACAACGTTCGTTGTAGATCATCCGACAGGGCATGATGATGATCAACGTGGTGCGCTGAGCTACCTTGCGCGCGCGACGCGACGGAATGGCTGTGCGTGTGGACCCGCGCTCAGGTACCATACGGCATACGACGAAACATTTACGAGAAAAAAAATCCAACGATCACTTGGCATTTTACGGACGCCGAACGCTACTACCCGAACGAGCGCACGACTCTGCACTCTCCACTGAACTTACCCCCATGATGCCGCCCGCCCCCCTTCCTCTTTTGGAGGATATGTGATCGCCTGGCCTCGCCCACGCGCCTCTCATATCTCATGCAGACGAGCCTGGCTGCCGCGGCCGCCGCGGCCACCGCGGCCACCTCTACCGCCGCCGGCACCCTTGGCCGCGCCTTTGCCCTTGCCTTTGCCGCCCTTGCCTTTGCCGCCTTTGCCCTTGCTCGCCGTGACCGCCATCTCGCTGTCTAAAGGCGCCTTGGGCTGTGCCCACTCGCCCCGCCAGTAGCTCCCCACTTGCAGAGCGAAGGACTCGACCCCGAACCAGTCCCGGTGGACTGAGTCTGGTGTGCTATTCGCGTCAAAGACTCGATAACCATACTTCTCAAGGCGCTCCTGGATGGCGGCGAACTGCTCGGGGCTAAACGACTTGGACTCGTACTCGATGGCGAGTGGCCGGAATCGCTCCAGTGGCAATGCCCACAGCAGCGCGTAGTCCGCCCCTTCGGTGTCGATGGTCAGCACGTCGACGTCCTCCATGTCGAGATGGGTTAGGAGGGCCCCCATGTGGATGCAAGGAAGCCGCTCCTTGACCATATACTTCTCAAAGTGCTTCATCGTATCCTGCGCGTGCCGCTGGTTCTTCAGCTCTCGCGCCTCGCGCGAGTTGTGCTTCGGAAGGAACGTCGCAAACTCGAGGTGCGCTGTTTGGAGCAGCATATCGTTGGTCCACCTCGATTTGCTCCAGAGGTTCGGGCAGCGCGTCGTGTTCAGTCCGAGAGAAATGACTTCGCCCTTGCGCACTTTCTTCTTCTCTTCGTCCACGCAGCCCGAGTGTACCATGTGGAAGTCGCACGTGCCGACTGAGCCGCTCGCGCCTCGAAGATCCACGGCGCTCTGGTTTGGGTGCACCACCAGCTGGTGCACCTTCACGTTGGGGAACTGCTCGGGCGGAAAGTTGGCGCGCAGGCGCTGGACGGAAGTGGGCTGCGGCTCGATGACCGAGGCGTTCCACTGGAAGTTTCGAATCAGGCTGCCCATCCACTCATTGTGCTCCCATCCCATTTCGTTGGCGCCTATCACCACCACCTTGAGCGGCCTGTGGGCCAATGACAAGCTGGCCTGGTGGAGGCGACGTAGGTGTGCCTTTTCCGATGGCTGCTCGCATCGCCTGCTCTTCCGTACGTCGGCCTGACACTCTTCCCGGCCGACGGTGAAGCATGATGCCAGGTTGCGATAATCCATGGTCGCATTGCGTTTGGGATACGGTGGATTGCAGCTCTGCGGGAACTCATAGTGAGCTTTCGAGCGCAGGAAGCCGCTCCAAGCTTCGGTGGCGACTGCAGTCCGTATCGGCGAGATCGGCGAGAAGCTCCAAGATGCCTTCTCCAAGGCGCCAGGCTCCATGTGAATCGTGCGAATCGAGAGCGTCAAGTTTTGTGCCGTAATTGGCAAGTATCCAGCCTCGCTGATTCCCCTTTCGGGGGCCTGGGTGGCGCCCCTTGTTGTGGGATTCATTGTTGGCGACTAATCAGTTCCTGGCCATGTTTATTGCGGAAAGTGATGAGGAACTCAGGAATTAGCGCACTGGATTCGCACACAGGTGCTTCAGAGAAGTGGGTGCTACGATGACGACCCAGGGCACCAGCGCGTGGTCTGAGCAGCTCAAGGATGCTAAGAAGCATGGCTTGAAAGACGAGTCGCCCTATGGCCGCGCGATGCAGCAGCTGGCCGCAACCGAGGCGCAGGACAAGGCCTTCGAGGACAAGGTGCACACGCTTGCGGACCTTGTCCTCGAGGCAGGGCTGCGCGACGCGAACATCCTGCAGATTGGAGCATCGCTCTCCGATCTTGCAGCATCGTACCGGGAAGCTGAGTCGAAGAGAACTGGCAGCGGGCGCCCCGCCTTGCTCACGGCTTTGAAGAATGCAGGCGTCGACCGCCTCGCCCATAGGCAAGCGTTGGCCAGCGCGCTGGTTCGAGCCCGTAACCGCGACTGCCTGCTTCCCGCCAAGGATGACGAGGAGGCCGTTCAATTCAAGGCGAAGAGTAAGGAGAAGTTCGAGGCCGCATTCGCCGAGAGGGCCGCGTCTGAGAATGCCAAGCTGGAGGCTGCATTCCCGCATTCGGCCATGGCCGCGGGCTTCGAGCCGCTTGTTGACGGCACCGTCGTGATGATCTTTGGGCTGCTCAGCCGGCCTGATTTGAATGGGAGGGAGGGCATCGTTGACGGCTACAAGGCCGACGGGTGGCGATACACCATCGACGTCAAGGGCGAGATTGTGGCGCTTCAGCCCAAGAATGTGAAGCTGAAGGAGAACGTCGAGATGGCCATGGCTGAGGCTCAGGGCGAAGTAGAGAAGGTGGAGGCGGCGGCCGCGGCGGTCGAGATTGCAGAGATTGGGTCGAGAAATGGGTCAGTGCTCGTCTAGTTTCCTAAGTTTACCATTCATACGGCGGTCTAGACGCTCTAGTATCTAGCGCTGATCCTAACGTATTAATAGATCGGATTCGGAGCCCGGATCGCGGATGGTTCAGCCCTGTAGGTCCGTTCGCAGAGGAGATCACACCCCGACCGGAAACCGTAGTTTAAACGCGCTGGAGTGACTTCCTCCAATCAAACCGTGCGCGGCCCCGCGCCTCGGGCTCGCGCTCGCCTCGGCGTTCGCCTTGGCCCTCGCCTTCGGTGGCCGGCGCTGGCAGCACGTCGGCCGAGGTCGCCGCCCGTTGGCTAGGCTCATGCACGGTCGTCGCGTCCTCGGCAGCCCTCTCCATCGCGAGCCGCGCTGCGAGGCTGCGCTGTCGCGCGGCCGCCAGCGAGTCGGCGCACGAGCTCAACTGGTCGACGAGCGCCATCTCCTCAGCCTGCAGCAGCTGTGGGCCGAGAAGCACCCGCTGCGCGTGCTCGCAGCGAGCTTGCAAGCTCGCGAGCCTCGCGAGGCGCTCGGGCACCGCCCTGTCCAAATGAGGTGCCTGGCGCAGCAGCTGCTCCGAGCGCCGGTAGCAGTTGCGCCGGCGCTCGAGCAGCGCGGCTGTGGAATCATCCTTGGGATGGAGCCACGAGGCGGTCGCCTGCCACTTGGGAGCGAGCTCGTCCGCATCCCACTGCTCGACACGGCGCGCCAAACGCGCGCGCGCCCCCTCGAGGCGCGTATGCTCCGCCCGAAGCGCCTGAGCCTGCGCCACCAGCCGAGCGGCGGTGCTCAGCACGGCGCTCGTGAGGGTGCGCACCGCGTGCTGAGCCTCGGTGGTTTCGCGCCGCTCGGCGAGCTTCCATCTCTCCCACCCGCGGCTCTGCCACGTGTCGTCACGCATGGCAGCGCCCACGGCGGCGCCCACGGCGGCGCCCACGGCGGCGCCCACGGCGGCGCCCACGGCAGCGCCCGCACCCGAGGCGCCTTCCACAGCGGGGCTCTCCCAGCCTCCCTCCTCCGCCATCTCGACGGCGAGCCGAGGCAGCATTGACGAACCCGTGCCCTCGCTGTGCTCCGCCCGCCACAGCGCCTGCAGACGCTCGTCGCCTTCGGTGGGCACGAATTGGGCAGCTGTGAAGGAGAATGGGGCCGCTGTGAATGAGAATTGGGCCTCGAGAGCGAGCAGCAGCTTGTCAAGCTCCGCCTCGCGCCGTTGCAGGCGCACGCGGGAGGCTTCCTCCGCACGGAGCGCCGCGGTCTCGGCGCTGTCGTGAGCACACGCGCTGTCGTGAGCGCCCGCGCTGTCGTGAGCACTCGCGCTGCCGTGAGCGCCGAGCCACTGGGGGGGCTGCGGGACGGGCTGCGCAAGCCATCCGGTGAGCTTTCCCATCGGCTCCGCAAGAGCGTCCGCCTCGGCCTCTGCACTGAGCACCCACGCCTCCATCATCGCCGACAGCGCGTTCGCGAGCGCGGCGCGCTCCCTCTCCGAACGCACCCGAGCAGTCCGCAAGCGGCTCACCTCCTCGCCGCGGACTTGCTCTCCACCTAACAAGGCAGGCAGCATCTCGAGCGCCGCCGCTTGCTGTTCCGTCTCGGCAGACCAGGTGCGAAGCAAGCCGCGCACCGTCCCGAGGCCCTCACGCAGCCGGCGCTGCGTGCGCAGCAGGGACGAGAGCGACGCGTTAAGCCGAGTGACGAACGCAATGTCTTCTTCGGCCGTGTCGTCGTCGTCGGCCGGGCTGTCGAGGAGGAGGTCGGCGAGCGACACGGGTAGGAGAGCGACGCGCTTTGGGGGTTCGTCAGCTTTGGGGTTCGTCAGCTTTGGGTTCGTCAGCTTTGGGTTCGTCAGCTTTGGGTTCGTCAGCTTTGGGGGTTCGTCAGCTTTGGGGGCGAGCGACACGGGTAGGCGAGCGATGCGGTTGGCGTCGTGTTGGGCGAGCGACACGGGTTGGCGAGCGATGCGATTGGCGTCCCAAAAGCTGACGAACCCCGCCCCGCCCCCGCCCCCGCCTCCCGCGCCGCCGCCCGCGCAGCCGCCGCCGCCGCCCGCGCCGCCGCCGCCGCCGCCCGCGCCGCCGCCGCCGCCGCCGGGTGCCTCAGCGCCCATCTCAGCGCCCATCGGTGGGCCGCGCAGAAACTTGTGTGCCGCCCCCGCCGCCATGTTGGCCGCCGTACCGGGCGCGGAGGCGGCCTCGAGGGCGGCGGTGGCGAGCTCTGCCGCTTTGATGGCCGCCTTGGCCCAGGGGAGGGCGCGAAGCAAGGGAGGGATCGTCAGACCCTCGAGCTGCTCCGAATGACGAAACGAGGTCTGCTCCGAATGACGAAACGAGGTCTGCTCCGAATGACGAAACGAGGTCTGCTCCGAATGACGAAACGAGGTCTGCTCCGAATGACGAAACGAGAGACCCTCAAGCTGTTCGGACTCGGCGGCGGACTCGGCCACCGAGCCACTGACCGACTCCGCACCATCGATGTCGTCGAGGTCGATGCCGTCGAGGCCGGGGTAGAGAGCCGCGAGCTCCTCGAAGAGCTGTGAGAGAAGAGAGGCGCAATCAGCGGACCATCAGCGGACATCAGCGGACCCTCAGCGGACAATCAGCGGACCCTCAGCGGGCACTCAGCGGACCATCAGCGGCACTTGGGGGGGCTCAGCAAGTGGGGAGACCTCGATGGCGCCATCGTGGGCGCACAGCATGCCATAGCGCACCTCATCCAAGTGCGCTGCATGGCTGCCCAGCTGCCGCTCACGTTCAGACGCGGCCGTCAGCGCCGCCTTCTCCTGCCGTAGCGCCTCGCCCAGCGGCACCAGCGTCGCGCGCGCGGCGGCGCACAGCTGGGCGTCGTGCTTGGCGGCCGCCTCGCACCTCGCCTGCGCCTCCATCTCGGTCGTCATGTCGACGTACAGGCGCGCCTGCGAGGCGCGCTGCTGGGCGAGCCGTTCCATCGACAGACGGAGCCATTCCCTCTCGCATTGCAGCCGCTCCTCGTGAGCCACACAGCGCTCCGCGGTCCCGCACCGGAGGGCGGACGTGCGCTGAATGCCCTCGCGCGACTCGTCTATCGATCTCTGGAGCGCTCCACGCAGCGCCGTCACCTGCGGTAAGAAGGGCAGCTGCCGCACACGCGCCGCCGCGAGCGGCGCGGTCACAATCTTCATCTTGTATTCACGGCTCTGCCGTTCCGCCGCCAAGGCCTCGGCCTCAGCCACCCAATCGCAACGGCGCTCGCGAAGGGCGCAGTACAGCCCGTGGAGCATCTGACGATCGACGCGCAGGCTTCCAGCCTCTGCCCACAGGGCGGAGCGCTCGGCTGCCTCTGCCGCCACCTCGCGTTGCGCCACCTCGGACTCGGTGTGAAGCGCCGCATCGAGCGCCTTGCGCCGACTGCGCACGCGCACGAGGAAGCGGTCCTGCGACGCCGGCGCTGGCACCACGAGCGCCGCCGCCTCGGCCGACGTCATCATGCCCAGCGGAGGCCTCGCCTGATTCCCCACAGCCTGATTCCCCACAGCCTGATTCCCCACAGCCTCCGAGGGCGCGAGGCCAGCCCGCGCGGGGGCGCGTGAGGCAGAGAAGCCGAGCGCCCTCTTCAGAAGCCGAGCACCACGCCCCCAGTCGCCGCCGCCTTCGCGGGCGGCCACGGCTGCGGCCGCTGTGCTCTTCAGAGCCTTGGCGACCTCATCGCTGCCGTTACGCTCTTGAGCTCGCCGGATCTCGCTGCGCATGATCCGTTGGAACTGTTCACAGTTGATTCGGTTCACGCGCCGGTCGACGTGCTCGAGCAGGCGCTGCATCGAGCGCTTCTCGAGGTGCACCCCAAACGTGCGCAGCAGGTCGCCCTGCGTGATGTACCCGTCGCGGTCCAGGTCGATGTAGTGGAAGGCCTCCTCGGTAGCCTCGAGCTCGGCGCTCATCTCGGCGCTCTGCTGCTGGGGGTTGGCCTCCATCCCGGCCGCTCCGGCGGCGCCCAGGACGGCGCCCCCTCCCCCGCCCACTCCCTCCTCGGGCGTGCGCGGGTTGCCACGTCGCCACTCCAGCATCGCCGCCTCGCGCTCCACGGCCGCACGCTCGAGCTCGGTCCGTTGCTTCCGCCACTCGGCCTCCGCCCACGCCACCTCCTCCTCTGAACGCTCGATGAGCTCGGCTGTGGCGGCGCACAGGCGCTCTAGTGAGCGCCGCTCCGCGTCCTGTCGCGATCGGTCGAAGGCGTACAAGCGCTGTGCCGGGCGCTGGGCGGGCCAACGGCCAGCAAGGTGCAACTGCACGTACACCGTGCTGCTCGCGCCGCAACCGCCGCCGCCACCGCCACCGCCGCCAGCACCAATCTGGAGTAGGCCGCCGCTGCCGCCGCCGCTGCCGGGGACGGTGCTGACGGCAAGCTGCGCGTAGACGGGGGCGTGGCGCACCTGCTGCCGCTGCGCTCGCGCCCTCTCGAGCGCGAGCCGTTGGCGCTGCTCCGCCGCCGCGTGCTGCAGCATCAGCTGTGAAGCGTCAAGCTGAGCGCGCCTCTCCGCTGCGTGCACCTCGCGCACCCGCCGCCGTGCCGCGCGCCCCTCCTGCCGTTGGGCCCGCTGCTCGGCGAGGCGCATACGCTCCGATTGCGCCGCCTCCGCGCACGCGAGAGAACCTTCGATGGCCTTCTCCTTACGCTTGCGCGCCGCCGCCTCGGCCTCGTCCGCCTCGCCCGCCTCCATGAGCAATCGGGCCTCCTCAGCCCGCAACGCGATCTCGTGGGCGAGATGCGCCTCGAGATCTTCGAGGATCTTCTTCTCGTCTGGCGCGGCGCTCGCCTCGATGTCGCGCACCCGTTGCTCCTCGGCATGCAGCGGCAACAGCCGGGCACGCGCCGCCGCGAGCTCCTCCCTGAGTGCGATGAGCGCCGTGATGGGCGCGAGTGGCGCGCCGCCGCGTGTGCCACCCTCGACCCCCGTGACGGCAGCGGTAGCACCTGCTGCGTTGTGGCCTGCGCCGCCGCCGCCGCTGTCGCCTGCGCCGCTGGCGCCACCTGCGCCCGAGGGACCACCACCGAGGAGGCCGCCATTGCCGCCGGGGCCGCCGCCGCCGCCGCCCAACTCGACACCCCACCACGCGTCGCCCATCACGGCACGCGCGGCCGCCTCTGCATCCTTGGATGTCAGTTGATCTTCGCGCCATTCCATCTCCTCCGCGCGCGCGGCCTGCGTGGCCAGCCTGGCCAGCTCCTTCCACAGCCCGTACAGCGCACGCAGAGCGTCCAAGCTGCCCATCTCATCCGCATGGGCGCTCTGCTCCTCACTCGTCCCAATGCTCTCCCCCCCGCCGGGAAGGTAGAGCAGCGCGACCGAGCTCTCCTGCAGCCTGCGACGCTCACGTGCACACGCCACGGCATTCCGAAGCGCAGGCAGGCGCGCGCGTATGGAGAGCAGGCGTGCGCTTGCCTCGGGCTCCACTTCCTGAGACCATCGCTGGTGGCGCGCCTCGCGAGCGGCGCGCCGCCGCTCGCCGTCGTCGTACCGCACGCGCGCGCGCGCCTCCCTCCGAGTGAGCTGCTGCAGCGTCCGTGTCACGTACCGGTGCTCCGCGCGATAGCGTACCCAGGCGGCAACGGTCGGCAAGGCGAGCATCTCGGCGGGAGGGTGGTTGTTTCCTATTATGGGAGGCGGATGGCCTAATATGGGAGGATGGCCGAGGCGAGGCCATTTTGCTGCCAAATATGGGTGCGCCCCGCCGCCACCGCCGCCACCTCCGCCACCTCCGCCACCTCCGCCGCTGCTGCCGCTGCCGCCGCTGCCGCCGCCACTTGCTGTCGCACTCGCAGCGGCGGGTGCCCCGCTGCGCGCGCCTCCGCTGCCAGACAGAGGCTCGTCGTCGTCGCAAAGGAAGCGCTTCACGGCGAGCGAGGCGCGCAGCTGCGGCAACTGCAGGAGCGCGCGCAGGTACACCGCGAGCGCAGCCTGCCGCCTCGCGAGGGCGGCATCGTCGGCGCTCTCGGTATCCTCATCTGCACGGGGGAGCAACTGCAGCCAGCCCGGGAACCGAGGGAGGATCTGCGGAGGGTATCCCTCCGCACAGAGCGCCTGGTGCAGCCTCCAAAAGTCCGTGTACTTGCGCGTGACACCGACGCCCCATCCTCGGAGCTTTCGGAGCACGGCCGGCGGCAGTGGCGAAGCGCCCTCCTGCGGAGCGAAGCCCACCTCGACAGGATAGGTGAGTTTGCGTATCAGCTGTGGAACGCCGGCCGCACCGAGCACGCCGGCTGCAGCGGGTGCGCCGGCCGCAGCGGGTGCGCTGGCCGCGCGCCATGAGGCCATCGCCGACGTGGCTGGTAGCGTGAGGAGCGGAACCGCCGGGTGGACTGTGCAGTCGAGGCGCAAGGCTGGCAGCGGCGTCGGTGCCGCCGCGATCGGCGGCGCGATCGGCGGCGCGGACGGTGGCACCCGGCTCGACGCCGGCAGCGCCATGGTGAGCACGAAGGGGCGGGGGCTCTGCTCGATCTGGGCGATGATCTCGTCGCGGCTCATGCCCACGAGATTGATCCTCTCGCCGCCGCGGTCGATGCTGCGCACCACCCATCCAGCTCGCACGCCCACCTCGTGCGCCTGCAGCGTCGGAATGACACGTTGGACGACCACGTACCCGTCCGCCTGCTCGAAGAACATCCCGAGTGGTGCCGCACTCTGTGAATTCACACTTGGGAAGGTGTGCCGCACCGACCGTGCAGGGGGCACAGACGGTGGCACAGAGGGCGGCCTGGACGGCGCAGGCGGCGTTGCAGACGGCGGCCTAGACGGCGGCCTGGACGGCGGCACTGATGGCGGTGCCGAGCCATCGGACAGCATCGCGCCCTCCTCACCTTCCTCCTCGTTAGCTGCTTCCTCGCCCAACTCAGCCTCTGGTGCAGGCGCCGCCTCAGCCTCTGGTGCCTGCGCCGCCCCAGCCTCTGGTGCCTGCGCCGCCCCATCCTCTGGCGCAGGCACCGGCTCCTCGGCATGCGCTGCTGCTACGGCCTCGACATCGAGGCAGTCCAAGGAGGACGCGGGCGACGAGCAGCGCGAGGAGCCAGCGGAGGGAACCTCGCGCACCAGCATCGAGCGATGGGTCAGCAAGTCGAGGTCCGTCACGTGGCTCAGCGCGTGGGCGGTTGCGCTCTCGCCACATGCAACGTTACTGGCGGCCGCACAAGCTGGAGAAGCCGGCACGGCGGCCGCCGCCGCCATCGAGATATGGTGGGCAATGGCGTACGCGGCGCCGTACGCGGTGTGCCAGTCGTGGCGCTGTCGTGGTGCTGCCGTGGTGCTGAGGGTCTCGACGCACTGCGTGCAGTGCCGCACGGCGCGCGAGTAGCCTCGGGACGGCAGCGGCACAAAGTGCGGCGAGCACGAACCGCACACGGAGCGGCCGCAGGCTCGGCAGTGGTGCCGGCGCTTGAGCGCGTGAAACGGTGTCAGGCACAGCTTGCAGCTTCCACAGTTGTGCGAGGCCATGTACGGCTCGTCGAAGAAGGGCGCTACTGCGGCGGCTTCAGCAGGAGCGCTCGCAGCGGAAGTCGTAGGTCCTGCTGCAGCCCATGCGTGATACGCACTGCCAGGAGCCTCTGGAAGGCTGCGCTGGCAGCTCGAGCACGCCCGCTGTGCAAGCGTGCCGCAGCCAAAGTGCGCTGGCAGCACCAATGACTTGTCTGGCGCACAGCCTTCACAGAAGACTCCACCGCACGCTCGACAATGGTGGCGTCGCCGCAAAAATGTGAAGTTGCTCTTGCAGAGCATACATGCCGGGTGCAGGTCATCCGGTGCCCACGAGTTCTCCGGCATGGCCGCTGGGCCGGTTTTTCATTCACGCGCGAAAGCGAGCATGTTGGTGTTTAGGTGTGAACTAGGGCTCCCCGCAGGCGAGCCGGCCAGCCGGCCCGGCCGAGCAAGCATGCATTGTGATCCACATGCAATTCGTACCCATTTGCGGAAGGGACGAGCGAACTGGACGAGCACCGTACGTCGCCCCTTGTCCGCTTCGCAAGAGCGACGAAGCAACCTCGTTCGCCATCGCGTGTTGTTGTTGTTGTCTGAGAAACAAGTTGCGGAAAGGGCCGGGCCGGAGCTTTTCCACATGCGCTGGTCTCTTGCTGCGTCGTTGGTGATTTCGTGCTCTGCAGAAGTCGCTGAACCAGCGGGCCTCTATCACAAAATTGTAAACGCGCACCATCGCGGTGAACTTGTTGAGCTGCTGAACAACCTCAACCTTCTGGGAAACGCAGCCGAAATCGGTGTCTGGCACGCGGGCTTTGCGCGCCACAATCTTCAGCATTGGAGAGGCAAGAGATACTTCATGATTGACGCATGGCGATTCCGTAGCAATGACACCAGCCGAGACAAGAATGCACGAGCGGAAGACGAGCATGAGGTCGACTTCAACATTGCAAAGAACGTGACGGCGCCCTGGCTGGCTTCCGGCCGGGCGGTGATGCTGCGCCTCTTTGCGGAGGCAGCGGTTCACGTTTTCCCGGATGGTTTCTTCGATTTCATCTATGTCGATGCTAACCACGAGTAAGTCGTCTGAGGGGTGGGGGGTGATGCAGAATTCCACACGCGTGCATTCCACGGCGCACGTGCATTCCACGAGCGAGCTCATCCCGCCACGACACCATGCGCCCTGCATGCAAGTGCTCAGAACGGTGCCCGTATCTCCCGCCACAGGTACGCAAATGTCTACCGAGACCTTCAGACCTGGTAGGTCTGATGGTGTGGAACCAGATGGAGACAATTTGAGCCCCATTGAGCCACTCCCCACCACTTTCTGCGTGCGATCGCCCGATCGGTGGTATGTCCGACGGCCAACTGTTTGCCTAATCTGGCCGACTCGTTGCTTTCCAAACATAGGTGGCCCAAGCTTGCCCCAGGGGGTATGATGGCGGGAGATGACTTTGCAGACATGTACGACACGTTCGCCAAATTGCGGATTGCAAGGGACTGGAGATGGGGGGTGAAGAGCGCCGTCGCCCGCTTTTCGCGTGAGGTAAGCACCCAGCACCGTGCTCGCTACGGCGCTCCACCTCTCGTGTGTCCTCATGCTGTGATTATGCTTTCTGAAAGACACACTGACTGACAGACCACTCGCTCCTCTGACTCCCGGATCCTAGCGGATCCCGCGCGAGAACGCTCCTCTGACGGTCTGTATGGATTCGCTCCTCTGACTCGAGAGGCTAACTCGCGGCCATCCCGTGCGATGATTGTGGGCTGCCCGATGATTTGCAGGTTCGATCGCCCTTCTTCCTCACTTTCGCGGACTTTCATCATCGCCACAAACCAACGAGTGAGGACGAATGGCGTGACGATCCGAGGCGCAAGCGTATGTATGGAGTGGCTCAGGCCTCAGCACGCACACGGGCTTCCACTCGATGCACTGGTACGCCCCCAGGAGTTTTACCCAGCATGGTATCTGTTCAAGTAGTCTACACTTCCACATTCTTCCACAGGAGGCGAGAGCTGAGAGACACACTTGAGGTGCACCCCCGCCAAAGTACCCTAATCCCTATGAATCCCTACCCCGCCCATGCATAATTACCGCATGGATGCATGTCCTGTGAGCACGCTGCACGGCAGTCTTCCTTTGAAAAGAAGACGAGCAATGTCAACGGACTTTCCCCAAATGTGTCGTCTTGCATGCGTGGGCTGCGTAATGACCTGCACCTTGTGTGGCCTTTATCGAACTACAATGTACTCATTCCAAACAATCAGCACGGCCTGTGAATCGACTTGAGTCCATGCTCGGGGGATGTCCATGGGATGTCCAAGATCCAGCTGGCTGAAACGAAAGGATGAAGGGACGAGTCTCTACATGAAGAGCGTCTCGTTCCTCGCGGCCGCCGCAGGCGGTGAGGCACACGCGTAGACGTTGGCCGCCGTACGCTCGCTCAGCGCGTGCGCCTCGGCGTCGCCGTCGCCGGCGAGCGTGGCGAGAGTCCGAGCCGTCCACGCAGCCATATCAGAGCATGGCACGCTGTACCGCATGAGACGGCTTTTGCCCCAATCGAGACCCCCCACTTTGGTAAAGGCGGTGCGCCAGCGGCTTGGGCTTGCCTGCAAGCACCAGGGCGATCAGCGATGATCAGTGCCCACATCAGTGACCACATCAATTACCATCAGTGACAATCGGTGACCATCAGCCCAACGGCACAGTGGCTCGGGCTCGCCTGATCAAAGGTGATGCCCGGTACATACTCATGCACAAGGAATAGTACCTCATCTTCGAATAGCGCCACGCCCGCGACGGGATGGTCCTCAGTGCGCTTGCCATGCACCTGCACGCAACGCCATCCGTACCCAATCCGTGGCCATCAGTACCAATCCGCACCAATCCGCACCAATCCGCACCAAACAGATCCTATCAGGGGCCACATGTACCTCGCACCGCTTGAGAGGCGTCGGCCGACTCCATCGCTTGCCGTCTGTCGAGAGGGCGAGGGCAAGGCACCCCAAGCCGTGGTGCACGATCGGCATGACGCCCAACAGGGTGCGTCGGTGTACTGGGTTGGTCTGCACGTGTATAAAGTACACCTCTGCCGCTGCCGCCGGGATGGTCAGGTCGAGTCCGCTGATGGAGAGCAATTCAAATGGTGACCAATGTAACAGGTCACTCGAGCTCGTCACCTGCATGCCAGTCCCGATCGGGCATGCATCAGTTGCCATCAGTCTCGTCATCAGCCCCCACACCTGCAATCCGTGACCATCAGTGTGGCCAGCAGAGGCCATCAGTGGCGACCCAGGCAACCCCCACACCTGCAATCCGTGGCCATCAGTGTGGCCATCAGCGGTCATCAGTGGCGACCCAGGCAGCCCCACACCTGCACAAAGCGCGCATTGCGGTCGGCCACATTGGCGCGCGCGTAGATCAAATAGCGGCCATTGAGGTATGCTAGTGACAAGCGCCCATCAAACTCACACGCGCCAGCCGCCTCGTCCGCCTCCACAGAGGGATCCACAGGTCTGCCTTGAGCGGAGGCATCTGCGCGTACAGCCGCCTCGTCCTCCACAGGCGCGCCCGTCACGGTGCCTTCCCCTCTGGTCGGGGAGGCGACCGTTTGGCGCGTCCTCGGCACGAGATACGGAAAGTCCTGTCGGCTGCGCCGCTCGATGCACCCGAGCTCGTCCCCACCAAAGAGGCGTACAGGCACGCCCCAATTCGTCTCGTTGGGAGGGCGTGCGAAGCGGAGGTGTCGACTCCGTCGCACGTACACAGGCTCGAGAGGCGTGGGGATCATGTCACTCCAGCGCCACGAACGCGAGCGTGTGAGCCACACACCTGCAAGCAAAAGCAAGCCGTGGCCATCAGTTGCCATCAGTGGCCATCAGTGGACATCTGTGACCCATCTGTGACCATGGGCAGAGGAGCGCGACCACATGCATGCAACATGCATGCCACGCACCGTTGTCATGGCGCGTGGGCATTCGATGGCGCCCGCCAATGAAAAGGTACTCGTCGCCGTGCCGCAGCAGCGCGTAGTTGTGCGTCATGCGGTGCGAGATTGGGCCGAGCTGCCGAAATGCCCCGTCCACCTGGGATCCGCCCACACGTCCACACGCTTGGTCTCGTCAGAGGCCATCTGAGTCCATCAGAGGCCATCGGATGCCATCAGAGGCCATCAGAGGCTGAGGTCACATGCAGAGGTCATGCAGAGGGAGGCAGAAGGCAAGCAAGCAAGGCATCATATCGCCATGCTCACCTTCTCAGCCCACACGGTCGGCATGACAAGCTCGGCCGGCGCAACAAAGGAGCGTGCACCATCACACGAGAGGGCGCCCCCTACATACACTTCGAGCTGTGCATTCTTGAATGTGAGGCACAGCGCATCATCGGGCAGCGCAGGCGCCGCGGCTCCAGGAGCCCTGGCCCCAGCTGGCGCTCTGCTCTCTACAGTGGCAGTGGCCCTGCACCGGTCGGTGGGTTTGGAGCGTGCGGCTGGGGCCGAGGAAGGCATTGTGAATGTGCTGGTAGACGAAGGGGAGGTGATGGGAACTGAAAGAGACTCTGTCGTGGGCGCTGTAGTGGGCGCGGGAGCGGTCTGGGCGGCGGCGCTCCTGCTGCCCACGGCAGCGCTCTGGCAGGGCACCAGGCTGTAGTATCGTAAGAAGTTCGAAGTCTGGGATTGCCAAAAGCCGCCCGCGCCCGGTAGGAGCTTCACTGGCTGCCGCTGCACCCGCCAAGCCGCCCGCCATGGCGCCTGCCCCGAAGTGGAGGAGGCGGCTGCTACTGCTCCTCCTTCTGCTGCTGCGGCTGCGGCGGAGGCGGCTGCTGCTGTTGCTGCCCGGCGGCGGCCACTCGCCCAGCGGAGGGCTCCTCCCCCCCCTCGTCCTCCTCCACCACCTCTTCTTCCCCCTCCTCCTCCTCCTCCTCCTCCTTCACCACCACCATCTCCTCCTCCGTCGACCAGTCGTCCCCGTGGCTCGAGTAACGGCTCGAGTAACGGCTCCGCCGCATTGCAGATCGAGTCTGTGCGGAGCGAGCCAAGGCAGAAGCGCCGGCCGTGGGCCTGCGAGCACGCGCCATCGAGCACGTCGCCGCGCTGCGCCAGAGCTTCCCAGTGCGCCTCCCAGCACGGCACCGCAGGCAGCGTGCCGGTCACATCGAGATATCGACCCATGACTGGCACATAGGTCTCGTTGTGGCCAGAGGGGCATTGGCCCTGTGCGCCGTGTAGCAGGAGCAGTGCGGAGGTGGCGCCGCGGCGCACGCGGCCGAGCACGCGAGGCAGGTCCATGAGCAGTGCCGCGCGGGCCTCCGAATCCGGTCCCTCCATGGACGCGAGCACCACGTCGCAATCTTGCAAGGCCCGGCTGCTCTTCCGATCGAGGCCTTGGATGGTCCACAGGTTGGATGGTCCACCGCTGCGCCGCGGAAATGGAATGAAGCCGACCGGCTGTGCCATGTAGCCAACGTGCCCGCGGCCCTTGCGGCGAACAAAGGGTGCCGACGTGTTGTATGCGACACCGGCATATTTGCGTGTGCGCAACGCTTTGAGCACGGCCAGCGTGAGCCACTCGCCGTGGACGTTGACTTCGCACAGCAGCGGCTTGGCATGGCCATGCTCGAGGATGGAGAAGGCGTCGCGGAAGCCTGCGAGGCGGGCGTCGATCGATGACGGCAGCATAAACAACTCTTTGCCAAAGCGCAAGTGAGCGAGCGAGTGCGTGTGTCGCCTCCTTTAATGGCCACCAACCGATCACCCGCCGCCGCGGCTGATCGGTGTTGCGAGCTAGGCTTTACGACTTCCGTTCGGTGCATGCATCAGTGAACTTTCGAGTTTTAACTTTGCCAAATGGGATACGCAGCATGCAACATCCGTTCGTGACGCCTATGTGCTACACGCAACGATACAACGGATCGCGCCCTTCCTGCGCCACGTACACCCTACTTGCCTCATCCAGCGCGCGCAGCGCATGCTTGACGTCTGCTAGCTTAAAGGCTAACTTGGCCGGCCCACGCGGCAGCTCCTTGTGAATCTCGGAGGCGCTCAAGGCCCGCCGTTCTGCGCCCGGCGCTCGCATCGCCTGCAGCACGAGTGCTTGGAGCTCTTCGCTTGCAGGTGGCGCCGAAGGGGAGCCGGCGCCGACAACCACCGGGCGAGGCCCTGCTGGTGCGTAAGACGGCGGCTGCGGCGGCTGCGGCGGCGGCTGCTGCTGCTGCTGCTGCTCCAACTTCTGCACGAGCCCGGGCCTCCGAAACTTGTCCTGGTAGCACTCGTTCCACAGAGTCGCCGCCTCCAGCCAATGCAGGCTCTCGGCCTGCGGGTCGTCGATGGCCCATGCGTGCTGGACGACGAGCTGGCGCGCCTGCCGGAAGCGGCCGAGCTTGCCGTGGACCTGCACGTACCGGGCGTGCTTGTAAATGGAGATCGTGTGGCGCCACGCGTCATCCGTGTCGCTCTCACCTTTCCAATGCACGCACTCGATGAGGCCCGTGCCGTCGTCCAACGTGACGCTCACGCGCGTGTCGGAAGCGTGCGGATGCTTCGGATCGACGCCAATCACGAGGCCGCCGACTTTGACATAGCGAATCGGGTGATTGTACAGCCAGCACACCTCGCCGCTGCGCGCCAGCTCCGCCTGGGGCAGCGCGTTCAGGTGCTGGGCGAGGAGGACCACAGGTGTGTCGTAGAGGGGATCGAGCGGCCAAAATTTGGGCTCATCCCGCTGCATTTGCCAGCTCGGGTCATCCAGAGGTGGTGGAGCGCGCCGCTTCTTCATTTTCTCTCTGTCGCTCGGGCGGGCGCGTGCGCGCGCGCGGAACAAGCCCAGAAAGGCCGGCCGCCGTCCTGTGATCTTCACACCTTTTCCTTTTCGGATGAATCGTCAAATCTTACAGGGCTCCTAGCCGGCTTATAGAGAGCACATTGGCGGGCTTCGCGTCTAAAGCTCTTCGTGGGCCAAAAAGCTGCCGCGCGGCTCGGAGACGAGCGCCAGAGTCATTCGCAGCTCCTCCAGCGCATCTCTAGCTGCCTCCCGATCTGCATCCTCGGCCTCTCCTGAGACAGGCACGGCTGCGCTCCACTGCAGCCGCGCGCGCCAGCTGCGGCACGCGAGCGCGAGAGCCACGCGTAAGGCTACGACGCCCTGCTCGGTGTGTGCGCGAGGCGTGACCGCTGCCTGCTGTGCACGCTGCCCAATTTCCCACAGCACCTTGGGGGAGGTGGACCTGTAGAACGTGAGCCAGGCATGGTCAGAGTGCAGCGCATCACTAGGTCCCCGAAGATCGCGATCTCGGAGCTCGAGATCGCGATCTCGCCAAGGACGAGGATCGAGATGCTCTCGCCAGAGAGCCTCGAGAGCGCGCACGTGGAGCGCCGCGTGCCACCACGCGCGGGGCGCCACCTCCACCGGCTGCTGCAGCAGGAGCGCCGCTTGGGTGTACAGGTGACGGATCGTCTCAATCCTCAAGCCGGCAGGGGCAATCGAGAACGTGCTCGGCATGGCGCTCGGATGCTCGGCAACGGCAGCGACGGCGGCCGCCGACTCGGCGCTGGCGAGCCTCATCCCGCGCGCCGTGCCGAGCACGTTCTCTGGCGGCGGCGCGGGCGAGCGCCATGGATCGCGAGAGAAGGGCCGCCGGCGCCAGCTGCCGTTGCACGTGACGGCGGCGTTGTTGATGCCATCGCCCTGCACCAGCCAGAGCCCTGCGCGTTGAAGCGCCGCACGTTTCACAGCGACGCGCTCGGCCGCCGTGAGGCCCCGCTGCGTCATGCCAGCGGCGTACACGGATGGCCTGCGCGCCACGCTGCCAAAGAGCTCTGCGTCGTCATGGCCTGCGACGCCGGTCGGATGGTGCCACGACATCGACCGGACAAAGGCCGGGAAGGGCAGGAAGGTCCATTTGACGTGAGGAGCAGGAGTGACGCCAGGAGGTCCCTCCTGCCGACGCAGTACCTCGCGCAGCGCTTCCTGATCGCCGTACAAGCTGCGATTCTGAGGTCCCTCCTGGCGAAGCAGATCCGCCGCGCGGTCGACGAGGGCCGCGGCCGACGAGGGCTCCGGCGCAAGGAAAAAGAAGATTGTCGAGGCATGGTCCGGGCTCGGCGTCGGCGTGGTGCGAGTGTCGCACATGGACAGGTGGAGGCACAGCCTGTCCTGGAAGGAGAGCAGCAGGGATGCATGCGGAAGCTCCGGAAGAGACGCAAACGGATTCTCGAAGAGCACTGTCGCTCCATCGGCCATGAAGACCTCATGTCCGAGCTGTGCGGCCCGAACCGCTAGCCGCAGCTTGAGTTCGTAGACTTCGAGTGCAGACGCCGCCAGATGGTGCGGCATCGGTGGATCGACGCATGCAACAGACGCGTGCAAGGGAGCCAACTCAGCACACAACCACGAGTCTGCGCCGGCGACGAGAATGCCGACGGCCGCTGCTGCGCTCCACCACTGCAGACTCGAGCAGAGCAAGTTGCGGGTCAAAGGTAGGTACTCGTGCGTCGCTACAGTGATGATCAAGCGGCGTGGAAGTGTGGCCAGCGTGCGGTTGAGGTCAGCGTCGAACAGATCCGCGGCCAAGTCGCGTGTGAGGGCGGAATCGACGCCGTCCCGGATGGAGTCCGTCATTGTGTACGGTATAATGTTTGAAGTGTGAACGTGAACTTGCACCTTTGTGTTTCACGCTGCGGTGAGAAAATGTTACACGCTCGTCGTGAAAAACGCGCTGTCGTGAGCCTTCACAGCAATTGGGCCTGTGCACTGGCTCAGGGCTTGAAAGAGCTGGTGGTCGCCTTTGGGCACTCCCAACCGGAATGGTTCGGGGTCTGCGCAGGTTGCGTCAGGACCTGACACTCGTGGCCATCCTGCTGACGGCGACCGCTGCCCAGGGCCCATCATTACCACCACCGTCGTCGCCGCCCTCGAAGCCACCCGCATCACCACCATTACCACCTCCGCCATCGCCGCCGCCGTTGCCGCCGCCGCCCCGATCGCCGCCGCCGCCCTCACCGCCGCCTGCTCCGCCTCCGCCGCCCTCCGCGCCACCCTCGCCGCCACCGCCACCGCCGCCGCCCTCGCCGCCGCCGCCCTCGCCGCCGCCGCCTTCACCGCCACCGCAACCGCCGCCGCCCTCGCCGCCGCCCTCGCCACCGCCGCGACCGCCCCCGTCGCCGCCGCCGCCCTCGCCTCCACCCAGACCTCCACCGCCTCCATCGCTGCCGCCCATGCCACCGCGATCGCCGCCGCCGCCCTCGCCGCCCCCGTCCCTGCCGCTGCCGCCCGCTGCGCCGCCGCCGCTCCGCCCGCCGCCGTTGCCACCCATTCCCAGAGGTGGGTACTCACCGCCGCCGCCCTTGCGACCCAGGCCACCGAGCCCGCCTCCGAGGCCGCCACGGCCACCGCCGTCGCCGCCGCGGACGCCGCCCCCTCCGCTGCCGCCTGCACCGGCAGCTGGCTACTCACCGCCGCCGCCGAAGTTGCCGCCTCCGCTGCCGCCCTCGCCGCTGCCGCCGTGCCCGCGTGCGGGGTACTCGCCCCCCCCCTCCCCTCCCCGCTCGCCACCGCGCCCCCCGGATCCGCCTTCGTCGCCGCCAACGCCCCCTTCTCCACCGCCATCACCACCACCACCCTCGCCACCGCCCTCGCCGCCTCTACCCTTGCCGCCACCGCCCTCGCCACCACCGCCCTCACCGCCCTCGCCGCCGCCGCCGCTGCCGCCGGTCGCCACGCTGCCCTCACTCGCCACCAACTTCCTCCAGCTTCGTCTTATCATCCAACTTGATGGTGCCGTCGAGGCCATCGGATACGAAACCTCTCTCTGGGAGGGGCGCAATAGCAGCAATGCCAGCAATTCCAGCAATAGCAGCAACGGCGCCGACGGCGGCGCCAGTGCTGGCAACACCAGCAACGCGAGCTCCACCACCGAGGAGGCGGCGGAGGTGGGGGCGGCGGCGGCGGCGGCGGCGGCGGCGGCGGCGGCGGCAGCGGGGCACGTCAGGTGGCTCTACTCGGAGGCTCGGCAGACGTATGAGGCCGCGGCCATCGAGGCGCTCGCTGCGCTGCTGCAGCTGCCGGTACGGCGCATCGTCGTGCAGACGAGCCAGGTGGACTCCGACTCGAGGCGCTTGACACTCCATGCCTGGCTGATTGACACGCTGGGCGACCCTTCGAGTGACGAGCGGCCGACGGCGTTGGTGGCTCAGTGGATGGGCGAGTGGATGCGGCTGTGTGCGCGGCGCGCGGGCGGCGCGCCCCCTGCGCCACCGCCGCCGCCGCCCTCGTCGCCGCCCTCGCCGCCGCCCTCGCCCTCGCCCTCACCGCCGCGGCGTATCGCGCGAATGTACGCTCGCATGTACAGCACCAGCGCGAACACTCCTGCCACCGCCGGGCTCCCTCCGTCGCCGGTGCTCGCAGCTGTGAGCGGCGAGCCCGAGGGCACGCACCCGGAGAACGTTACATGCCCGCTCCGATTGCTGAACGGGACGGTGCTCGATGTGTCTGACGCAACGCCGCCCTCGCCGCCCGGCGCGCCGCCGCCGCCCTCGCCGCCCTTGCCGCCCTCGCCGCCGCCGCTGCCGCCGAATGTCGGATGCCTCTTCATCAGCTGTGAAGTGCTTTCCGACGAGGAGGTTGCAAGGCTTGAGGCTGCGGCACTCCTGGAGCATGCCGTGTCCGCCGCCTCCGCGGCGCGCGGAGCGGGGAGCGCGTTGGGAACCCTTCTGCTTGCGGGCGTGAGCGCGAGCGCTCTCTCAAGGCCCTCGACGCAGCGCTGAGGCTGGTGCGGCCGTGCGAGACCGAGAGAAAGCGCTTAGTCGTTAGTGGCTGCGTGTGTATTCTTGTGTCACGCGTTGGTTGACCGGATTTGCTCACCACAAGCCCATCAAACGTTATACATATACCGAACGCACTCACGCGTCAAGAAACCGTTCGATGTCCCATCCCCCCACCCCCGCCCCAAGACCAGACGCTGCACGACTAGTGCACGCGCCCAACTGCAAGAGCGGGCCCTACGTCAACCGCGCAGACGGGCATAATTTGCGGTCGTGGCCGAATCGCCGCCGCCCAAGGCCAAAAGCCCGCCCCAAAGCTTAACAGTTCATTCACAACGCACCAACACGTACAAACGCAATCGCGCACACATGAAGGGCCACACCTTGTACAAGAACAGTCGAACACACCCGCTTCATTCTCATGCTCGCGAGGTGGAACGCATACCGCGCTCACAGACACGGTTCAGAGTCGCCATACCCCGGGTCAACCCCGGGTCTGAACCCGTGCAACCACCTCGCCTGACTGGCGTGTGGACCGTGGCGGACACACATACAACACACATACTCAACCACCTTCTCAGTCCACACCTCTGCGCTCACCGATCTCTGGGATGCTCCCTCTTCATGTTGCTGTACATGTGCATAAAAGCATGTGTCGTCGCAGGCCATAGCCCCCTCGTAGTCATCACACATATTGACTGAAGCTTCTCACCTCAGCTGGCTTTGGCGAAAACATCCCAAAGATCGTGGATATGATTGGTGAGCTCGGGTCGGGCTCTTCCGCTCCTGCTGCCAAAGTCATTGCGCCAAAGGTTGCACCTAAGGTTGTACCAAGGGTTGCCATATCTTCGTTTCTCGCAAGAGCCGGACCGGTCAAGGCGTGCGTTCGCCTGGAAGTGGATGGCGCACTCTCGTCATACTGCGCCATCTCTCTCTCGAACCCCGCAAGAGCCGGGCCGGGCGAAGAGAAGGCTAGTGGATTTGTTGCCACATATGTGGCGACATACCCAGCCACATCAACGAATGCTCGAGCAGTCCCCGCATCTGTGAGCCGAATATCAGCTCGACGCAGCCGAGTCCAGGGGCGGGAAGCGCGCACGCTGCCCTGTATGCGCTCGAGTTCTTCGACGATGAGAGGGAAGTCAAGCCGATGAGCCGCTTCCGTCAGAACGCACCGTGTAGCAAGCGCGAGAATGCGAGATGGGCATGTGCGCGCGTTGCGTAGTTGGTCGAGTGGGGTCACTTGGCCTTCAACAATGATCGCCATGAGCGCGCGTGGTGCGTCCTTCGGAGGCGTTCCGGCGGGCAGCTGCACATGGCTGTACGGCATGGATCGTGTCCCCATGTGTGCGAGCAGGCATCCGAAGCTCCACACGTCGGTGGGCTTCTCTTTCGCGCCCGAGGTGAGTGCAATCGCCTCGGGAGCCATGTAGGGCGGTGTGCCCACGGGCCCCTCCGCCTCGCCGGCATAATGGTACTTGGAGAGTGCGGTGCCAAAGTCGGCCACCTTGCCAACCCAGTGCTCCGTGAGCAAAACGTTGCCTGGCTTCAGGTCTCGATGTACCACACCCTTCGCATGTAGGTATGTCATGCCCTTTGCCACATCGAGGGCGATGAGGACGAGGGATGCCTCCCACGTGGCGAGCTGCTCGCGCTGGCGATGGTGATGCAGCAAATCGAGCAACGACGCAGGCATGAGCTCCATCAGAATCCCCGTCTTGCCGTCGGCACTGTTGTGTGCAATGCCCATGGTGAGGAGCACGTTTGGATGGTGCAGGCGAATCGTGAGCTCAAACTCTTGCAGGAGCTCCTCAAGCGCCCCCGGCGCTGTCGCAGCCTGTAGGCTCTTGATCGCGCATCGTGTCGAGTTGTACACGGCCACGCGCACCTCACCGAAGCTACCCGCTCCTAGAGGATCGAGCAGTCTCAGGTCACTCCAGCTCACAATGTTGGAGTCGATCATCGACGCGGAGGTCGCCTTGACTTTTGCAGGCGATGGCAACCTTGCCGGCGATGGCAACTTTGATGGCGATAGCAACCTCGCGAGTTTGGCTTTCGGCGGGTTCGCTTGCCGCGCCGCCTCCTGTTGCTGGCGTACTTTGTCCTGCTGCATGCGCGAGCGCTCCGCCATTGTCCGCGTGCGATTTGTGTTGCTGCCCGATGCGTCGATGACGCCCGCCGTTGCCGGCCGTGCGCCGCCCTCGGCACCGTCTGCGCGGGACGAGCGTTCCGTCTCGGAGGACTGACGCTCGAAGCGACCGCTCATCTCGATGCCAACGCCACCGTCGCGGCCAGCGCCGCCGCCGCTGCCACTGGGGATGGAGGGCTGTGGATGAAGCTCGTGTTCGGAGACCGTGTTCGCGGACGTCTTGCAGAGGTCGACGTCTTTGCGCAGCAGCTCGACTTCTCTGCGCCTCCACCAGCAGACCATTGCCAGGCAGCACAGCAGCACAAGAATTGCCGCGAGCACGCCAACGATGACGATGATGATGATGGTGTTCGGCGCGCCTTCGTCTTTGTCGGCGCCGGCGCTGTTCAGTGCGCCTGGCGGCCGTTGTGGGGTCGGCGGCGGCGGAGGTACGATGATTGCGACGATGGGAGCCGTCACGACCGCGAGCACGGCGATCGAGACGCCGGTGACGCTCGCGAGCATGGTGGTCGCGCTGCTTGGGCTGCTCGTCGCGTTCGCCATCGCCGACTGCACCGAGGTCGCCATCGTCGTGGGTGTCTGGATGCGCACGCCGACGATGACGCTGCCCGACGTGACAGTCACCATCACCGCCGATGGTTCGACGCCCGCCCAGGCCGCGATCGCGCTCTGCATCTCGGCCCGCACGCTCGGGGTGAAGGAGGAGACGTCGCCGGCGAGTCGGAGGGCGAAGTCGACGACGCTCATCGCCGGCGGCGAGGGTGGCGGCGGCGAGAGCGGCGGCGGTGGCGAGGGGGGCGGCGAAGACAGCAAGGGCGGCGGCGGCAGAGGGGGTGGGGATGGCGGCAGAGATGGCGGTGGAGATGTGGGGGGTCGGGATGGTGGTGGCAACGGCGGTGGTGAGGGAGGCGGCACAGGTGGCAGGCATGGTGGAGATGGCGAGGGAGGCGGTGGCGCAGATGGTGGTGGTGATGGTGGTGGAGGCGAGGGTGGCGGCGGCAACGGTATTGGCGAAGGTGGTGAGGGTGGCGGAGGGGAAGGCGGAGGGGGCGATGGCTCTGGGGGGCGCGGGCCTGGCGGCGGCGGTGGCGATGGCTCAGGTGAGGGAGGCGGCGGTGAGGGTGGAGGCGGCGATGGTGGCGGATAGGGCGGAGGGGAGGGTGGCGGCGGCGACGGCGGCGGCAATGGCGGCAATGACGGCGGGGGAGAAGGCGGCGGGGGAGATGGCGGTGGTCGAGATGGAGGACGGGGAGAAGGTGGTGGAGGAGATGGAGGAGGGCGTGATGGAGGGGGCGATGGCGGTGGAGGTGACGGCGGAGGAGGAGCGGGCGGCTGTAGGGGTGGCGATGCCGGCTGAGGGCTCGGTGGAGGAGGAGAGGGCGGTGGTGAGGGTGGCGGAGGGGAAGGCGGAGGTGGGGATGGCTCGGGGGGGCGCGGGCCCGGCGGCGGCGGTGGCGAGGGCTCAGGGGAGGGAGGCGGCGGTGAGGGTGGAGGCGGCGATGGTGGCGGAGAGGGCGGAGGGGAGGGCGGCGGCGGCGACGGCGGCGGCGATGGGGGAGTAGACGGTGGCGGTGACGGCGGAGGCGGTGACGGAGGAGAGGGCGATGGCGGAGGCGGGGGCGGAGGCGGATATGGCGGCGGTGATGGTGGTGGTGAAGGAGAAGGCGGGGAAGGTGATGGAGGAGACGGAGGCGGTGAGGGTGGAGGCGGTGAGGGTGGAGGGGGCGATGGCGGAGGTGGCGGCAGTGAGGGTGAAGGTGGCAGCGTCGGGGACGGCGGAGGAGGAGCGGGCGGCGGTAGGGGTGGCGGTGATGGCGGAGGGCTCGGTGGAGGTGGAGAGGGCGGTGGTGGTGAGGGTGGCGGAGGGGAAGGCGGAGGTGGGGATGGCTCGGGGGGGCGCGGGCCTGGCGGCGGCGGTGGCGAGGGCTCAGGGGAGGGAGGTGGCGGTGAGGGTGGAGGCGGCGATGGTGGCGGAGAGGGCGGAGGGGAGGGCGGCGGCGGCGACGGCGGCGGCAACGGCGGAGGAAGAGAAGGTGGTGGAGGAGATGGAGAAGGTGGTGGTTGCGATGGAGATGATGACGGGGGAGATGGTGGAGGCGGCGAGGGCGGTGGTGGCAAGAGCGGCGGGGGCGAGGGCGGCGGTGGGGGGGGTGGCGAGGGGGGAGGAGACGGCGGGGGGGGCGTGGGGGGCGG
>Ga0180442_100459_pt1 | contig 25731 bp, 5 predicted proteins | sample ChrtobMetP5_16mM_FD_119746 | JGI IMG/M metagenome (GOLD analysis project Ga0180442, IMG submission 119746) | Chrysochromulina tobin associated microbial communities from unialgal haptophyte culture, Seattle, Washington, USA - P5_16mM MetaG | ecosystem: Host-associated > Algae > Haptophytes >... | reverse complement strand
CCTTTGCCGCCGCCGCCGGGCTACTTGTCCGTCCTGCTGGGTATGATGAGTGGTGCTGAGCCGCCAGTACCACCACCAGCGCCGGGCTATTTATCCACTATGGAAGGTTGGTCCGTCTCCTACATGTCCTTCATTGAGCGGCTCTTTGACACATCCGCAATGCACGAGGCGGCCGGCTTGGGGTGGAAGAAGCATGACCGGGCACAGGTCGTAGACAGTGCCACGGTCGTGGTTGACTCGCACGACCACGCGCTGATTTGGATGACTCTGCTGACTTGCTTTCTCATTGTCGTCAGCTCGCTCTTCTTCTTTCGCTGCAAGGCACCTCGCCCATCTATCAGCGCCCTCACCTCGCTCGGCATCGCCCTCGTGCTAGGCGCGGTATACGAGCAAATAGGCCTCTGCGTAGTCTGCTGCTTGCTCGGACTGTTCGCAGGCCAACGGTCCACGGCGGTCCACGGCGCTGTCGGTGATCCGAACGCCGCCCCAGCGAAAAGTGAGCCGGCGGATAAGGCGGATACGGCGGATACGGCGGATCAAGAGACGCCGCCTTCGCCTCATCCGCCTCATTGCACACCGCGTCCGCTCTCCCCCTTGACGCCGCGGCGTCAAGGCAGCGCGTTGCTGATTTATGGGCTGCGCCACGACGTCATGAGCGCAAGCGACTGCTTGACCAAGGCGATGGAGAAGCTCGAGGATGCGCTCAGAAAGAACGAGCCTCATCGCTCCCTCCGCTCACTCTATCTTCAGCCCATCTCGGAGGTGCTCATGCCGCCGGCGCCGGATCGAAACTGGCAAGGCGAGTGGGTCCAGATGGCACTGGAGCAGAATCGATGGCTGCGCGATCAGGGAGTCCCTATCAGAGACGACATGCTCACAGAAGCTGGCATCCTGCAGCGCGACAGCATCGAGGTCGTCCAGACCAAGTTTCAGGAAGACATCGACGATCGCGTAGCCCATGGCTTCACACTCGAGGAGGCGCAGGCGTTCACGGTGCTCGTGCAGAGGCGGCGTGTGCTCGCGCTCTCGCTGCGTGAGTCTAGCGGACGCTACTGTGCGTCCATCTACAAGCTGCTTGAGGTGCTCTATGCACAAGTTGAGCGCGTCCAGACGGATCAAAGGGCGCCCGGCGGCGGTGACATTCCGAAATGTTACCGCAACGTATATGGGAAAGGCGGCTTGGTGCACGATGAGCCACGATGGGGCGAGTTGTTCGACGCCGCTAAAAAGGGCGCGAAGTACGACCGAAACGGCTTCTGCGGAGTCACGAGCAGCGCTGTCATCGAAGGCTGGACGAAGAAGGAGTGCTTTGTACCCGAAGGCTTTCGGCACTGCTTCAAGGACAGGGAGACCGGCCCGGGCGAGTACAAGTACTGCGATGCGGCCGAATGCGCTGGTCCGATCGTTTGCTTCAAGTCGCGCGGGCGCGGCGAGCGCGATGAGCTGATGCACGCGGGCATCCGCACCGACTCACAACGCATCTGCTTCCCGCCTCACACGCTCTTTCGGTTGCGAGAGATCAAGGAGCCAGGCACGTGGTGTGCAGAGGTCGACGGCGTCGACGTGCGTCCGGAGCAGTGGCTGCTAGTCGTGACAGCGACCTACCGACCACCACCGAGCGTAACCTCTCGCTTCCCGGTGGCGGTGGTTGGTCGGTCGCCCTCGGCAGTGGTTGGTAGGTCGCCCTCGGGTTCGGTCGGCAAGCTCGTCGGGAGCAAGGCCACTCTGCGGTACGGCGATCGCGAGTCGTACGTGGCGGGCATCGAGGACATTACAGCCAACCCCGTGCTGACGATCGAGCAGGAGTTTTGCCGCGAGGGCTTCGAGTTCACGGACTATGCGGGCGTGTTGTACCGGCTGCAAGACGAGTACGAGTACGTGGTTGGCACGGCCAAAAGAAAAGAAGACTGCACGCCGGGCATCCGTGACGAACAACACGACGGCTGGACGCTGGATGAATTCCTGTCCGTGGCCAACAAACGTATCGCCTCACGGCGGACGCCAACCAGCGAGCGACCGGAGGGACACGCGTACCTGAGCGAGGAGGAGGTGATTGCGGTGCGCCTGTACACGGGCCCGAGCTACATCGTGATCAACGACTTTTTGCGGCAGATCGGCACGCTCAATGGAACGCTGCGGCGGGCGCTCGCGACGCACCCGGCGCACACGTTTGCGGCGACAGTGGGCCATCTCTGCTCAGCCATTCGAAAGCTGTCGGCGGCCGCGACGGCCGACGAGGCCCAACGCACGCTGTATCGCGGCGTGCGCGGCGAACTCGATCGCAGCTTCTTCTCGAGGGATCGGCTGGGCATGGTCGTCGCCACTGACGCCACCTTTATGTCCACGAGCACCGAGCGCGCGACGCCGCTCCAGTACATGAGCGCTGAGAAGAACGTGATGTGGCGGCTGCGCGCGAACCCCGAGACCGACGATGGGTATCACTACGGAGCCGACGTGTCGATTCTCTCGCAGTTTGCGAGAGAGAACGAGGTCCTGTTCCCGCCATGCACGATGCTCGCGGTCGAGCTGCCATCCGAAGGGGCGCCAGAGATGATCGACCGCATCATGGAGCTTGAGGCGGTCCCGTCGTACATCTGAAAAGATGAATCTGTCGAGATTCAAATTTTCGAAATTCTATACAGCGTACCGGAGGATCTTTTGAGTACATGTTGCACACACGGTTATGTTCACTTGTTAACGAATGTACGAATCCAAAATCGCGTAGCCGCCATGGTGATGGTACCCGCTTAACCCTTGGCGTTGGCCTTGCCGTCTACTAAGTATCGACCGGACTTTGTCCCTGTTATTACCTGACCCCCGCCGCGCGGCGCGCCGGCGCACTTATACGTCCGATTCCCACGGCAATGAAAGTTCATTGCGTGGCCGAGGGCGAGGGCGACTGAGGGTGTGACTACATGTACATGTTCACGTTCAAGAAACAGCACAACTGTTTATCAACATACCGCACGTGCGGAATGGGTTCATGTGCAGAGCTTCTCATACTGTGCGCAGCCCGGACAATCCAGTGGGCAGCAGCCGGCGCTTACTTGATACTTCGGCGGTCGATACAGGACGGCACCTCTCGCGCCCGCTCGTACAGAACGCCGGCGAACGTCGGCAGCAGCTCCGCGCCGTCTCCCGCCGATCCTAAACCTCGAGCCACGCGGCGCTCAGAAGCCAGGCGGGACCCACGAGCCCGTCAGGTGGTCGTGCATCAGCATGCCTGTAATGCCCATCATCGCCGCGCGGCCATTGTTCAGCTCGATGTTGAGTTTGGACTTCTTCTCCGCCGGATCAGTGTACCGCACCCAAAATTCGCCCGCCACGTCGCCCGGCGCCTTGCCGGCGGGCACGCTGCCTGGCCACGAGCCCTCATAAAAGCGCCACGTGCCGCACTCCATCAGGCCAATGAACAGGAGGATCTGCGCGAGGCCGAGCGGAGGCACGGCCGCGAGGCCCTTGATGCCGTTCGGCACATCCGCGAACTTGATGTTCGCCGACGTAGAGAGGTACCCACCAAACCGGAAGCACGACTGCGCGATGTAGCCCGTCGTGGCCATCATCGCGATGCGGCCGTGCTTGATCTCCACCGCGCGCCAGCGTGCGAATTTCGCTGGCGATGCCTTGGAGGACTGCGAGGTGGAGCGTGCGGGCCAGGCGTCAGGCGCCGCCGTGCAAGGCACAGGGACGTGCAGGGACTCGCAGCAGAGGGGTTGAATAGGCAGCGCTTACCAGGCCGAGAGGATCCCACAGGCCGAGCGGGCCGGTTGCGCCGAGCTCAGTCTCATAGCCCATGCGCACAGGCGCCGCGCGCATCGACGCAGGCGCCACAGGAGTGAGGGTGGGGGCGAAGCCCGCCGCAGCCGAGACGAACGCAAGCATGATCGGGCTTTCGCAGCGCGAGATTGCTTCAATTTACGAATGAAGCAAGAAAAATAGTTCGCGAGACCCCCTCCTCTATCCGGATACACTGCGGGCAGAGGCCTGTACCACACTGTTCAACTTCATTCAATCCATCACACACGTAAGAAGCCAAGATTGCGTCCCGTACGCATCTGATTTCAACATGTGTAAGCATCGATAACATGCGTTGAAAAAGAGGGATGGCATTCATGTAGATCCTCGGAACGTTAGATCCCTCAAAGCACACTCAAAGCATTTTACGACGCTTATTGCCGAATCATCGCGCCGCACCGCGCGCTCACGACGGCGGAGGGAGAGGCGCCAATCGAGGAATGGCTGGGGCGCTCGTAGTACTAGAGCACGACGGTCGCCGCAGCAATCATTCGCCACACCGGCATCAAGTCGACATGCCAAATCGCAGCAGCAGCAGCGGCAGCAGCAGCAGCGGCAACAGCACCAGCACCACCAGCACCAGCACCAGCACCAGCACCAGCACCAGCACCAGCACCACCAGCAGCAGCAGCAGCACCAGCAGCGTCAGCAGCGTCAGCAGCGTCAGCAGCAGCAGCAGCAGCAGCAGCAGCGTCAGCAGCGTCAGCAGCGTCAGCAGCGTCAGCAGCGTCAGCAGCAGCAGCAGCAGCCACCAGAGTAGTCGGCAGCGCTGCAGCAGCCGCTGCGTTGGCAGCCCAACCAGAATGCAGCGGCCGCTGCTGCAGCTGCTGCTGGCACTGGCGGCCGGCGGAGCTCGCGGCCAACTTGTGCCGCCGTCACCGCCAGTCCTAATCATATCGCCGCCATCAATGTCAGAAGAGGAGCTGCGAGCGCGGCACGTGAAGCACGTCAACCTGACGCTCACGGGCTTCACGCTTATCCTCGAACGCGAAGAGCGTGCTTGGGCGCCCCGCCTGGGCATCGATCTCGGCGCGACGGCGGAGTGGCTCGCTCGCGAGGTGGTCGGCAGTGCCGAACAGCCGCACAGCTGGCTCGCCACGGTCGCGCCGTACCTGTCACCCGAGCACGTGGAGCGCGTGAGCAACTCGATGCTGCGGCTGCACCTCGTTGGCATCGACGGCACCGGGTGGTACCCAGCCTTCGACGTGCGCTTCACGGACGCGGTCTCCATCGGTGCGCCGTTCTGGGCGACCGAGAACAACCTCACGGCCAACCCTCCGTATGCGAACCTGACGCTTGATGTGAGCGTGCCACGCGTGAGCGTGCTCAGCAATCTCGTGGGCGGTTTCGTCAGCGTGAGCGAGCTGCGTGCGCGCTCACACTCGCTGCAGCTCGTGCTGAGCGGCGGTGAGTGGGCGCTCGACGCGGGCCGGCCGGGCCACGCGGCGTACGAAGCGCTCTCGCGCGCGCTCGTTGGGTCCGATGACCTCGGCCCTATCTCGGGGATCTCTCGGGTATCTGCCGGTCTGCTCGCCGGCTCGAGCGGCTGGCAGCTCGCGGCGCGCGGCCGGCTGCGCGCGACGCGCGAGAATGCATCCCACCTGACGCTGTCCATCCCGCCGCTGCCCGCGTACCGCATCGACGCTCCCGAGACGGTGCACGTGACGGTCCCAGCGGCCGCCATGCTGAACCACCACGTCACTCTCGATGAGGGTCTCGGCAGCTTCGTGGTGCGTGCGACCGCCGGCAGCGCCACGCTCAGCGGTACTCTGCTCCATGCGAACGCGACGACGCGCGGCGCGCCGCCCGTGGTGGCAGCCCGTTCACTCGAAGTGCATCTGCTCGCCGATACGTGGGCGGCCGCGCTCGCCCACGACGACGCGATCCGCCGAGCGGTTGTGCGTGGGATGCGCTCGTTGCAGTCCGAGCCACGAGGGTGGAATGCGATCTTGGACTTCGAGCTCGCGCGTAACGGCTTCGCACGCCGATCGTGCAACCGGCCGCCCTGCGAGCACTTCGACCCTGCGATCGGTAACTTCACGCTCGTGCCCGTTGGGTTGGGGAACCTGAGCCTCGAGGTGGTCGATGCCTTCACACTGCGCCTGACGCTTCCCGCCTTTGGGCCCGCGACCACCTATGCCATCCGCGCGCCCGAGACGATTGGAGTCGTCATACCTGCCGCCGCGCTCACCTCCGCCTCGGACGATGTGGTCGCGACGCCTCCTTTCCGCCTCGAGGCGGCAGGCGGCTCGGCCACGGTCGCGGGCACCTTCATCGCCGACACGCTGCCGCCCACGTACGCCAACGTCACCGTGCGCCGAACTATCACGCTGCGCCTGCCGCCCGAGCAGCGCTCATACGGCTGGTGGCCTCGCCTGGGAGAGGCCGACTCGGCGCCGACGCGTGCGCTGCTCGGTGCCATCAAAGAGAGCATGCTACAGCTCAATGAGTCGGGTTACGTCAATGAGTCGGGTTACGTCAACGGCTCGGGTTACGATGCTCAACCCGAGCCGCTCAACCACACTGCGATCTCGCTGCACGATGCTGTCGAGGTGGTCAGCCGAGCGTGCAATGCGACCCAGGGGCTACCGAGGTTCCGCGACGACGGCACTCCGACTGTGGGGGACGCCGCCAAGTACGTCGTGTCTGCCGTCAACCACAGCACGTGCAACGTGAGCACCTTTTACACCACGCTGCTCATCGAGGTGCCGGAGGAGGCCGTGCTCACGCACCTCATGGCCAACGTCAGCATCCCACGTGGCGCCCTCTCAGCGCACTTTGCGAGCGTGTCCGGCGTTATGCTGGGCGTCGGAGGCCCCATCGTGATCAGGCCACCAACGCCGGCCCTCCTCGTGCCACCGCCGCCGGGCCTCCCGCCGCCGCCGCCGCCGCCGCCCTACGACGAGCCCGTCCTCGAACTCGAAGGCCACGCGGAAGTTTACCAAGCGACTGTGGAGGTGCCGAGCGGCGTCTTCTTCTCGCATAACGACGAGACGGCGCTGCGCTCGAGCCGGCACGATCGTGGGACGGGCTACACGATCGAGATCTTCCTGCACAACGACGCGTGGGTCGCCAGCCTCTCCTCGCCAGTGGGCGATACCTCGTCGCCGGGGTACGACCTCATCATGGGCATCGCCTCCGCGCAGTCCGAAGCGCGCGGCTGGAACCGCGTCGTAGTACCCCGGCTGCTCGAGACGCCCGACGTGCTGCATCGCGTGTCCGACACGCACCTGCTTCTGCGCCTCGACGCAGTTGAAGAGTACGACATCCTTGCGGCCGAGACGCTGCACATCACCGTGCCCGCCTCCGCCGTGGTCTCGCAGCGCGTGCTCGAGGCGCTGCCAGTCGTGCCCATCTTCCCAGTTGGGGGTTCCGCCGTGCTCGACGGCACGTGCGTGGACGCGCGCGAGGAGCTCATTCGCTCGTTGGAGCCGTGCACCATCGATGTGACTCTCGCGGACGACGCCTGGGCCGATGGGCTCGATGCAAGCGCCGCGGGACAGGCCTTGGTCGACGGCTTGCACGCGATCGTTCCGCAGCCGGGGGGGTGGGACTCGGCGAGTGTGGGAGTGCTCTCGGCGAGCTCGATCACTGTCCTTGACGCAACGCGCCTGAGCATCGAGATCCCCCAGATGGCCGGCTTCGACATCCTCTCGGCGCAACAGATTCGGCTGAGCATCCCGCCTGTCGCAGTCCTGTCCAACCACGGGTTCGACTCGAACAACACTGTCCGCATCTTGCCCTCAGCGGGGCGCGCTTCGCTCTCAGGCTCGCTGCTCCAGAGCCTGTCGGAGGAGAGCCTCAGTGGCGGCAGCTCCTCAATGGAGCTCACGATCTCGCTCAAGGGAGATTCTTTCATCCCCTTTTTGGAGCGGAACGCCTCCGCCGACAATGCGACAGACGACAGCCTCGCTGCCTCGAGTGGCGCGGGTGGCGTGGCGGCGCATGGGCCCCAGGCAGCCAACGGTACGAATGTGAGCACGGCGCCGTTCGTCGACGTAGAGCGTGCGGCGCTCCTCGCGGGCATCCGTTCAGAGCAAAACGAGCCTTCTGGCTGGAATGCAATCATCGGTCCTAGGCTGGCCACGTCGGATGTGGTGCGCGTCTCGGCGACGGAGGTGCGCCTGACGATGCGAGCAGTGGAGGCGTACGCCATTAACGAACCCGAGACGGTGACAGTGACGCTCCCCGCACAGCTGCTTTCGTCGCAAGAGGAGATTGTCGCCTCGCCGCTGCTGCGCATCGCCGCGCTCCGAGGCACTGCCACGCTGGGTGGCCCGCTGCTGAGCGTCGCCACAGAGGCGTTGCTGCGGAATGCGACCCGTGACCGCGCCCGGGCGGCCGAGGCCACACTCCACATCACCATCGGCGCAGGCGACGGTTGGGCAGAGGGTGTGGGCGAGCCTGGGAGCGAGGCCACCGCCGCCCTCCTCGCCGGACTTACGTCCGAGCAGTCAGAGGCTAACGGCTGGAACGCCGTCATCGGGCGTGCGCTCGAGCATGCCAATGTGAGTCGGCCGGTGAACGGCACGGTGACGGTGCAGCTTCCGCAGCTGTGCGACTCGTGCCCGCAGTACTCGATCGGCGCACCCGAAACCGTCCGGCTCGTCGTCCCGGCCGCCGCATTGCTCTCGAGCTCGCCGATCTCGGCGGCAGGCTCGATTTGCATCAACGCCTCCGCGGGCGAGGTGGTGCTGGGGGGCACGCTTGCCGACGGTGCCACGGATCACGATGTGGCGGACGTGAGGATGCGCTCCCTCGAGCTTCGCCTGCGCGAGGACACGTGGGCGTTGCGCATGGGGCAACCCACCTTTGGTCCCACGGCCGAGTTGCTCGCCGGGCTGCGGCCACTCGTCGCGCAGGAGCGCGGCTGGGCAGTGGTGGCGCAGGGGCTGAGCGTGCGCTCGGTACGGCGCGTCGACGACATCACGCTCGCCATCGACGTGCCACAGGTCTCCGCGTACCGGCTGCATGCGCCCGAGACGATCACGTTGACGGTGCCTGCCGAGGCGGTGCTCTCACGCATGGCGCCGCGGCTGGTGGCACCGCTCGTGATCATGGCGACGGCTGGGACTGCCCGGCTGGGCGGCTCGCTTCAGGGTCGCCCCGAAGAGGGTCTGCTGCAGGCCACCGAAGGCGCGAACCTCACGATCACGCTCACAGCCGACCGCTTCGTCGACGATCTGCACGAGCCGAGCGTCTTCGCCGAGCTCCTCGGAGGTCTCACCTCGGATGCTGACCCCGACGACGAGCCTGGTGGCTGGATGGCGCAGGTGGTGCCGCGGCTGGCACCCCGCCATCTGCACCGGCTCGATGAGCGCACCGCCTTCTGGCAGCTCCCACGGGTGATCTCGTACGATCTCCTTGCGCCGGAGACGATCAGCGTGATGCTACCGGCAAGTGCCATGGTCTCGTGCCGTTCGATCAGCGCCCGGTGGCCGATCGTGATGCGTGCGACCACAGCGGTACTCAGTGGGCAGCTGGTGCCCATGGGCGATGAGATGGCCGTGCGCGCTGCGGCAGGCTCGGTGCTCACGCTACGTCTGCGCCATGACGCTTGGGTGGCCGACTTGCATGGCACCATGTGCGACCTCTCCATCTGCATCTATCCTCCGCCGCCGCCGCTGCCGCCGCCGCCGCCGCTGCAGCCGCCCTCGGCACCACCCGCGCCGCCCCCGGCGAATAACTCGAACTACACCAACCACACGCACGTCTTTGCCGTCAACTACACCAACTCCACTCAAGACCCGTTGGGGCCTGGCTACATAGGCATCCCCTCCTCTTGCTCCGCCGCATCGGCGCTCACCGCCAACATGCAGGCCAGCACCTTTGCGGACACGGGGTGGAACCGCCGGTTGCAGCCGTACCTGCGCGTAGTGCGGCTGGACGACGTTACGCTCGAGGTTCACGTGCCCGGCATGCCCGACTACGACATCCTGGAGCCGGAGACGGTCTTGGTGACCCTACCCTCGTGCGCGTTGCGAGACGCGCAGGCAAACCTCTCGGCAGGCACCTTCACGCTGTATCCCCATCCACCGGTGGCCAGCCTCAACTTTTCGAGCGGCGTGAGCGAAGCCGACGTGCGCGCCGGCCGGATGGGCAGCCACGTACGCCACGGCGAGGCGCTGCTCGTCAGCATTCAGCTGGTCGATGATGAGTGGCACCCAGCCTTGACGACCGACCGTGCGCGCTCAAGTGCTCTCTTCGGCGGCTTCCGATCGATGCATGGCGAGGAAGAGCACGGGTGGGACGAGGCTGTGCTGCCGGCGCTGCTCGCCTCGGCCCGCCCGGTGCTGGATGGGATTCTACACGTCATCAACCCGACCGAGCTCGAGATCCACCTCCCCGCCGTCCCGGGCTACGACCTGGCCGACGCAGAAACCATCGGGCAGACAGTGCCCGCGGCAGCGCTCAAGGGGGGGGTCGCACTGGCCGTTGCGGATCGGTTCGTCATCCGACCCGTGCCAGGCTCCGTCTCGATCTCGGGCGATCTCCTCGAGAATGCGCGCGAGAAGGCGCTTCAGGACCCGCGCGCGTACACCCTCCGCCTCACGCTGCGCGACGACTACTGGGTGCACGCGCTCAATGCGACTGGCGCCAACCGGCAAGATCCAGCGTACATTGCGACAGCGCGGGCGCTGCTCGCGGGCATTCGCTCGCTCAACTCGTCGACGGTCGATGACAGCGAGGAGTACGCGCTCGCCTTCTCAGCCAACGGTGCCGCCGAGGGGATGGCCGTGCACAGTGGCGGCGGCTGGCAGCGCACCGTGGCCCTCGCCGACGATCTCCCGTCGCTGTTCACGTACGTGGACAACCAGACGCTCGACGTGGTCATTCCACAAATGGCCGACTACGCCATCTTTGCGCCCGAGACGGTGGAGGTCGCCGTGCCAGCCGCCGCGCTCCGTTCGGGGACAGCTCTGCCGACGGTCCCCATGTTTACGATCCGCGCCGAGGTAGGGCAGGCGGCCCTCTTTGGCACGTTGCTCGGTGCTCTGACCGAGGCGCAGCTCGCAGCGGAGGAGCACACGCTCTCCATCCGGCTGTATAATGAGCGTTTCGCCCGTGACTTGGGGGTCGAGGGGAGTGAGGCGACCACCGCGCTGCTCTCGGTGCTGCGCTCCATGCAGACAGAGGCGGGCGGCTGGAATGCGCACATTGCACCGCAGTTGACGCATGCCAGCATCGTGCGCCAGTCACATGAGCTCGTCGACGTGATCGTGCCAGCGGGCGGCGTGAGCTACGTCATCTCTTACCCAGAGACGATCGTGCTGGAGCTGCCCGCAGCCACGGTGCAATCGAATACGCTGCTTCGCGCCATCGACCCGCCGAGCTTCATTGTGCGAGCCGAGCGTGGCTCGGTGACCGTCACGGGTGGTGACGGCCAGTGTGAGGAGGCGGGTGCGGGCGGCGCTGCGCCGTTTTGCGCGCTGACAGTCTCCGAGGGCATCCTGGTCGCAGGTGCGACAGATTACGTCTTCACCTTCACCCTCGGTGGAGAGGCCGAGTGGGTTAACAGCATTCACAAGGGCACGCTGCTTGCGGGCCTGCTCTCCCTCCAAGACGAGCCCACGGGATGGAACTCTGTCGTCGTCCCCTTGTTGGCTGCACGCGAGGCGGCGAGGCCAGGCAGCGTGGTCTCGCAGCTCTCGAGCTCTCTCGTGAGGTTGCGCATTGGTAGCCTCGCCGGCTACTCCATCACGGAGCCCGAGACGATCTCGATCCGACTGGCTGGCAGCCTGGTGCGCTCCGGCCACGCGCTTGCACCCTCTGCCCACATTGTCGTGTACGCCAACCCTGGCGCCGTCTCGGCCAGCTGGGCGGGTGCCGCGCTCATGACGGACCAGCGGCTGCGCTCGCCATCGCACCAGACGCTCCTTTTGAGGCTCCGAGGCGATGCGTGGGCGAATGACCTCGGCCATTACATGCGCGATCCGGTCACGCTGCAACTCGTACCAACCCGCTCGACCAAAGCGCTGCTTCAGTCGATCATCGCGCCCCAGGCGCTGCAGGACGCCCTCGACGGGCGGTACGAGTACGTACGCCGCCTGAACGACACAGACCTCGAGCTCCAGATACCGCCCACGCCGCTTTATCGCCTCACCGCCGCTGCGACCATCGGTCTCCGATTTCGCGCCGCGACGCTTCGTTCGAGCAATATTGACGAGACGCTCGTCGCCAACGTCCCCGTGGCGGCGGCACCAATCGAGGCTGCCTACTTCTCGGGCGGCACGCTCCTCACACACGACTCGGCCGCTCACCGCGACCGGCGCACCGCGGCGAACATGGCGAGCAGCTCGTACACGCTTGAAGTGACCCTTGGCACGAGCAGCGGCTACGCGTTGAGCGCCGCGCTCGATGCGACTACGCTGCGCGCCGGCTTTGCCTCGACCCCGCACCAGGCCGCGGGGTTTGAGGCCGTCGTGCGATCCACGCTCACATTTGTGCGCACCTCCGCAAGGGTTCTCACCATCACTATCCCAGCCGCGTCTGGATACAGCCTGACGTCACCGGAGACGCTCACGTTCACACTGCCAGCCGCCGCGACGGTGCCGGCCACCATGCACGGTCTGGTGGTCGAACCGTCACTTGTCATCGATCCCATCACGACGGACTACACGAGCGGGGACGTGCACGTGACGCTCGGGGGGGGGCTCGCGAACGATATGAGCGAGCGGGTGCTTCGAGAGGCACGAGGGAACTACCTGGAACTGGTCTTGCAGAGAGGCCACACCTGGGTGAAGGCCGACGTGCTGCGCGAGCGTCAGTTGTGTGTTCCGCCGCCCCATGCGCCACCGTTGCCGCCTCTGTTCCCCCCGCCGCCGGCGCCACCACCCTCGGCACCACCCCCATCCCCGCCTCCCTCGCCACCACCTTCGCCGCCACCCTCGTCCCCGCCGCCATCTCTACCGCCCTCACGGCCCCCGCCCAGGACGCCGCCTTTACCGCCTCCACCCTCGCCACCGCCTGTACCACCACCCTCTCCGCCGCCTCCTTCGCCGCCACCTGCACCACCACCCTTGCTACCTCCACCAGCGCCACCGCCTTCGCCTCCGCCCTCGCCGCCGCCACCCTCGCCACCACCTCCATCCCCGCCACCGCCGCCGCCACCCTCACCGCCACCGCCGTCGCCTCCTCCACCCTCGCCACCACCCTTACCACCACCGCCCTCGCCACCACCCTCGCCGCCCCCACCGTCGCCACCACCCTTGCCTCCCCCTTGGTTACCAGACAAGGCCCCCTTGCCTCCTCCTATACCACCACCCTCGCCTCCGCCCTCGCCGCCACCCTCGCCACCACCTCCATCCCCGCCGCCGTCGCCGCCACCCTCACCACCACCGCCGTCGCCTCCTCCACCCTCGCCACCACCCTTACCACCACCACCTTCACCACCACCCTCGCCACCACCACCCTCGCCACCGCCCAAGCCTCCGCCCAAGCCACCGCCGCCATCGCCACCGCCGCCCTCCCCTCCACCGCCCTCGCCGCCGCCGCCTTCGCCGCCGCCCTCGCCTCCACTGCCCTCGCCGCCACCTTCGCCGCCGCCGCCCTCGCCACCGCCCTCTCCGCCCGTGGTCCCCCCCTCGCTATGCTCGGCCGTCAACGGCCGTCCGGCGCACGTGTTCGAGCGTGAGTACTTGCAGCTTGTCGTGTACGAGAATGCGACCCTTACCGACCCTCTGCGCGTCGCTCTGCTCCGCGCCCTCTCGTCCATGCAAGCCGAGCGCCGAGGCTGGAGCGCCACCATCCGTCAGAGTCTCCTCGGCGTGCCAGAACGCGTTACGCGTATTAACGACACCACCGTCCGAATTGCCATCGACGCACATCCCGGGTATGCCATCGACTCGCCCGAGACCCTCACGCTGGTCGTCCCAGCCAAGCTGGTCGTCTCCGGCCAGCCACTGACGTCCACCTTCAGTCACGGCGCCGTCACGGGCTCTGCTGGCCTGCGCATCGACGCAGAGCCCGGGAACGCGAGCATTGCTCTCCGCGATGGCTCGTTGCTCACGAGGGCCATGCTGCGCTCGGCGACCGAATACTCGCTCGCCCTCGCCCTCTACAGTGGCGAGCGATGGCATCCTGCGATTGGCCGGAACGATAAGTACTGCCTCGAGGGAGATCTCATCTGCCCGAGCCGTCAGCTACTCGCCTCCCTGCGGACGCATCCCCCAGTCATATACCATGACGTGGGAGGTATGCAACTAGCGCCGGCTGAGGCGTTCACTGCCTGGAACGCGCTGATGACAGAGGTGGAGACGGATGAGCTCGCTCATCTGCGCCTCTCTCGGCTCTCTGACACGCTCGTCGAGCTGTCACTGCCCCAGATGGCGCAATACTTTGTCACTTCGGCTGAAGCGCTTGAGGTGACGCTGCCTGCATCTGCGCTGCTCTCCAACGCTCCGCTTGCAATCGAGAACCCGCTCACGATCACCATCAATGCGACCAACGGGCGAGCGGTGCTGTCTGGCTCGTTCACACGACGCGCGTCGCTTCGTGAAACGTCCATCCAGCTCGACGAGCTGCGGCTGCGCATCACTCTTTTTGACGACCTCTGGGTGGACCCTCTCAGCCCCCAGGCTTGCCTCGAGCTCACTTCGGGTCTGCTTGCTGCCCCAGCCACGTTGCTGGGATGGACGGCGACGGTGCTTCCGGACCTTTCGTCGCTCAACTTCACGAGGGTTAACGACACCGTCCTCGACCTGGTCATCGTCGGTCGGGCGGGCGGAGCTGCTCGGTACGATCTGCCCGACCAGATCGAGGAGTTGACCGTCGTCCTGCCCGCCTCCGCGATCGCCTCGGCCGTCGTGCAGGTCGTCGAGCCACCGTTGCGTATCGAGCCGGTGCCGTGCACTCTAGCCCTTGAGGGCACTCTTGTGGGTGCGTCAGAGGAGGCGTTGCGCTCGTCCGGCGGGAATGACCTCGTCATCGTGCTCTCGGGATGCACATGGGCTATCAATCGGACCATCGGCCGAGAGATTCATCACTTTTGGGCCGCGGACGATGCCCCCGCGCACCTGCTCGCCGGCATCCGCTCCGATCAGGCGGAATCGGGCGGTCTGAACGCGATGCTCGATGTGACTGCGCCCAACGTGACGCTCGTCAATGCGAGTGCGGTCGTCATCGGCTTGCCGCCGCTCCCCAAGTACGACATCCACGCCCCGGAGCTGGTGCGCGTCACCATTCACTCGTCGCTCGTCTCGTTTGGCGCACCTGTCATGAACGCGGGCGCCTTTTCGATCGCGGCGGTCCCAGGCACGCTCGCGATCGCAGTCGAGTCGGTGCAGCTCGCGCCTCGACGGCCATCGAGCGAGCTGACCGAAGCCGCCATGCAGTCGCGCACCAACGTCTTGCGGCTCACCTTGGCCAACGACACGTGGGCGGCGGCTGTGGGACTATCCAGCATCGAGGGCCTTGCCGCCACAGCCTCGCTCCTCGCCAGCATGATTTCGAGTGGCTCGGAGGCACGAGGCTGGAATGCGGTCGCGTCCAGGGCGCTCGAGCCGAGGCACGTCTCTCGCGTCAGCGAGGCCGAGCTGCGCGTCGATCTCCCTCCCATGGACCTGTACGACCTCACCGAACCGGAGACGGTAGTGGTGACGCTCCCGCTTGCCTCGGTGCGCTCTGCGGCCGCGGTGCCGGCCGCCTCGTTCGTGATCAGCTCGGATGCGCCGCAGCTCTCTCTCGGAGGCACGCTGCTCGGGCAGGGGGGGCTCACAGAGCAAGCACTTGCGACCGCGGGGGAGCTGACCCTTGTGCTCAGCTTGATCGGCGCGACTTGGCGGGAAGCCGAAGCTTGGGGCGCCGACGGCGCCGGGCACCGCACGCCGAACTACACGTTGGCGCAGTCGGTGCTCAGTTCGATCGAGTGCACCACCGATCAGCCCTCAGGCTACAATGCCGTTGTGCGCCCTCGCCTTGCGGCCGAGGATGTGCGATACGTGGACGGGATCACGCTCGTCATCACCTTCTCCCAGTTCGCTGTGTACGAGATCGCGCAGGCCGAAACGCTCAGGCTGCACCTCCCGAGCGAGGCGACTCACTCTCTGAATGCCACCCTTGCGGCCTTCGACCTCGTCGTCCGGCCTACGCCCGGCCAGATGGACCTCAACGGCACCCTGTTGCTCGACGGCCTCAAGGAGACAAGTCTCTCTGCGGCCGTGCCGGGGGCGCCCTCTGTGTATGAGCTGTACGTCGAGCTGCGCCACGATACCTTTGTGAGCCATCTGACGGCGGACATAGTGGCGGATATTCGTCACGGCTTGCGCTCCTCAACAACCATCGCCACCTCCTTCAACGCGGTCCTGCAGCCGCTCGTCCGCGTTGAGCGACAGGCCGACTCTTTGCTCAAGCTGAGCATCCCCGCGTCGGCAAGCTACGAGATTCTGATGGACGAGACGCTCTCCCTCGAGCTACCGCCGAGCTCGCTGAGCTCAGGCGCTAAGATCGTCGCCCCGCTGTTGCTGCGGGTGCTCGCTGCACCGGGCTCTCGTGCCGAGCTGACCGACCGTAATTCACTCAACGGCCGTTTCCTGCTGCGCGATAAGACGGAGAGCGATCTGCGCTCCATGGAATCGCTCGAGCTGCAGATCGTGCTCACGGGCGACCTCTTCCGCGACGACGTGGGCGAGGCTTCCGAAGCCAGTTGGGCGCTGCTCCGATCGCTTACCTCGCTTCAGAGCGAGTCGGCCACGGGCTGGAACGCGGTGGTCCGGCCCCTGCTGAGGCCGAGTGACATCACGCGCATAGATGGCACCACGGTCGTGCTCTCGATCCCGCAAGCGGCCGCGTACGACATTACCGCTCCTGAGACCATTTTCGTCGAGATACCAGCGGAGGCCGTGCTCTCGGGAGCCAGCCTCGCGGTGGTTGCCGCAGGGCCGGCGGGAGCGCTGATCATCGATGCCACGCGCGGCAGTGCCACCCTCTCAGGTACCCTCCTTGCCAATGCCAACGGCGAGTCGATCCAATCGGCGAACGGCCAGAACTACCTCACCATGTACCTGAACGATGTGGACTTTGTCGATGCGCTGCTGACCTCCGAGGATCTCCAGACGGAGCTCGCCCGTGCCGTGCTCGCCGAGGCCTCGGACGCAGAGTTCGGCTGGAACACGATCGTGCGGCAGACGCTCAACTACACGAACGTGCGCGTCATCGACCTGCGCACCGCCAACATCACCATCCCGCAGTTCGCCGCGTACTCCATCAACTCGCCCGAGACCATCTCGGTCGTGCTGCCGCCTTCGGTCCTTCGGCAGTCGGGCAGCAATGCGCAGCCGATCTCGGCCCAGCCCAGCTTCATCGTGCAGGCGCCCGCGCCCATTGGTCTCTTCAGCGGCACGATGCTCCAAAACATCGCAGAGGCGGACCTGCGCCGACAGGCCAATTACTCGCTCTCGGTCACGCTGAGCGGCGACGAGTGGGCGGAGGGCATCGGTGAACCGTGTACCGATGGGGCCTTTTGCGTCACCACCGCGATGCTCGACGCGCTCGTGGCCACCAGCTCGCGCAACTCCTTCGGCTGGAACTCGATCGTACGCGGCACGCTACCCGCCGAGGCCGTGACACTCGACCGGGCGACGCAGCAGATCACAATCACGTTCCCAAGCTATCCCACGTACGAGATCGATTCTCCGGAGACCATCACGCTCACGCTCCCTAGCTCGTCGGTCAGGAGTGGCAGCCGCGTTTTCGTCGCGCCCGCCTTCCGGATTCGCGCCTCGAGCGGTGCGGTGCTCGTCTCAGGTCGGGCGCTCGAACGCCTCACCGAGGAGGATTTGCGCATGGCCGCCGCGGGTACCCTGACGTTCGAGCTGACCACGGTCAATGACACGTGGGATGCATTTGTGGGGCACCGATATGTCAACCCGGCGGCCACGGAGGCCTTGCTGAGTGGGGTTCGCTCGTCGTCCAATGAACCCAACGGATGGAATGCCGTCGTCGCGCCCCGGCTGCAGAAGCTCAATGTAAGGCGCGAGCAGACGACAGTCGTTACGGTCACACTGCCGACGTGTCCAACGTACGACATTTCGGTGCCGGAGACGATTAGCGTCTCGATCCCAGGCGCCGCCCTCGAAGCGGGGCAGAGGGTCTTGGCAAGTCCCTCGTTTGTGGTCATCGCCACCGCTGGGCGCGCGGAGTTCGGAATCGTGACAGATGCGAGCAGTGGCCTGACTGGCACGACCCTGACCGAGGCGCACGTACGCTCGATCTCGCCCGCCCAGATCATGCTGCGACTCTTCAACGACGAGTTCGCCGGCACGCTCGGCATGCGCACAGGCGCGGACGTGACCATGAGCCTTTTCGCGGGCTTGATCTCGTCAGATGCGGCGCATGGGCCCGAGGACCGTGGCTGGAGTGCCGTTGTGCGGCCGTCCCTCGTCTATTCCGACCTCCGGCGCGTCGACGCCACGACGGTCGTCATCACGTTGCCGGCTCTCCCTGCATACCACATCGACGCACCGGAGACGCTGACCGCGTACATTCCCGGCGCTGCCCTTGTGTCCGGGGAGCCCATTGTGGCGACGCCGAGTGTGGTGATCGAGGCGCTGCCGGGTGTGGCAACGCTCCACGGCCCGCTCCTGTTCGACACACGCGAGGAGCGCTTCCAGCTCCACCACCCGCCGCCGCCGTCACTACCGCCGCTGCTCCCACCATGGAGCCCGCCGGCTCCACCGTCGCCGCCATCGCCTCCAAGCTATCCACCCGACGAGGCTCCGCCTTCGTCGCCCCCACCATCAGCACCACCACGGCGTCCACCGCCTCCTTGCCCACCCCCCCCGTTGCCACCCTCGCCGTCGCCTCCGCCGCCAGGCGCACCGCCACCGTCGTATCCACCCAAGCCGCCTCCACGTCCCCCACCTGAGCCACCCCCCTCTCCGCCGCCCTTGCCACCTCTACCGCCACGGAGCCCACCGCGACTCACACCTTTTCCACCACACCCTCCCCCGCCGCCGTCACCGCCACCCCGTCGCCCGCCATCTGTGCCGCCGCCGCCGTTTCATCCGCCGCCGCTGCCTCCAGTGCCATCGGACACAGGCGCGTACGCGCCGCCCCCGCCCTTGGTGCCACCACCTGCGCCGCCGCCGCCGCCTTACGAGGTAACGTTAGCCGCGGGCGACCACAGTGTGAATATCACACTCTTCGGAGACCGGATCGCCGACGATGCCAACCTCGACGAGCTCGCGCTCGAGCTCATCTACTCGATGCAATCGAATGAGTTGGCCGAAGGCGCGTGGGAGTCGACCGTGCTTGCTACCTTATCGGGCAAGAGCGACGTGGTGACCGTGCTCGATGAGCACACCCTCGCTGTCCGACTCCCCACATCCTTGCTGTACAACACGCGGGCGCCAGAGACCATCTCCGTCGTCGTGCCCGGCGCACTGCTCGCTTCGAAGCAGCGCACAGTCGCGCGCCCGGCCTTTGTCATCTATGCGACCCGCGGCAGCGCGACGCTCGGCGGCACCCTCTTCGAGTCGAATCGCGAGCACCACCTGCGCGAGGCGGCAACGGACGGCACGGCGCTGACGCTCGACGTGACGCTCGAGGGCGATCGGTTCGTCCGCAATCTCAACCGGAGACTGCCTCTGATTGGCCCTGATTGTCTTGTGATGACCGCTGATTGTACCCCTCTTCAGGTTCGTGCGCCATCTCAATCTGGCCGAAGGCGCCGAGATTGTGCGCGAGCTGCTCTCCGGTCTGCGGGCAGTGCCCCGGTTTGTGGGCGGCCAGCAGCTCGAGAGCGCAGAACGGCATGGGTGGGACGTGGAAATGGCGCCGTTGCTCACGGAGAAGAGCGTGGTACGGCTGGACGACACGCATCTTCGAATCTTCTTGCCGCAGGCGGCGCGCTTTGACCTGCTTGCGTCGCAGGCTGTGGAACTGACGATCCCAGCTGCGGCCGTGCTTTCGAATGAGCGCATCGAGGCACGGAACACGCTGCAGCTGCGGGCTGAGGCCGGGTACGTCAGGTTATCAGGATCCCTGCTCGATGGCACAGAAGTCGCGGTGCAGACCGGGGCGTCGCTCTTCCTCACGCTCCACTCGGACGCATGGGTGGCTGACATTGGCCGCGCTGGCGAGGCCACCGAAGCGTTGCTCGAGGGCATTCGCGCCTCCGGAACCGAGCCGACGGGCTGGACGGCCATCGTCACGCCTCAGCTTGCATCGAACGCCTTCGGCCGGTACGGCAACGTCTGGCGGCTCAACGACACGACCATACGCCTCGACGTGAGGGCTCCCGCATACGAAATCACGGCGCCCGAGATGCTCTCGTTTGTGATCCCGTCGATTGCGCTAGCCTCGAAGGATGCCAATTGCACCGTATACCCCTCCCTTTCGATCGCCTCGACGCCCGGAGCACTCACGTTCGCCGGCGGGCTGTGCAACGTCACGATGCGCACCGTACCCACATGCGAGGTGAGTCGTTTCTTTCCCGCTCGTCGCATGGGCGAATCGTGCAACCGCACGCTCAGCGACGAGCACGTGTGCTTCTCTCGTGACACGTGGGTCCAAACGGGCCTTGCCAACTCGGCGCCGTGGAGCTCGATAGAGAGCTACTTCAACGCCACGCTCGAGTTTCGGCTGAGTAACGACTCGTTCGTGCCCGCAGTAGGCGCCAGGACAGCCGAGGGCGACGCCGCCACGACCCAGCTTCTAGCCGGGCTGCTCTCTGACCAGAATGAGGAGGGCGGTTGGAACCAAGTCATTCGGCCGAGGCTTGCACCCTCGATGCTCCAGCGGATCGATGCGCAGACGCTCGTCCTCAGCATGGCGCCTGTGCCCGAGTACCGCATCGCCTTCCCAGAGACCATTGGGATGCGTGTGCCCGCGAGCCTGCTCGTATCTGAGGCCGATCTCGAGGCGGCGATGACGCTTGAGATCTCGGCCACGCCGGTCAGCCGCGGTGCACGGCTCTCGGGCACGCTGGTCACCAGTGGGGACGAGATTCTAGTACGCTCGGCGGGCGCCGACGTGCACGTGGTCATCTCCCTCGAGAACGACACGTTTGCATTGCTTCCCGGGTACGAGAGGGCGCTCGTCGCTGGCTTCCGCTCGCTTGCGACGGCTCCTGAGGCTGGAGGCTGGGAGGCCATGCTCACCCCAGCCCTGACGCGTGATCTGGACGCCTATCTCGTCGACAATCGCACGATGCGCCTTGGATTCCCACAGGCCGCCGCGTACGACATCACCGCGCCCGAGGCGATCGCCTTTACCGTACCGGCGGCGGTGCTCGCCTCGCGCCGGGAGCTCGAGGCGGCCCCCACGCTGCTGATCCTAGCAGAGCCTGGCAAGGCGTCCGTGACCGGCACGCTGCTCGAGCACCCTGATGAGCTCACGCTTCAGATGGGCAGAGAAGGGGCCAGCGGCACACCTCTCACGCTGCAACTCGAGCTCGTCCATGACACGTGGGTCGATTGGCAGGAGCAGGGCAACAATCCATTGGTGCGCACGCTGATTGGGCTGCCTGCTGGCGCCATGCCGCTCCCGCTCCCGCTTCCCGAATCGTCGTGGGACGCAGTGATCGATGCGATCACAAGCGTGGGCGCCGCCGGTGGCCTCGGGACTGGCTGGAGCGCCACGGTGACGCCGGTGCTACGCGCGGCGAAGGACGCTGCGATTGCCGCGCAATGCCTGCTGCTGCCCTTCAACTCGACCAATCTTGTCAAAGATTTGCGTTGGGTGTCCGGGATCCCGTATGCAGTGAACGTATCGGCACCTGATCCTTTGGCGCCGCGTGCGCATGCAGAGATCCACTACGTCAACCGGACCATCTTCGCGCCCTGCCCGACCGACTTGCGCATCGTGGCTCTGGATGCGCATACGCTCTCCATCAGCTTGCCTCCGATTGCGGCGTACAACATCTCGGAGCCCGAGAGTGTGCTTGTGACCGTGCCCGGAAGCATCGCCAGGTCCGGCCGTTTCTACGCCGCGTGGCCGCCGCTCGTGCTGCTACCACAGCGCGGATCGGCCGTCCTCGAGCGTCGTGTTGGCGCGGGCTCGTCGCTCCTCGAGGCTGACGAGACCCTGCTGCGTGCCAACGCCACCTCGCTGGTGATTCGCCTCGAAGGCGATGAGTGGGTGGAGAGCGAGTTGAGTGGCATGTTTGAGGGGCTCACTTCGCGCGGCTCGGATCCGTTTGGATGGGACGCAGTGGTGGGCCCGCGGCTCACTTTGGACATGCTCCAGCTCGTCGATAACCAGACGCTCCTCCTCTCTCTGCCGCCCATGCCGCAGTATGATCTGATCAGCCGCGAGGACGTGGTCATCACCATCCCCTCCCGCTGCGTGCGCACCAACCTTCGACCGTCAGGCCACCTTCAATTCACCGTCGATGCGGTCGCCGGCTCCGCCATCGTTCAATTCAACGCGAGCGCAACTCTCATCCAGGAGCGCTCGATTGCCGACCTCGAGGCAGACTCGGTGTCCTTTGTCGTGCTGCTCGAGAACGACACCTTCGCCGCCGAGCTCACCGTCGAGATTCTCGACGGCATCCGCTGTGTACTCTCCACGGAAGTTAACGGCTGGGAGGCGGTTGTGCGGCCGGCCTTGTCACTAATTCATCTTCGGCGACAGAGCGACCGGGAGTTGCACGTGTCGGTACCCCGGGTGAGCGCGTACAGCATTGCGCGCCCGGAGACGATTGTGGTCACACTGCCTGCAAGCGCGCTCAACTCGGGCAAGGTGATCATCGCCACGCCGCCAATCGTCGTGATGCCGACACCGGGCGTTGCCTTCGCCAGCGGGTCGTTGCTGGCCAATCTCTCGCAGACGGCCATCAACGACTTTGGCGGGCAACAGCTGACCCTCACGCTGAGCGACGATACCTTTTCGGATGCTCTCACGAGCAACGTTTCGGCGGCTGTCGCCCTTGAGGTTCTCCACGGCATCCAATCCCTTCCGAACGGCGCGGGCATATGGGAAATGACCGTCCGACCGGCACTCAACGTGTCCGCCCTGCAGGTCCTCAGCCCGCAACGGCTGACAGTGACGTTGCCGCAGGTCGCCTCGTACAGGCTGTCCGAACCTGAGACGCTTCTCGTCGTGCTCCCCGCAGCGGCCGTGCTCTCCAACCAATCGATCGTGGCAGAGCCATCGTTCATCATCGTGCCTGCTGCAGCGAGCGTCACGCTGCTCACCGCATTGGACGGCGCCGATGAGACGGCCCTGCGCCCTGCTGTCGACATCTATGCTCCCCGACCGACGATCACGCTCATCCTGACGGGCGATGCGTGGCACCCGAGCGTTGGCAATCTGAGCGTGCCAGGGGCAACCATCAAGCTGCTACAGAGCCTCTTCTCCTTACAGTCAGAGCTCCACGGATGGAACTCGCGCGTGCTCCCGGTCCTGACCCCGCAGACGCTCGTCAGAATCTCGGATACGATGGTGATCATCACGGTGCCCGCCGTAGCCGAGTACGATGTCGACGCCCCAGAGACGATCACGCTCGCAGTGCCACCCGAGTCGGTGATAGGCCGCCAGGTGATCACGACCCCCCAGCGCATAGTCATCACTCCCGAGCCAGGACGAAGCCTTCTGGGCGGGCAGATCTTCTACAACAACACCGAGCCGTCGCTTCAACGTGAGCGGCTGGTGCAGCCCATGTACCAGCAGAACGCGACGGCCACCGTCCGAGGCACCTTAGTGGAAGTGCCGTCGGAGGAGACCCTGCGTGCGGGAGGGGCGACCTTGGTGCTGCAGCTGAGCGAGGACTCGTGGGCCAACACGAGCGTGGCGCTGAGCAGCTTCCTCGCTACCGGCCTGTTCGCCGATGGGGCGGAGCCCGGCGGCTTTAATGTGGCTGTGCTCCCAATGCTCCGCGCCACACAGCACGTCAACCTGAGCGAGGCAAACACCGTACTGACCATCACGTTCCCTCGGACGGCGTACTCGATTCGCTCCCCAGAGGTGCTGCACTTGAGCATCCCAGGGGCCGCGCTCGCGTCGGGTCGGAATGGGACGGCGGTGCAAGCGCTACGCATCGACGCGGCGCCAAGCCGTCTCTCGGTGCGTGCAGTCTTTCCGAGCGGGTCGGTCGGAAGGCCGCCGACGACGCTCGTGCTCGAGCTGCAGGACGCCGAGAGCGAGCCCTGGGCTGTGGGGATCCTCAACGACACAGAGCTACGGCGCCAGATCTTGCGAAGCTTCCAGAGCCGCCAAGACGAGCCGGGCGGCTGGGCGCAGACGGTCGCTCCGTTGCTGCAGGACAACTGCACGTGGTTCTTTGATGAGGGCAACGAGAATGCCACGGCGGACACTGGCCATAACCTGACCATTCGGCTACCATCTCCCATCCCGAGCTACTCGATCTCCGAGCCCGAGACGGTGGAGCTCAAGCTGCCAGGGGCCGCACTCGATGGTCGGCGTGCCGTCGGCGCGGCCGAGCATGCACTGCGCTTCGTCATCCGAGCCGCAGCTGCCTCGGCGGTGGATTTGCATGCGTACCTGGGCGACTCTGCCGCAGAGGCTCTCGAGGCGGATCAGCTGCGCGGCCCGACTGGGGTGCGCCTGCGGATCCGTTTGCATGGAGACCGTTTTGCTCCCGGCGTGGGGATCGACGAAGCTTCCACGCTCGATGTGCTCAGTGGGCTCGTGAGCCACGTCGATGCTACTGCCAACCCAGCCGGCTGGGCCGCGCTGGTGCAGCCTGCGCTCCGCCCCGACGATGTGAGGCGCCTCGACGAGCGCACGATTGAGATTTTGATGCCGCCCATGGCCGGGTATGAGATCAGTGCCCCCGAGACCCTCCGTGTCGCGTTGCCTCCGGCGCAACTGCTTTCGCGCCAACCGCCGGCGGCCCTCTCGAGCGAGATTGTCGTCCGGCCAACGGCACGGGAGCTTGCCCTCAGCAGCGAGACTCTGGTACGCCCTACAGGCAGCGTCAATGAGTCGACCGTTCGCGCCATCGACGGCTTTGCCACCGTCAACGTGACGCTCATGCACGAGGTGAATGGTTCGCGAGCATTTTGGGCGTTCGAGTACTACAACGACCCATTTCTGAGGCAAATGGCAAGGCTGGAGTTCCACAGGCAAGTGCATGCGACTCGTGCTGGCGAAGCCGAGGGTCGAGGCTTCAATCGCCTGATTCGAACGATCAGGGAGGGGCCGCGTGACGACATGACGATCCAACAGATCGACAACCACACTCTCATCCTCACGTTGCCTTCCCTCGCCGCGTATGACCCCTCGATACCCGAGTACGTGCACGTGTCAGCGCCGTCGTCGTCGTACTGCAATGCGCTCTTGTGCGACGAGTGCCCATGCACCAGCTTCGTCAACGGCGAGCACGTGCTGCCCTGGCTGCACGCGCCTGCCATCCTGCTGAGCGCCGAAGCGGGGTCGGCAGAGGCATGCATGATGGGCGTTTGCGTTCCTTTCGAGGCTTCGGGCGCTGGCCCACCCGCGGCCGTACTGCAAGCGGCCGCGCGCCTCCGTGTGAACTTCACCCTCACGAACGGCGAACGCTGGTCGGATGCGCTGCAAGATGAGCTCGTTGCAGAGCGAGGCGGCAGCTCTCAGGTCAATTGGTGGACGCATCGTATTGCCTGGACCCTGGTGGCGGCACAGCGAGCGAGCAGGGACGCTGGGCCGCACTCGTGGAATCGGCTGCTCCATGCGTCCGAATCGGTGCTGACCAACGTCCAGATGCATTTGGACAGCAATCAGACGCTTGTCATCGAGTGGCCGTTCGGCGCCTTGCAGCAGTATAACCCGCGAGCACCCGAAACAATTGAGCTACGACTCCCGGCCGACGCGGTACGGTCTGCGCAGCCGCTCGTCGTCGGCCGGTTCGTCGTCGGCGTGCCGCCGGGCACAGTCGCGCTCTCGGGTGCGCTGCTTGATGGCGCCGACGAGGCGGATCTGCGCTCGCTCGAGTCGTACACGCTCACGATGAAGCTGACCGGCGGCACGTGGCTGCCCGAGGTGGGGCTCGACGGT
>Ga0180442_100449_pt1 | contig 25964 bp, 16 predicted proteins | sample ChrtobMetP5_16mM_FD_119746 | JGI IMG/M metagenome (GOLD analysis project Ga0180442, IMG submission 119746) | Chrysochromulina tobin associated microbial communities from unialgal haptophyte culture, Seattle, Washington, USA - P5_16mM MetaG | ecosystem: Host-associated > Algae > Haptophytes >... | reverse complement strand
GTGGCGGCGGTGATGGCGGGGGCGGTGATGGCAGTGGCGGTGATGGCAGCGGCGGGGACGGCGGCGGCGGTGATGGCAGTGGCGGTGATGGCGGCGGCGGTGACGGCAGCGGCGGTGATGGCAGGGGCGGTGATGGCAGGGGCGGTGATGGCGGCGGCGGTGATGGCGGGGGCGGTGATGGCGGGGGCGGTGATGGCGGCGGCGGTGATGGCGGCGGCGGTGATGGCGGCGGCGGTGGTTGCGGCGGCGGTGATGGTAGTGGCGGTGATGGCAGGGGCGGTGATGGCAGCGGCGGTGATGGCAGCGGCGGTGATGGCAGCGGCGGTGATGGCAGGGGCAGTGGTTGCGGAGACGGTGATGGCGTAGGCATGAACCCTGGTGGCGGTGATGACGGCGGCGTTGATGGCGAGCTTGCGTCGGCTTGCAGCTTCCGGCGCTCGTTCGAGGTTGCTGGTGGCGAGGTTGCCGGACGAGCCACCAAGGGCATCACGTCAAGCTTGACCACATGCTCCCCATTCCAGAGCGACGACGAGTTGACGCTGCCCATGAGCTCGGCAAGGAGGAGTATCCTGGCTGTCATGGTCATTCCGCAGTAGCAGGGGCGCATCGCGATGAATCGATTGCCCGTGCGTGCCTTGCGCCTCTCGAAGGTGGCGTTTGGCGTCGGGAGACATGCACGCCTAAAAAGAAATGCCATGTCCTGGCAAGATGCGAAGTGCAGATGCAAAGCAAGAAGAACTACTTGTTTACAATTGTAAATGGCATGCGTCACGCATGCAACTGCATTCTCGACGTCAATGTTTGCCGTCAGAAGTGTGCGTGACGCATGCCTTCTCGTCGAGAATGCATGGCATCGAGAATGCATAATTGAAATCATGGTCCGTAATCTAAAATCCACCTCGGGCGTCGGGGATGGGGCGCGTCGGGCGAGCGCTGGCCGCTTAGTTAAACGGTGGAACTCAGTGAGCTCTAGTCCTGCAGAGAGGGCAAAAGGCCTTGCGATCCAGCCACTCGTGGATGCATGCTTCGTGGAAGAGGTGGCCGCACGACAACGTGAGCGCCACCTGAGCCTTCAACAGCGGCTCGAGGCAGATGCAGCAAGGCTCGGGCCGATTGCTGTGAAGCGCCTGACCGTGCCCAAAGGTTTCAGCCACGCGGAGAGCTTTCTCTTCAGGGTCTTCGGGTTCTTGGGGTTCGGGGGGCACACGAGCGAGCGTGTGAAACATGCGCCGTTCAATCGAGAGGCGCGTTCGCGCGTTGCTCGCTGGCGGGAAGGCCGCACGCACCCGTGCATAGGCGCCCTCACCGGGGTGATTCAGAAACAAGCCCCCTCGCCGGATGCTGTCAACGGTCTCATGTCGCGCCGCTGTGCCGGTGCTACCGCCACCACTGGCGCCAACACCGCTGCTGCTACCGGCACTGCCTGCGCCGCTCTCGGCAGCATGGGTACTCTCGAAGGGAGCGGCGCGCGCCGCCGCGCGGCGACCGCGCGCCGTGGCAAAGTCGCGCACGATGTCGCGAGGGCGCAGAGTCGTCGAGTCGCTCGAAGAGGTGCCGAGGCCCTCTTCGGACTCCCCCCGGCTCGGTGCTGCTGCTGATGGTGGATGGCTGCGTCCTTGAGACGAAGACGGGCGGGGCACTCCCGCCGACGAGGACGAGGTAGAGGCGCTGCTGCCGTCGCCGCCGGTAGCGGCGGAGGTCGAGGGATCGAGCAGAGACGCCAGGTCACAAGTATTGAGCCCGAGGCGCGCGAGCCTCTCCACTGCTGCCGCCTCCGCGCGCACCACCTCCGCAGACTTGCGCACGGCGGGGCACGTGAAGCGCGAAGCCCGTGCGCGGTTGCCTGCAAGGCCGCGCTCGCGTGAGTTGCCGCCCCCCGCCCCGCTGCTGGTGCTGCCCATCGCAGCACTGCCCCCGGCGCAACTGCCGCTAGCACCGACGCTGCTGCCGGTGCACGGTCCGTCGGCAGCGCTCTCCGTGTCCGAGGTGGTGTAGCCGGAGGTGTAGCCATAGCCAGAGGTATAGCCGGAAGTGTAGCCGCCTGGCGTTGCGGCGGCCACGTGCATCGACTCTCGTAGAGCCCAGGCGAGCTGCTCCTCCTCCGAAGGCATCGCCGCGCTCGGCGCCGCTGTGCTCGGCACAGCCGCGCTCGCCGCACTCGTCTCAGTTGGCGTGAGGGCTTGGCCAAGGCCGCCCCCTCCCCCTTCGCTCGCCAGACAAGTGGAAGCCACCTGAACCTCTGTGGAGCCGTTGCCGATATCACCGCCTGCCGCAGCGCTTGCCTCGTCGACAGTCGAGCCTGAAGTCCTCGCCGCTCGTGTGATCGCCGCGGCCGCTGCCCGCTCCATTGCAGCAGTGCGCGACACTTGTAGCATCGCTGCGAGCCTCGACGAATCAATCCCACGGTCACCATCGGCCACCATCGCGCCACAATTCGGGTACGAGTGCGGTGCCAGCTCTGCTGGCGCTGCATGCAGCTCGGGTGCCGACATAGAGCTGGAAGGGGCCGCGGTCGAGGCACTCGCCGTCTGCTCATAGCGTTTCATGGCAGCAGCGTGAGCGGCCGCGATCGCCTCGGCGCCGCGGGCAGCGCTCGTGCTGAGCTGCGGTGCTGGCCGGTGGGCAATGGCCGCGCTCCCCCCGCCACCGCTGCCACTACCCCCGGCAAATGTCGTGTCGCCCCCGCTGGCAGGGTGGAGTGCCGGCGAGGTGGCCGACGAGGCTAGGCTGCCCCGATGCAGGTAGCCCTGCCGAGCCCTGCCGAGCCCTGCCGATCCCTGCCGCGTCGCGAGAGGCAAGTCGGCCACGGCCACGGACTGCAGGCGCTCGCTCGCTTGGCGGGAGACGGTCGAGATGCGCGCAGAGAGTACCCTCGTGAGGCCGATCGGGTCGGTACGCGAGCCTCTATCGCTCTCGCTGCCCTCGACGCCGCTCGCGTCGGCGCCGCTGCTGTCGGCGCTGTAGTCGTCGCCCTCGCCGCCACTCGTCTGCTGTGCTTCCGCATGCCGCGCGTCGCTATTCGAGTCACGTAAGTGGCGTGACGAGCGCGACGGCCGCTCCAAGGTAGCACGGCTCGGCGCCTGCTCGTGAGTCGCACTGAGGACGAGTGCCTCAGTACCGGCTGCACGCCGCTCGGCGCCTTCGGCAGGATCATCGCCCGCGCCAATGTCGGCGCCGTCACCATGGCCTGCTCGCTCGTCCTTGGCACTGTGCACGTACCGCTTCTCCCCCACCCGAAGTACACGCGCAAGCAAGGTCTCCGGGCCGAGCTCGTCCGCCTCCGTGAATGTGAATAGCCTGAGCTCGTCCGCCTCCGTGGTGCGTGCGACCGTCACCGCATCCGCGCCGCCTGCCTCGTCGTTGGCGCCTGCCTCGTCGTTGGCAGGCTCTGCGCCCGCCTGGCACCCACCTCCGCACGCAGCGAGAGCCTGGGCGGCGTTCACACGCGCCTGGAAAGCTTCGAATGGCGTCTGCTCGTTTGGGGAGGGCCGATCTGCCCAAAACAGCGCGCTGCGATGGGTGCGATCCGTACTCGTGTTGCCAGCCGTGACAGCACCGATGATGGCCGCCGCCTCGGAGGTGGCAGCCACGGACGAGCAAGAGGAGAGGACGGCGGCGGCCCCGGACGAGCACGCGGAGAGTGCGGCGGCGGCGGCGGCGGCGGCGGGCGGGGCCGTTGGAACCGCGGTACGTGCGCCCTCGACACGCGCTGTGCGCCAAGCGGAGGGACGCTCGGGCGGCGGTTGCGTGGCCGGGCCGACCGACGGAGCAGCCTCCAGCCGTTCCCGCAGCAGCTGCCGCCGCTCCCGGTCCTTTTGGCTGCTTCGACTCAAGTCGAGGCTCATGTCGATTCCAAAGCCGCAGCCGCTCGCCCCCGCGCTGCTCGGTACATATTCGCCACGGCCTGGCGTGACCGGTGACTGTGAATGTGAATGGCCTGGCGTGACCGATGACGGCTGGCCACCGCCCGCGTCGGGCCGTCGCAGCGGCGCACTCGACGGTCTCGTCACACGGACCGATCCCGCCGTCACAGGGGGCGCCGATCCCGCCGTCAAGGGCGGCGGTGCCCTGTGTATGGGCGGCGGGGCTACCCGCAGCGCAACTGCTTCCAGGGCCTCCCCCAAAGCCCCCCCAAGGGATTGCCCCCCACGCGGCGCGCGCTTCGGCTGTGTGGCGCCTCTGACGCCCGCAGCCCGGCACGGTTGCTGCTGCTGCTGCTCGACCGCGGTTTGGTACCCAGACTCTCCTGCGAGTAGCTGAGGTTGGCCTCCCCACGCCTGAGGGCCGAGGCTGACCTCCAATCGCTCGGATATGATCGCCCGCGCGCCCGCATCGGCGGATTGGTCGGCACCGGCGCGTGCAGGTGTACGCGAGGGAGAGGAGGCTGTGGCCAGCGACGTGGGCGCGTCGTGCCAAACAACCGGCACGTCGCCAGCAAAGCTTGAAGGCTCGACGCCGCCGCAAGCACCGGCGCCGCCACTGCTGCCGGCCATGGCGGCAGACGCGCCCTCGCGAGCGCCCGAACCGATCGACTCCGCCCTCCCTTGGCCGAGGAGGGCCCCGCTGAAGGCGGCCCCCGAGACAGAGCAACCTGGGGTGCTGGGCGATGCGCTCTCGTTGGGCGCGGGCCGCCCGCCGCTATCCGCTCGGCCGGTGCCATGGGGAGAAGGAGGTGCCGTCCCCGGTGGCAGACGCGGTAGGAGCTGAAACTCCGCGCCTCGAATGCCCATCATGATACACTGATTGCCCACCCAGCAGCCCTGTTCGTAGTTGGTGTCCCCCGCATGGTCCCACTCGCCCGTCTCACGCGCCGCGTTGAGCTTCCTCTCGACCTCCGACGCGCGCCGCCAGGCCGACGGCATCCCACCGGACCGCTTTGGATCGTGGGAGTGAGGCATGCAGCCCTTGTGGCGCGCCGAAGAGCGTCGCCGGGGGCGGAGGCTCTCGCACACGGCAGTTGATGTTCATACTTGTATCTCATCAACTTCGGGCAACACCTCGTACACGTTCACACTCGCTTCATTCTCATGGTCGCGAGGTGGAACGCATTCCGCGCTCACAGACACGGTTCAGAGTCGCCACATCCCACAACAAACCAACACGTACATCTCAGCCTGGCAAATCACGCCAGGTATGACATCTGCCCCAGACTCGCCATTCCCTCATCCTAAAGCTCAGAGGCTGCCCAAGAGCACCCTCACTTACATTTTCTACTGATTGAGGGTTAATTACCGGTTAATTAAAAATTGCATGTCGGGGTTCGCTGCCCCGTCACCTGTCGCGCCCCTGACCGCACTGACGTCATCCGACGACTACCAGCTTTGGGCGCATGGCTTTGCGCTGACCGCATCACTCTATGCGGCGCGCGACGTACTCTGTCAGCTGGTCGCTCACCCGAAATCGACCATAGACGAATTATGCGCTCACACAGGTGCCAACACGGGCCACCTTGCCATCCTGCTTCGCACTTTGACCGCCATCGGCTGGGTGACGCGCAGCGCCGACGGCCAGCACTGCACGACGCTCGCCGTCGCGGAGTGCGCAGTCAGCGACACGCTCGCGGCGCTTTGCGCAGACGTCTACGGCGAGGTGGCTGCGGAGGATCTGCTATCATCCTCCTCTGCCGAGGCGTGGGGCCATCACCTGCCTCGGCTGGCAAAGCATCTGCCGTCCATCCAGACGGGCTGGATACTGCCCGCTCTCGCTGCCGACGTGCCGCGGCTGCCGACCATGCTCGCCGGAGCGGTGATCGCTCCGCTGCTGCTCGAGCTGCGCATGCTGTCATCTGCCTACACGGCCAAGGCGAGCGAGGGCAAGCACGAGCACGCGTCTGCGCAGGTGAGCCTCGCGCTGGTGGATGAATCCACCGCCGCGGCTGTCGGCAGCTTCTTCGTCTCGCAGCGCTGGGGTGCGTACGAGCACGCCAGGCGTCGCCTAGAACTCAACGAGACTGGGCTCTTCCTCATCGAGCGCTGCCCCGCTTTTGGCGTGTGCCTCTCTTATCGGCCGATGCTTCACCAGCTCGGCGAGGCTATGTTTGGCATCACGCGCAACGTCTTCAAGTACGACGGCGGCCACGAGGCCTGGGTCGACCGCAAGCTCAACGTCATCGGGAGCGGGTTCATGCATAACCGCTACTTTCACGACATGATGCGCGTTCACGTGGCTGGCCTGTTCAACGCGGAGCCGCTCGCCAAGCAGCCGCGCGTGGTGACGGACATGGGGTGCGGCGACGGCACGTTGCTCAAGACGCTGTTCCTGTACGTGCGCGATCACACGGCGCGAGGCGCGCAGCTCGCCACGTACCCGCTCACCATGTGCGGTGTCGACTTTAACGACGCCTCTCAGAGGGAGACCGCGCGAACGCTCACGGTCGCGGGCGTGCCGCACAGCACCATGTTCGGCGACATTGGCGACCCGGAGCCGATGCAGGCGGCGCTCGAGGCCCGGTTTGGCGTGACGCGCGAGCAGGTCCTTCACGTGCGCTCATTCCTCGACCACGACCGTCCCTTTCTCAAACCCACGCGCCCGGCGGACGTCGTCATCGAGGCGGCGATCAACGCTGTCTCGGACGCGGCGTACGTCGACAACCAGACGGGCGCTCTCGTCACGCCGAGCGCCGCGTTCTTTTCGCTCGTGGAGCATTGGGAGCGCTGGGCGCGCTGTCTCGGGCAGCACGGGCTGCTCGTGCTCGAGGTGAACAATCTCGATCTGATCTCAACGCTCAAGTACATGCACGAGGCCACCTCGTTGCACTTTGACTGCGTGCAGGCCCACTCGGGCCAGATGCTCATGCCCGCGACGCACTTTTCGCTCGGCGCGGCGACGGCGGGGTTGCTCCCTTCTGCAGGCACCCTCACATACCCCAAGGACTCCGCCTACACACGGATCGTGCTGCAGCAGCTGCTCCCAGCACCCGTCCGCCTGCGGCTGCCGACGCTCGACGACTTGCCGAAACTCTCGGCACTCGAGGTGTTCTGGCGATCGGACGTGCTCATCGCCGATGAGCCGACGCTGCGCGCGCGGCTGACCGCGCACCCGACGGGACAGTTGGTGGCCGAGGCGGCGGACGGTACGCTCGTCGCCGCCATGTACACGCAACGCATCCGCTCGTCTGAGGCGCTGCTCGACACGACGCGCGCCACTGAGCTGAAGCTGCACGAGCCGGGCGGTGCGGTGGTACAGCTGCTTGGCGTCGTGCAGGCACCGAGCGCGCCGCCGGTGCAGCTGCCGGCGGAGGCGCCCGAGATGGCGCGCTCTGTCGGCCAGTTGCTTCGCGACTTTGTGCTGCACCTCGGCCGACTAGACCCCACAGTGGAGCGTGCGTGCGGCGTGACGCGCTGCCGCGACTACTCTCCCTCGCGCTCGGGCAGCGCGCGCGCCACGTACGAGCGCCACGTGGCCGCATGCACAGACGCGGGGCTCCGGTTCCACAGCGACGCCGGCGCGTCCGTCGGCGAGCTCGTGCCCGGCTACCGGCCGCGCGATTTCGAAAACCTCGGATTCGGTGTCATGGTGTGCTATGAGCTCAAGCGGGACGCCGTTTTGGGCACCAGGGCGGCCATCGGCTGCTCGAGCACGGGCGCCTCCACCGGCCGCGCTGGTGCTGTCGCGGGCGCGCCTACCGAGGGCTCAGCCGTTGGAACGGCGCACCCGTCGGCAGCGCCGAGTGAGGCGCCGAGTGAGAAGCTACCTACGAGCCTCGCCGAAAGCGTCGCGATGGTCCGCGCCGCCATCGACCGCTTATCGTACGGCGGCTCAAACCGACAGTGGAGCTCGATCGATCTCCAAGCGTCGCTCATGGAGCTGGGTCTCGACTCGCTCGACGTGACGAAACTGGTGGACACCTTGAACCAGCGGCTCAAGACGGCGCTCACGCTCCCGACTACAGTTGTCTTCGAGTATGGCTGTGCGCGCTGATGCTGACCGCGATGATGGCTCATGATTGCCACTGAGTGCCTCTAATTGCCTCCTTCATCAGGTACGGCTGCGTGCGCGAGCTCGCCGCGTTCATCTTTCAAGAGCTGCAGCAGCGGCAAGGCGGCCGAGCGAGCGGCGGCGCGCACGGTGGCAGCGCTTCGCCGCGGGCGGTCGTCGACGAGCCACCGCATCCATTGCCCACGCTGCGCCCGCCCGGGCACGATGACTTCTACCTGCGCACCCTGACGGCCGAGTCGTGGCCCGTCTGGAAGTTACAAGACGAGGCGCGCAAGCGCGTGCCGGTTGAGGATGTCGAGGTCTACCTCGCGCAGCGCGCCGCACGCACCAATATCATCACTAGGGAGATGGTGCGCGCCGCGTTGGACGAGGTGTGTTTCTAGGAAGTATTTTGGCGGCTTCGTTTCGTCTCAAAGAGCTTGAAGGTCAGCTTGATGCAGGCAGAGCGGAAGTTACAAACTGTACTGATTTGAAACGGGTCCACACATCCAAGTTTCGATAATGCGGAAGCACGAAAGTGGAGCGTCACCTTAGCCGCGGGGGGGTGCGATCAGTATCCCGACGAGATGCCGATATCTGTTGGACTGATCGTTGCTTTGAGCGCGACAGTTCAAGCGGAGCTACGCGCGAACGGAGAGCCCCGCGCAAGATGCGCCGCGCGCTACGACAGCACGAGCAAAGACGATGCGAGTCCCGCCCTGCGCGATGCGTATGCGTCCTTCTTCCTCACAGGCAAGGGCCAATTCTGGGGCTCAGCATTCCACGTGGAACGCTTCATCGATGCTGTCAAGGAAGCAGCGGTAAAAGTGTCGGCTAATCACAACCACACACTGCTCGTGGATGTAGGCGCGGCACCCTACAACACCCTTGGCGGCGACATCTCGCACACGCTCACATTCGCCAAGCACTGGCCGAGCTCCAGTGGCGCGACGATCATGGCGTTCGAGCCCGGACAGCATCCATTCAATCGGCTTGTGAAGTCTGTCGAGGACCAGGTAGGCATCAAGGCCACGAAGACCCTCAAGTCGGCATCTCCCCCTCACCTCCAGGCGCTGGGGCGGGCATCACAGGGGGCGAGCACCGCAGGGGCATATGGCAGCGTAGACGCTATGGGCAAAAAGGCAGAGCCCACCACTGCCGTTATTGAGGCCGGCGGGCGCGAGTGGATCGTGCTTCGGAACGCGCCGGTTAGCGACCGTCAGCGCAGTGTCATTATCGGCAACCAGCCGCAGGCGGGTGACAACACCGCGTCGCTCGAGCCACACTACCAGTCGGGATATAATCACCGGACGGTGCGCTCGCTCACACTCGACGCCGAGATGCGCCGGCGCGGCCTGTCGCAGCACGAGATCCTCATTCTCAAGGTGGATGTGGAGGGTCACGAGATGCCTGTGCTCCAAGGCGCAGCCACGGCGATCGAGGAGAGGCGCGCACCTTTCATCCTTGTGGAGTACGGTGACAAGATGAGCCCCGCCATCTGGGATGCGATGAAGCGCCCCTTCAGCGCGGCCGCGGCAGCGCCGTCTTCGGCCGCGATGCCAGGCCTTTCCCTGTACTCGCTACAAAAGTGGGGTGACGAGCGCGGCTATGACAGCTTCCTACTCGGCGCTCAGGGGTCGCGGCCGGTGCTCATCGGCGTGACTGGGGCGCTCTGGCGCGAGGAGTACGAGGTGTGCCGCGACAAGAACCAAAAGTTTAGCAATGATGGGCGCATGTGGAAGAACTTTTCGGCATGGAACCCTCGCTGGGAGGCCGTGTGCTGGTACGACGTGGCTCTCATCCTGCGCGAGCCGCGCAATCCGCAGCTGCGCAGTGCGCTCCTTGAGCGCAGCGCGCTGCCAACGCACTTCTGCCGCACTCTCAAGTCGGGATGGTACCCGACTTGGATCGACGAGAAACAGCCGCCCAACTTGTGCTGTGCACACGAGGTCCAGTTCCCGGAGAGAGGCGAAGTTTGCCACACCTTAAAGTCGTGTGACGCCCCGCCCCTGGTGCCTCGGATATTCCACGATCGGATCTCTTCGAAGCGCAATGGCGCCGCCTCGTTAGGCACACGGATCAAAAGGATGCTCTCGCAGACCAAGCAGACGGCTTCCTCAGAATTGCCCGTGCGCGTGCGCTGAAAAATAGAGACTCCCGCACAGGCCTGACAGACGGAGAGCGCGCGCAGAGGACGGGGGGCCGCCGAAAGTCGGCCGCTTAAAAGAAGTACACGAAGTGCGGGGCGGACGTTCGCGTTTCCTTATGAGTCGGTTCTTATATACGAATTACCGCCCCGACCGGTATGCGGTAATTCGCGTCGATTCCGTAATCCGCGCTTACCCCTTACCCTTTTTTGATTTTTCGGGTACCGTGGAGAGCTGCATCTCTAAAATTCAACAGTCGCGTGAACGCCACTGCCATTCGTGAGTAAGTCGCTTACATGTACTCGCGTCGTACTCCTCACAAAACGGTCACGTCACGCCTATCGCCTTATTGCGTCGGTCCGGTTGTGTCACTGTCAGGCGGCAAGCCGCAAGCTGCAAGCACAGCATCCCACGTCGCCTCTGCTGTGTCTCCAAGCGCGATATCGTGCACTGCTCCACGCCCACGCAGCTCTTTGAGCAGCGGGACCGTGTGCTGATCGAAGGCGTCGAGCCGACGCTTGAGCGCCACACCCAGGTCCAAAGCGTGATGGCGTGGCGCAGGGGCGTCACAGTCCGCTTCGATCAGGTGCACATGTAATCCTCCGGGTGCACCAGCCACAGCGGGCATCGGGTACAAGGGATCGCCGCACGAGTCGCACACGCGCCGGTCGGCCACGCGGCGCTCCGCGTCTGGTCGCGAGAGTTCGAGGTGCAGAACTTGCGGTGTTGGCATGCCGAATTGCTGCAGCATGCGCAGCTGGTCGGACGTGCGTGGAAAATTGGACAGAATGCAGATTCTTCCGGTGCTCAGAGCTCGTTGAATCCGAGGCTGCACGAGCGGTGCCACCAAAGAGCTCGGAAGCAAGTGACCAACTTCTGCGTTGTTGGCGGCGCGAGCTGCAATCTGCATGCCAACGTGCGTGTTGTGGCTGACTTCGGCGGCTGCAGCGACGCGCACCGAAAGGGGCTCGGCGGCACGAAGGCGCGCGCTGAGCAAGCGCGCGAAGAGCGGCGCCTCGGTGCCAGGGCGGCCGATCACCGCCACAGGCCCGCGGAACGCCCTCATCCTCCACCTCCTCCTCAAACGCGATGGCCTTTTTTCTGTGACCATGAAATGTTTTCAGATAGCGCCGAGAATATTTTGGGGGCCGCACGAAAGCCTACCATAAAACAATCTGTCACCCGAACCGCACAGCCACAGGACGTCCTATCTCTTAAGCCAGCACACTCGCGAGGACTCCCCGGCCCAGGGGACACATACATGTACACGGTGCCGCCCACGACAGAAGGTAGATCCGCTATACATGTAGTGTGTAGACCTTGGTATAGTGTTGTCAATCTGCCCTGGCACAGGATACGATGGCGGTTGAGTTGAGTTGAGTTCAACTCACCTCGATGACGGCGGGAACGGCGGGAACGGCGGCGGTGACGGCGGCGGCCTCGGAGGGGGCGGCGGGTGCGGCTTCGGCGGTGTATAGATGAATTGGACTGCCGTAGGAGCGTGCGAGATGGCAAGTGAGTTCGTGTGTGTTTGTGGGCGCCATAGTGTGCGAGTGCTGGACTGCCCACCCGAGGGCCTCCAAAGGGGATGCCCACCCGAGGGCCTCGCCCAATCCAAAGGGGCAGGGAACGCTGGGCACGCGGGCGGCGCACGCACAGTAAACGATGAACATGATCATGATGATCAACGTGGCGATGATGACGTACATCAAAACCTTGTTCTTGAGGGCTCGCCGTCCCATGCCCTGCAGCATCTTTTTCGATTTGTCGAGGCCCGACATCGTCCCGGCAAGTGTGCCGCGCGCGTGCGCGATCGTCGCGCGCTGGTCGGCCAAGTCGGAGAGGATGGACTCGCCAATCTTCTCCGTCTCCAGCGCCGTCTGCACAGCGCCACGAATCTTATCGCTCGCATTGTTCAGCCGCTCGTTGGTCGCCATTAGCCGCGAGCGCTGGTTGTCCGCCTCCATGCGGAGCGTCGGGTCGAACGATCGCAGCAGCTCGTCGCGGGCAGACTTTTCGGCCTTCCCTGACGTCTTCGCTGCGTTAAGTTTAGCCCGCATGTCCGCGATGCTCTTCTTGTAGTCCTTGGCCTTGGCTGCGAGCTGCTGCTTTGCCTCACCCGTCATGGATCGCGCTTCCATCTCCATACCCTGCACGATCTCCTCCGCCGCGGTGATACCTTCACCCGCCCTTTTGATAGTCGCCTCGCGCTCAACGCCAGGCAGCAACTGGTCAATGAGCTCAATGTCCGTCGTTGCCTTCTTTGCGGTGCCGAGATATTCTTTCTCGTAATGGTCAAACATTTTCTGCACCGGAAGCGATGCAAACGGCCATCTATGTCAGCACGTGGCATCCGCACATTGGTATTGGCGTCCACGAGGTGCGGCAACGTACCGTGGCGCTCATGGTGGCACAACTAAGTTCCCGGCGCTCTTGCGTCTTGTGTTCTTGACTCGCTGCAGGATAAGCGACGTTCATTCACAACACACCAACAAGTAAGCCCAACACGTAAAGGACACACGAAATGAGACACATGCAGGCGGAGAGCTGAGAAACAGCCCAAAAAGAGAGAGTACGGCGAGACCCATGTATGAACTCGGGAGGGAGGGCGCCCGCCGACATGGGCGGTGAACCCCCAGATGGGCGAGCCAAGGGGCAACGAGTAATATGACGTCGCGACCCCCTGAAGAGACGCCGACTCCGTCCGTCCTCGCGCACGTCAACAAGCGACGTTCACGATCGACGATCGCTGTGTTCACGTTCACTTCCTCTTGAAAAAAGTTAACTTGCCGAGCCCCGTGCTGGGGCTCGAGTTTTCCGTCGAGTTGAGCGTTACTTTCCGAGAGTCACCACGTCGCTCGCTTGCTCATGTCTCGACTCTCGTGTGTCGTGAACTCGTCTGAAGGTAACATGGAAGGTAAGTCCTTCGAAACAGCTTTAAAGTTCATGTTAAAGTTGCATGCGGTTATTGCGCTAGGACCTCGCGGGTCCGAGTCGCGCTCCCGCTACAGTGCGTGTCGCGTGTGCCGCCACGCTGCAAGGAGACACCCACGAGCACCAGGTCCGCGCTTTGAGGCGCCGTACCCGAAGACGAATGGCAACGGCGGTCTCGCAACGAAGAAGCCACGCATATTTGCTCCCCACGCTTGGCTCTTATTGTACAATAGGTGGTCCTTTCCATACTTGGCCCACACCTCTTTCATCGCGAGGTCGCCGTACGCCTTCTCGAGCTCCGCTAAATCGCCGTAGCCCTGCACGTGCCACATGCTCCGGTCGTAGAATGTGGGCGGGAACCCGGTCTCGTCGGTGAGCACGGCGGCCGAGCGGCGCAGCACATGCATGGACAGAGCAGGATCGCGCAGGTACGCCCACCCTAGCGCAGCAGCCTTGGTGAACGTGGCAAACATAGGGAGCGACGAGGACGAGGCCGGCGAGCGGCGGGCGGCGAGTAGCTCATCGATAAAGACGATATCGTCCTGTACCGTCCCAGCCCCAAGATAGCGGGTAGAGTACGTGAACTTTGTACCGTCGCTGCCGCTGATCGTGGCGATATTGGTGCCGGCGCGGCGCTCAATGGCGACAGGACTCAAGCCGAGCACGGCGAGGCAAGTGAGGAGCACCGGCACGATGCCAAAGGTCGCATTGAAGCCGGGGAAGTATCGCGATCCTTCGAAGATGGCGGGACTCAATCGCCTTTCTTCGCTCCACGCGAAGTCGTGCCACTGCCAGTTCAAGAAGACGTCTGCTACAGCACGGACCATCGCCGTACGACAGCCTTCGGAGAAGAAACAGGCCACGTCGCCAAAAGGCAGGCACGACGTGAGCATGAAATGCGGTGATTCAGGGAAAAAGGAGCGGGCGGTTAGCACGTCGAAGCCTGCAAACGGGTAGAAGACGGGTAGGCGGCGCATCCACGCTGGCAGCTCTGTCTCCGAAAAGTTCCGAAAGGCGCCGAGTTTGTGTGAGAGCTTCTTCGTATGGAAACTCGGGTCTACTCGCAGCTTGTCCCACGACTGCTTGGCCCAGCTGGCCATGGCCCCCACGAGGGGATCGCCGTCCTGATCACCCGAAACGGTAGCGTTGCCGACACTGGCGACGACTTCGCCGCCGCCGCTAGCGCCACGGATATCACGCTCAGCACGTATAGGACAGAGATCCTCCTTGAAGTGTACGGAATGACCTGGTAGCGTATAAACCCAGTTGGTAAAGTGCACGATAGGCACTGCATCGAAGGTGCTCCTGCCGCGAGGATGACCAATCGAGGATTGTACCACAAGGCAATAACCGGCACACCGCTCGTCGAGGCTACACCGTCGCTGCATCTCGGCTTCGTTCACATCAATGGAGCCATCTGCGGCAGCGCCTTTGCAAATCGGGCTGTGATAGTCTGGTTGCTTATGCCACGCTGTGGCATTGGTGGATGCTAGCTCGCCACAGCGCCGGTTTTTTGAGACGCTAGCGAAGCAGAATGGAGCCAACTTTGTGTAGTGCACACACTGCGCAGAAGATCGGTCAGAGTTGCTGAGCATGCCCCGCGTGAGTCAAGTGGACCGGCCGGCGAGTCTTGTGGGTTCTCAGCGTGCTTTCACCGCGAACTAATAAGGGGCAGTACTCGCGAACTCAGCGTCACAACGGCCAAACTGAAAAAAGTCGACGGCGGTGAGAGTGTTCAGAGTCTCGTGGTTTCGAGACTCGGGCACAGTTTGAGTATAGCCGCACGGCGCGTGGGCGCGCTCAGGACGGCGGCCGTTTCAAGCCGAGCGGGTAAGCGCAAGGCCCCGAAAGAATGGGTTCACTCATCGCGGTTGGTCTGGCGGTTGTGGTGATCGTGATCGCATCTCCGTCGCCGCCGCCACCGTCGCCGCCGCCACCGTCACCGCCGCCGTCGCCGCCTCCGCCCTCTCCGCCTCCGCCCAGAACCATGCCCGCTTCACCGCCCTCTCCGCCTCCGCCCTCTCCGCCTCCTCGCTCTCCGCCCCCTCCGCCTCGGCCCAGAAGACCGCCTTGGCCGCCTCGGCCCAGCCCACCGCCGCCCTCTCCGCCTCCACCCAGCCCGCCGCCCGCTCCACCACCGCCTTCTCCCCCTCCGCGGTCGCCTCCATCTCCTCCATCTCCTCCCTCACCGCCACCTTCTCCACCGCCGCCGTCGTTTCTTCCGTTTCCACCCCCTGCTCCCCCAAGACCACCGCCTTTGCCACCATGGACCGTCCCGCCTCCGCCATCGCCTTCCCCACCACCGCCGTCGCCGCCTCGGCCGCCGCCTGCGCGTCCACCGCAACCGCCGGCGTTTCCACCACCGCCACCACCCTCGCCCTATCCGCCACCGAAGCCACCGCAACAACCACCACCTCCTCCGTACGCACCTCCTCCGTTCGCACCTCCACCACCTCCTCCGTTCGCACCTCCGTCCGCACCTGCGGGCGGCCCTAAATGCCCACCACCGCCGCCTCGATGCCCACCACTGCCGCCAGGTTTGCCACCACCATATCCTCCTGTTGTACCACCTTCGCCCTCTGAGCCCCCGCCCCCTTCGCCGCCGCCTCTACGACCGTTGCTGCGAGCCGTCGCCGACATTACGACGAGATTTGGCGGAACCGTTGGCAACGTCAGCGACGATGCTTCGACCGGAGCAGCAGGTACAGCCGCAAACGCGACAGAGCAAATGGCCGCAGTGGCAGCCGCGGCGCACGAGCTTGTTCAGATTCTGAGTACAGTGGGGACGCTCGATGCGGCGACCGCTCAATCTGCAGCCACCGCAGTCTCGGATCTGCTAGATGCATTTGTCATGACAGACATGTCATCTCAAGGCTCGGCGAGCTCCTCCACGGACGCGGCCAGCAGCCTTGCTGCCGCGGTGGATCAGCTCGCTCGGGCGGCAGTCCCCACTTTTTTGAATATGACTTGTTGCCATGATGGTACGGCAGCATCGGCCAATGTGACGGTCACCTCTGCGAACCTGAACATGACGATCAGCCTCAAGGCAGCTTCTGAGATCGCCGCAGAGCTCGTTGGGTGCGATTCGGGTATCGCAGATCGGCCTATCACTGCGCAGATGCCCTCAGATGTTCTCAGATCGGTGCAAGGTGTTCATCCAACGCTGCCCATCGCGGCAGTCCTCTTCACCGTCGGCGTCAACTTGCGTGCTTCGTTAGAGCCGCCTGTGACAGCGAGGAGTGATTCGAGCCCTCGTAGGCTCATTGCCAGGTCACATTCCAGCACTATCGAGCCCTCAACGAGTCCGATCGTATCGTTTTCGCTGCGCCAGGGCGGCGAGATATTGCAAGTCCGAAATACGCTTGCACCCATCAACATCAGCCTCCCCTTCCGATCAGCATCGTTTACGATCCGGGTAAACGAGTGTGTGCAGGGTGTGTGCACGGAGAGCTTCCGATCAGAAAGCCCTCCGTGCATTGGAGCTCCGGACGCCTTGGAAGATTTGGCCAGTTGTGACACTGCTGTTGAGTGTCGCTTCTGGAACGAGACAGAGCAGCGGTGGTCGACGACAGGCTGCGCGACGACCCTAGGCACTGACGGCTCGGTCGGCTGCTCGTGCTCTCACCTGACAGAGTTTATTGCGTTTGAGTGGCCGACGGGTCGGGCTGCGAGGTTGCTCCCAGCCGCTCGAAGGAATAAGCTCTCGGAGCGCGCTTTCAGCTGCACCTTCCAGCCTTCGCGTTCCTGGCGGTCGGTGCCAAAGATCTGGGGCTGCACTCTTTTCCTGCTCGTCCTCTTCGCGGTCTTACTCGGGAATGCAGTGATACGCGACCGCATCGAAATCCGAAAAATGCTGCGGCTAATTGCCAGGAAGCGCGTGGATGACGATAACCAGCGTCAGAGGACGGATGAGCACCGCCGTGCAGCGGAAGAGCAGCGCCGTGCAGCAGAGAAGCAGCGTCGTGTATCGGAGATGGAGCGTCGTGCCGCAGAGAACGAGTCCCGCGTGCGCACGGAGCGTGAGGCGCTGCAGCGGACAATCGCCGAGGAGCAACAACGCGCGGCCGAGCTGCGAGGTGAGCTTCAGTCGGCGGAGGGAGCGCTCGCGGCCTCAAGGAGGTCGACACTTCGAATGTTTGAAGATGGGTCCACTTTGATCTCTCTGAGCCAAACGAGGAAGATTTCTTCCATTCCGAGTGACGTCAAGGTGGTGAGTGAGCGTCCATCACCGCCAGCGTCTCCACCTGCGTCGGAGAGCCTCGACTCGTCGGACGTATCTCAGGCGCCATCGGCAACACCGACACTACCATTGATGGTAGCCGACGTCCCTACAACCGAAGCTGCTGACGATAAGGACACCCCGTACTCCGCGGCGGAGGGTGATTTGCTACCGGCGAGCCCAGCGGAGGCCGAGGCCGCTGCAGCTGCAGAGGTGGCTGATGCGGCGGCCAGGGCGGCGGCCGTTGCAGCCAAGGCGGCGGCTGAGGCGGCGGCCGAGGCGGCGGCTGAGGCAGCCGAGGCGGCGGCCGAGGAGGCCGAGGCGGTGGCCGAGGAGGCCGATGCCGCCGCAGCTGCCGAGGCGGCGGCTAAGGGGGCAGACATTCCACCCTTCCGTGAGCAGCTCGCTAGAGTCGTCCCGGCCGTGGAATGGATGGAGTGTGCCTCCGCTGACGGGGCAAACACGATGGAGTCTTTTGTGACGGACATCGTTTCGGGTCTCTTCGAGAGAGCCACCGCCGCCGCTACCGCCGCCACGGCCGCCTCGATCGTGTCAGGTCTCTTCGAGAGAGCCATCATCGCCGCCGCCGCCGCCGATGCCGCCGCGGTCGAGGCGGCCAAGGCGGCGGCGGCCGAGGTGGTGGCGGCCGAGGCGGCGGCAGCCGAGGCGGCGGCGGCCGAGGCGGCGGCGGCCGAGGCTGCCAATGTGGCGGCCGAGGCTGCCAAGGCGGCCGCGCGTGACCGCGTCGGCCGCGCTCGCGCACGTCGCTCGCGCGTTGAAGCGCGCGCGCGTGAGACCGAAGAGGCCGCTCGCGAGGCGGCGGCCACTGCCGAAAATGCGGCTCGGATCGCCGAATCAGCCGCTGCCGGGCGGCTGCAGCTCGGAGCATCCATGAAGGCAAACGTGATTGGCGCAAAGCTCAAGGCAAAGGCCGACGATAAGGCCAAGGTGGCTGCCGAGAAGGCGGCACGGATCGCCACATCGGCCGCTGTCGGGCGGCTGCAGCTCGGAGCATACCTCAAAGTTAAGTCGATTGGTACGAAGCTCAAGTCAAAGGCTGATGAGGCAATCCACAGGAAGAAAACGCTCTCGTACCGGACCAGGGTGGTCGTGAATGCCGCAGCAAAACGAATACACGACTGCTGGAGCAGTTTGAGGGTTGTGACACGAGGAGTCACGGCACGATGCGCGCGCCAAAACATTGATTCCGCCTGGCAGCGCCACCGCCTCACGTGCATAAGGAACCATACTCTGATCACGGGCATCATTCACCGGGGTACCGCGGGGTACACTCGGGCACAAACCGTCATGATTCTGCTCAACTCGTTCAGCTTCGAGCTCATCATGCTGTGCTTGTTCTACTCTCCGCCAGATCCCAGGGCTGATGGCGAGCCAACCACGACCGTCAACGCAGTGCGAGCCTGTGCAACTTGAACCATGCTTTCGCCAGCTGCTTCCTGAGCGACCTTGTTGAGTCTCGTTGTGGCAGGGGGGCGTCATCGGCAGCGCAATTGTGGCCTCTGTTTTCACCACTCCGACCATGGTGACATTTGCGTGGCTGTTCAATCCCATCGTCTTCGTAAGAGTGGGTTGGTGGCTACTGCGCGCTGGCGTCTGCTGGCCATATTGGCTGTTGCAATGCCGGTCAAAGCCTGCCGATAAGTACGTTCCGGAGGAGGTCAAGGTGTTGCCTAAAGAACGTCTACGCGCGATGATCCGGGCCTCGGACGCTACATCCAAGCTGAAGGTGGTGCAGAAGCCACGTGTAGCCAGCGCCCCCGCAACAGCTGAGCCAGAGCAGCCGGAGCTTCCGGCCCTCCCACCCGGCTGGAGGCGTGCGTATAGTAATTCAGGCATGGTCTACTACTGGCACGTCGACAAGCGTGTTCCCCAGTGGCATCCGCCACCTGGGTCGGCCCTCCTCACGGCGTCGGTTGTGCGCTCAGCCAAGCGAAAGATGGGCGCCGTCAGCAAGAAAGCAGCCTTGATGAAGCTGTTGCAGGAGAAGGCAGACGACGCGGCTGAAGCTCGCGAGGCCGCGGAGGAGGCGGCTCGCATGGCGGCGGAGGCTGCGGCCGCAGCGGAGGCGGCCGCGGCCGCAGCCGCGGCAGAAGCGGAGAGAATCCATCGCCAAGAGGCGGCGCGCGCCAAGCTCGCCTCGTCGATGAAGTCGGTGGGCAAGTCGACATCTATCGCCTCCATGCTCGAGCTGAATGCTGTCGAGGAGAAGGAGCGGCGCACGGAAGAGGCGCGTTTGGCGGCCGAGGCGGCGGCGGCAAAGGAGGCGGCCCTCAAGTCGGCCAAGGCCAAGGTCGGAGCAGCAGTTTTGAGTAGCTCGGCGGTGAGTATGCTTCAAGCAAAGGCGAGTGCGACGGCAGCGGAACGCGCAGAAGCGGAGGCACAGGCGGCGGCGGAGGCAGCGGCAGCGGCAGAGGCAGCGGCGGCGAGGAAGGCGGCCCTCGCGTCTGTCAAGGCCAAGGTCGGAGCTGCAGTGTCGGGTAGCTCCGCAGTATGTAGGCTTCAGGGGAAGGCGAGTTCGGCATACTGGCTCGCAGCAGCCGAAGCAGCGGAGGCGGCGTCAGCACCGGCGGTAGCAGCCGCTGCAGCTAAGGCAGCGGCAGCGGCGGAGGCGGCAGCAGCGGCGGCAAGGGCAGCCATAGCAGCGGAGGCAGCGGCAGCGGCGGCGATAGCAGCAGCAGAGAAGGAGGCAGCGTCAGAGGCAGCGCCAGAGGCAGCGTCAGAGGCAGAGGCGGCGGACGAGGTGGCTCTCGCGGCCTCGTCTCTGACAGCCGCGCTCTTCTCATCTTTCTCTCATTCGCCACCACCATCTCCACCATCACCCAATTCCGGGACCTCGAATGCACTGGTCGCCAGAGCGCTTGGAAGGGGCGGACGCCATGCGCGCGTCCATCCTGCGGACGAAGAAACGATGGCAGCACCGTCGTCGCCGATAAAGAGTGCAGGGGCTGATGAACGCGCACGCGATGAGGGGACGAGGCGACTTGGCACACGCGCAACTCGCTTCATGGCAACGTCAGGCTCCCACGGCAAAAATGGATCGCCAAGTTCACCTTCTGCAGCCCAGCAAGAGCGCTCTTCCGATAACGAAGGTGTCCTCCAGGCTTCGCTCACGCACTCGTGGCAGCGCCGCAACTGGCGAAACGTCCGGCGGATTCTCTTTGGCTGGATAGCCAACGTGATCCTCTTTTTTGGCATGCTTCTTGTCTTCTTTCTCTACGGCTGCGAGCTCTTTGAGCCGTCGCAGTACGGGGACGACAACTCGACGGTTCCTGGCAATCCAGATGAGCTTTTGATCGCTTGGTCGCTCTCGGCAGTGCAGCGCTTGCTGCTGCACGAGCCCATGCTCATCCTCGCGGTCAACGGACTGCCCATGTTGTTAGGGAGCGCCTTGTGCGCCAACGAGGAGGAAACCAGGCGCCGCTGCGGCCAGGCCGTCGTAAACGTTTTCGAGGCCATCTTCGCCGTGCTCGCCGGAGGCATCAAACAATCGTCGGGCTGAGTCAGTGTTTACGAGCTATCTCCGTTCAGTTGAAGATTTCTAGCACATCCGGTCGGTGGTCGTTGTGATCCGGAGAGCCTTGGGTACCTTTCTAACGGATCTATGTTCTATACGAGTTCGACCTTTGTTACACCTTTAGCAGTATTGAGTAAACGTACTTCGAGGCTACTAATTCGATTGAGCAGAAACGTCGCACACGTGTATAAGCGGTTACATGTCTTTGATGTGAACAGTACTCGTACTGTAGTCAGGACGTACACAGAGTAGATTGTTACTCGGAATTCCGCGCCGCGTCGAGCGCGCCACAAAACTTGGCGCCACAGACGACGCGCGCGCGCGCGCCCACCGACAACCTTGGCGAGCGGCATGGTGCGCGCGAGTTCAGTGCTCCGTCGGCGCCCCCTTGGAAGCGATCTCGTGCCGCATGCGCCTCCCACCGCTACGCGCGGGACCACGAGCGTAGTGGCGATACCCGAGTCTTTATAGTGTTTCAGCATGACTGCCGTGGTGCGAGCGTTCTGCAACGACTGACAGCTCTGCGCTCGTCACCTTTGCAATTTCTCTGTGTGCAGTACGGCGGCGGCTTCGACGGTGGTTTTGGCGGCGGCGGCCAGTTTGGCGGCGACCAGTTCGGCGGCGCTGCTGTCGATGGGGTGCGCCGCACTGAGCCCTCGCCAAAAATCTCTCCCACGTCTCTCACCTCGCTGCCACACGCCCCATGTGTGCTCAGGGCTTTGGCGCGAGCCAGTATGGGGGTGGTGCTGGCCAAGCACCTGCGGGCGGCTTCATGCAGGTTGACAACTCGACGCCCGGCCCGGAGACCACGTCGGACAAGAACAGGCAGTCGCTCATCCCAGTGACCATCAAGCAGCTAAAGAACGCGCTCGCTGTGGCCAACGGCGAGAATGGCTTCACGCTCGACGGGCGCGACCTGCACCAGGTGACCGTCGTGGGGCTCATCATGCACGCCGACGAGCAGCAGACCAATCTGCAGTACCAGATCGACGACGGCACCGACACGATTATGGTCAAGAAGTGGACCGACGCCGACGCGCCGGACGATGAGGCGGAGCGGCGCGCCCAGTGCAAGGAGGGCGCGTACGTGCGCGTGATCGGCCAGTTGCGCTCATTCAACCACGCCAAGAACATCGTCGCCTACTCCATCGAGCCCATCCACGATTTCAACGAGTACACTTTCCACTTCCTCGAAGTGGTCCACACGCACCTGCGCCACACCAAGGGCGCCGTGCCGGGCGCGGCCGCCGCGGGCGCTGCCGCAGGCGCGTACGGTGCGCCCGTGGCTCCCGGCATGGTGCGCGGCGCGGCGCCCGTCCCCGGCGCTCCGGCAGCACGGGCGCCGGGCGCGTCGCTGCAGGACCTCGTGCTTAAATTCTTCCAGAGCAAGGGTGCCGCAAGCGACGCGGGGTGCACGGTGCTCGAGGCGGCCCAGGCGCTTGCCTCGAATGGCGTGCAGGAGGCGCAGGTGCGCTCCATCGTGCAGGGGCTCGTCGACGACGGCCATCTGTACAGCACCATCGACGACGACCACTTTAAATCGACGTAGGGAGCCTTTGGCAGAGGCTTCGGAATCGCGAAGGACGGATGACATCTCGCGCCGCAGCGGGCAAGTGCGACGCCCCTGGGGCGCGCTGGGACGGGCGCGCTGTGACATCGGAGGGACGGGCGAGAATGGGCACGCCTGGAGGCTTGGCCGCGGGGACGGCGCCGACCTCGAGCGGAGACCGGAGTATGTCTGTCGTGTGTGCTCCGGCGCGGGCGTCCTCTCGGACGACGATTTCGTTCGGGTCGCCAGTCTGACAGCATAAGTGTTTGCACGGCAATTTGATCATCTTACTCGGGGTTTCACATACAAACGTCGATGATATAGGCCCGCTCGGACCTCGGTTTATTTGTGACATGATTTGTGAGGGGCGGGGGGTGCTCTCATCAAGATGAGCAGCGCGAATCCAGCGAGCTGCTCCTTACCGGCGAGCTGGATGCCGCTCTTGCTGACTGCCGTAAAGATTTGAGCGGAGCACCCTCGGAAGAGCCCCTCTGCGCCCTCGCGTCGCCATATGTTCACAAATGTCTCTGCCATGCCCTTGGGCGGATGACCGTTGCCCTGACCGCTGCTGAGCTGCATAACCACCTTGGTGCGTATGAGAGGGTACGTGATGATGGTCGCAATGGCCTTCGCGAGCGAGCCCACGAGGAAGCCCTCGAGTGTGCTCAGCCGCGCCCGTTTGGTCAGCTTGGACACACGCGCCTTCAGCGCGTCAAAGATGGCCATGGTCAGCGCTGGGTTGAGTGTGAGCACGGACGAGACACCGAAGCCACACCACACGCTCGACGGACCACCGGCGACGAGCTCCGAGGCGTGCTGTGATAGATTCTTCGAGGCATCGCCAGTCTGCAGGCGTACCATGAGTGTCTCGAGCGGCAGCGTCACAGTCAGGTTGGATACCCCAGCAAGGACGCCACATGCTGTGTTCACGAGCGTTGAAGTACGGAGGCCCAAGCTCTTACGGCGAGCCTTGAGCCACTCGTAGGTGAAAAAGTAAAGCCAATTCTGGAGCATCGTGTGCAACGCTTTGGTCCAAAGACCGCGGTACAAGGCCCGAAGTCCCTCAGATTTCACAACGGCTTGCATCGTTCCTAACACTCCGTCCGTGCTGACGCCTGCCTGGATCCTTACCTTGGCCGTGTCGACAGGCATGATCGCCACGCACGTGATCAAAGAGCCGATTGCGCCCGCGGTGGCCTCGACAGCCGGGTCCGATGACGGGTCCATGGGGTGCGCGTGTCCGAGAGACGGCGGTTCATCAAGAAACTCAATTCGCTCAAGAGTCTCCGTGATGAACAAGTGACAAGCTCTATAAAAAGAACATGAGACGCTCAGGTCGATGTGTCGAATAGTGTCGAGTCCCGTGGGGATGGGGGCCGTTCGCGGTAAGCGCGGCGCGCGCGCGCAGCTGTTTCGAATCTCGTAACGAAAATAAACTTCGCAAAGCAAAAAAAGCCAGGTCCCCTGCCCGCACCGGCAATCCTGCTCGCGGCCGCGGCCGGACGGCAGTACAACCGCGATGGAGTTCGCCGCCCCGACGATTACGGCGAGTGCCGGGGGAAGGCCGCGCGTGCCAGTACTGTTCGGACAGTATGAGGTCGGGCGCACTAGTAAGCCGTGGGTGCGCAATCAGCCATCGCCCTGGTCGCTAGATGAGCTGCCCAAGGCGGTGCCGCTGCCACCGCAGGGAGACCCTGGTGCATATGATCCGTTCGCCTTCGGATTCATGTCCGATGAGGCGCGGGTTCATGGTAAAAACCAGCACAGGCCCCCGTTCGACTCATCTCAGGTGCGGGAATTCGTCTTCCGCACATTTCTGGGCGGCGAGTCGGGCAGCCTTACATATGATGCAGGGCTTGCGCAGAAGAAGCTGTACCCGACGGTTGACGCGAATGTCAGCGTCTTTCGCTCAAAATCGTTGCAACGCCCCTCGTCGAAATCAATCGTACCAGGGCCTAATCATTATAAACTCAACATGGACAGTGTTGAGTCGCACATTGCCAACTCAGCTGCTCGCATGAGGAGCCATAATGCACGCTTCGGGCACTACCATCCTGGGATGCAGGGCCAGAAAAGTGCTACCGATGTGGGCGTGGGCCCAGCCAGCTACAACACTGAGTACGAGAAATCATTGACCAATGATGCGCGCCGGACCCTGGAAAAAACGAGCAAAATCCGGCCAGGTAAGCGTAAAGAATCAACTCATCGCCGATTTCCCGATGACCGGACATCGCTTCTCTGACGCGCGACGTGGCCCATCTCGCAAGCGCAGGTTTTGGCTCCACTACGCCACAGCGTAGAGCCGCTATGTTCGGCACCACCACGCCCGGCCCTGGCAGCTACGAGCGGCTGGAGCCTCGCATGAAGGACCTCAAGCGCGCCAACGTGCCGGGGCATGCACGCGTCTAGGTTCGTGACCGTGTGCGGGGTGGCGTGGCAGGTAGCCGGGCGGGCGGGAGGCCATTCCCCCCGGGGATGCACCTCGGTGCGGCGCCGAATCTCTCAGGTTCGGCTGGATCTACGGCTTTGAACACGGCTAAATCTCTCCTACGCTTCCCCCTTCCCGTCCGGTCCGAGATCCGAGTCGGTACATACCTGTTCCCGTCCGACGTCCGTGTTATGCGCCTCACAGTTGCCGTGTGGCGGTGTGGCGGCCCCATTTTTAGTGGCCCGTGCCGTGCCGATTTAAATGGAAGGTCTTGCAAAACACACGCCATTGTGGACTCTAGTACGGGGAACCGGTCTATGTCTCTCCACGGTATGATATGAAATCGGGAATCTCTCAGGTCCGTTAACGGGTCTCTTAGCGGGTTAGCGGGCCCAGGAGCCAGGTGTGGAGTGTGTCTCTCCGGTTTGCCATCGCGCGCGGCGGTCGGAGATCTTGCTGTACTCTATCGTGATCCAGGCGCATCCGCACCTTTGTGACTCACAACGAGGTTAAAGTTGCTGTCGAGATCGAGCGTCGCACCGAGCAGCCCACCCTCGCCCGCCCACAGCGCCTTACGCTCAACGAAGAGGACCGCGCGGGTTGGCAGCTCAATGCGCTCGTCGTCCTCCAGTACTTCTGCTTCTGCGACGAAGTTCAGCGTGTACGTGAACCCTGTCGGGCTACCCCAATCGTTGGTCATCCCTATGCGCAAGCCTGCCGCTGTCGGTGTTGCCTCTAGGAGCGCCGTCATGCGCTTTGTCGCGTTGTCAGCCTGTGACGGAGAGCAGGGTGAGTAGGTGCTGCATGGCTAGGCGGCGCGTGATGGCTACGGAGAGGGCCACGCTCACCACATGGACGGATGGTGGCAGCTTCCGGCGCGACTTCGTCGTGGACAGCGCCCGCGAAGGACCTGTGCAGCATTGGGCAGCTACTGACGCGACATCATGCTGCGGATGATCCACGGAAGGCCCCGCCAAAGATTTCGACGCTAACAGCAGCTGAAGAGGGTTTTGCCGTATGGTAGCGAGGGTGCGAACGGCAACGGACCCCGACAAGCGCGAAGAAACAAGCGACCCAGCCCGCACGAAGCCGCGTTGCATCGCAGCCTAATGTTTCATTCACAACACACCAACACGCACAGACCAAACTCAAACAAGCGTGAAGGTCGAACACCTCGCACACGTCACAGCCGCTTCATTCTCATGCTCGCGACATGCAACGTGTACCGCGCTCAC
>Ga0180442_100448_pt1 | contig 26008 bp, 27 predicted proteins | sample ChrtobMetP5_16mM_FD_119746 | JGI IMG/M metagenome (GOLD analysis project Ga0180442, IMG submission 119746) | Chrysochromulina tobin associated microbial communities from unialgal haptophyte culture, Seattle, Washington, USA - P5_16mM MetaG | ecosystem: Host-associated > Algae > Haptophytes >... | reverse complement strand
GTGGCCCAAGATGACAAGCGGGCTGCGGCGCTGCTTCAGCTCGCTGCGGACCAGGGCAATGCCGCGGCGCAGTGCTATCTTGGACTCATGCGCCTTGACGGACGCGGTGTGGCCCAAGATGATACGCGGGCTGCGGCGCTGTTCAAGCTCGCTGCGGACCAGAGCTTTGCCATGGCGCAGTGCTCACTTGGATACATGCACCTTGTCGGACGCGGTGTGGCCGAAGATGATACGCGGGCTGCGGCGCTGTTCAGGCTCGCTGCGGACCAGGGTCATGCCGAGGCGCAGGGCCAACTTGCAATTATGGCTGCGACCCAGCACAGCGCCATATCATGCGCCGCAGCAGCGTCCAGTGCAGTTGGCGCGTCCGTCGTGGCTGGCGGCGCTCGAGGCGGCCTCTCGCGCGACGACAAGCAGGCGCGTGCCGACGCGATGATGGCAAGCCTGATCGCTGAGGAGGAAGCGAGAGCCGAAAAGGCGTCCAAGAAGGCAAAGAAGAAGGCGAAAAAGGGTAAAGTGACGACGACAGCCGCAGGCGAGGCGGCCACCAGCTTGTCGGCGCCGCCGTTAGAGCCGACAGAAGTGGATTTGGTGGCAGAAGAGAAGATCGAGGAGGAGGGCGTAAAGGCAACCGCTGCAGCAGAGGCGGCAGCCGCGGAGACTGCCGCTGCGGCTGCGGCTTCGGCGGCTCAGCAGGCGCCGGCTGAGCAGGTGGTGAAGGTGGCCGAAGAGGCGGCAGCACGGGCGGCAGCGCACGAGGCCGCCAAGGCGGAGGCAGCGCGGGCAAACGAGGCTGAGGCAGAGGCTCACTGCTTGGCGGTGCAGAGGGCGGAGGCGGAGAGGGCGGAGGCAGAAGGAGAGCTGGCAGTGGAGAGAGACGTGGAGGCGAGGGTCGAGGCGGAGAGGGCGGAGGTGGAGCGCGCGGAGGTGGAGCGCGCAGTGGCGCTGGCTGTGGCAGAAAGCGCTGGCCGCGGCGGGCGAGGGGGGCGTGGAGGGCGTGGAGGGCGCGGTGGGCGCGGCCTGACTACCGTGCATCCTCCGACCCCTGCCCCTGAGCTGCCAACGGCCCCAGCACCGGCTGCAGGTTTGATGCCAGCGGAGAGGCATCTGACGCTTGCCGACGTGGGCAACATCACCGGCCGTGTGCACAACGAGGCGCCCGAATCGACCATCGGTGGCCAGACCACGTGCATCGTGTGCATGGTGGGGTCCAAGTCGCACCTTGCGGTGCCGTGTGGCCATCTGCTCGCGTGCGAGTGCTGCGCGGCCAACATGAAGATTTGTCCGTACTGTCGCGAGCCCGTCCAGCAATGGGTGATGGCACGGGTGGTTTAAACCCAACACCGAATGCGGAATGGCGAAACATGGCGAAACATGCTAGAGTCTAGATCGAGTGAGTCCATCCCATGCGGATAGAGGCGGTCGACAGGTTTGCAGTCATGCCGTCGGAGGCAGCGGGGCCGAATCCCGTGTGGCTTAGCTGAGAAGACATAGCAGGCGCACAGGCCACAGGAAGGGGTGAGGGGCCTCCCACCCGACCGGTCATGTGGGTGCGACATCGAGAATCCGGGGTGCGTCAATTTATCTCGCGACGATTGGATGACGATTGTATGGCGCGTGGAGGACTTGGTGGATGTTTGAGGCGAACATGATGAAACCTTCGGAAGTTTAATCTGCGCCTTGCATGCAATGTCTATTTTAGACACGTGCGGCCTAATTTTCTCGATGACTCCTTGAAGTTTACAGGTCCCAAGGGAAGGGGCGCACCCGGCACGCCCGGTATCTGATCGCCTGCGCGGAGCGTCCTTTAGATCGCCATTTAGAAAACGCCATGCCGAAGTGCGAGGGCCAGATCACTTGCCATGGCGCGTGCACGAACAACTGGTACGGGCATCGCAAATGCCTCGTCTACGGCTTCAGCCGTAACATCGTCCATGGTCTGAATTACTACGCCTCGTTCTGCGAGGAGGTCTCAAGCAACTGCTACGTGCCTCCGTGGGTCGCGGGGGATCCGGGCCAGTTCTGGTGCGACAAGAACATCGAGCCGAGAGCCGACGCTGCCGTGGATGGCCAGCCACAGACGTGGTCATTGCGGTTGGAGCACGACCAAGAGTGCTGCGTGAATCGCACGCTGGTTGCCAGCCGGTGCCTGCAGTACGATGGGGACCGATGCCTGCTGCACAACGGCTGTCCCGAGTTCACGCTGCCACCGTACCCACCGCCACCGCCAAGCAGAGCGCGCGCGCCTGCGCCAGAGCTGCCGCCTGAACGCCCCCCACCAGTGCCCTGGCCTCCGGCACCCGTCCCATCGCCGCCACCCTGGTGGCATATGCCGCGTCCATCGCCCTCGCCACCTCGCAGCGTGCACGAGGCCGAGCTGTATGATCGCTATCTGCGCTCATTGCCTCGGTTCCCGCCCTGGCCGCCGCCCGGTGTGGGTGTGGAAACGATCGCACCGCTGCCTCCAATGTCGGCGAGCGTTCCAAATATGGTCGACTTCGGTCCCGAGTTCTTCACGCCCGCCGACGCCTCGGCGGCGACCTGGACCACCGAATTCAACACCCTCAACACCCAACAGAGCTTGGCGCTGGGCGTCTCATTGGGCTTGGGCTTGGCTCTCCTACCGGTAGCGCTACTCTGCTACCTCGCCTACCGGTGCAGCGTCCAGGCGCCCGTCGTGGCACGTCTCAAGGCTTGGGGGGGGGCAGCCCGATCGCTGGTGCCCTGGACGACACGCCTACAGCGAGGTTCGATGCACGCGCGCCGCGCCGCCTATCCTTCGGGTCGGGATCGATTGCGACAGCACACGCGCCTGAGGAATGACGACGTGGATGCTATGGAACTGAATGATGGTGTCCAGGTGGAGGACCAGTTGGAGGACCAGGTGGAGGACCAGTTGTAGGACGCGAGGACCCCATGGTCCATGGTCCAGGGGGACCTTCACCTTGAGGGGGATCTCGGCAGCACCACGAGCGTCGATATGTGCGGAAAGATCCGGACCCATTTTTGGATTTGGACGGCATCTACCCGCTGTTGGCTCATGCATGGTGTTGTCGCCGATGCCCGGGAGCTGGGACATGTGAGACGGACCATATGCTTACGGCTTTAACGTGGTCGCAGATAGCAGTCGTACTATTCTACTAACTGCAGTCTGCACGGCCAGACAGATAGATGTTATGCCATGTTCGACCCCTCTCCTGGAGTGTGCAGTCGAGTGTATGGAGACAAGACGAGATTTTCTCATCCGGCAGTACGATACAGTTACAAGTACGCGCTATAATCCCCCGCGCGGCAAGCGGCGTTCGCAGACTACTTTTGTGCACAGACAGAGGCGTTTCACAGCCACACGCCGGGGCGCACACAGTCACAGACGTCTCAGAGCTTGGATGATCCGTTCCGGGCGCGAAAGGTACAGCTTTGTCGCGCGAGATCGACTCCGCGCTCACGCACGCTCGACTCAGACGCTGCTCAGACGATCACCCAAGGCTGACCTCCGCTCATCTCGCCATAATGCCCTTCGGTCGCGTTGCACTTCTTGACCACGTGGAGCGGCACGTCCGTCAGATTGAGAGGCGGCTCAAGTCCATTCTCCGCCTTGCCCCAGAAGCAATCGGGGATGGCAATGAAGCCGGGCTCGGAGAAGCGTGTGTTCTGGATGGCGGGGTGACCGGCATCGCCGTAGACAGGCTTGACTCTACAAGCCAGCTTACCGGTCGTCGCGTTGCACTGGTCGAGCGCGGTGCCCTTGTCGCAGGTGTACAAGTCGATCTGGAGGCACGTGGGTGCGTGGCAGCTGCGTAGGCGCGAGATCCGATCCGCCAGATTAGGCGCGAGATCCGATCCGCTAGCCCGTGCGTGTGCGCAAATAAGGCGAGGCCCATGAGAGAGTACAGCGGAGGCGAGGAGCGAAGCCACCGCCGCGGAGGTTGGGGAGTTGATCAGCAGGTGAGCCGCCGTAGCAGAGGCCTGTGTGTGTTCGAGGCCGTTTCACACGCACTGGGGATTGAATGCGACAAAGGTGTGCTGGCCCATGTGGCTTCCAGTGACCGTGTGGACCCAGGTGCAGCCCGGGCTCACCGTGCCACATTCCCATGAGCACCCTGGCACGCCCTGCCCACACTGGGGGACATCGTATTCCCACGGCGAGCCGAGCAAGATCGCAGAGCCCACTGACTCCCCCAGCGTAAGTGCCGTGTGGTAGCTCGGGTCGTACGGCTGAACCCAGAAACGCCACCTGAGGGCGCGCGCGCGCGAGAGAGGCGATTGATGGAGGGAGGCTGAGCACGGAGCTTTAGAGTCAAGCAGGGGGGGTTGAAGTGGAGGGGGTTGGGTATGAAGGGGCGAGCGGTGGCGTTCGAAGGCACTTTGGCACACTTGTGCTGGAAGACCAGAGGCTGATCGGCCCAAGGGATAGGCTGCTCCTTGTCCAACAGTGACCACATGTGGTGGCACGCCCACTGGCCTCCTTGGTAGTTACGGATGTCGCAAGTTGGGTTGCGCTGCTCGAGGATCGTCGTCGCGGGCGACGGCGCGCACTTGCCCGGGCTGATGCAATCGGCCAGGGGCACACCGTGGGCATCAGTGGTCATCGGTGGTCATCAGTGGTCATCGGTGGTCATCAGTGGTCATCGGCGGCACTCACCTGAATCGATCGGCAGCGCCGGAGCCCACATCCGCTGCCTGGCTCGCGTTGGCGTGGTACATGAGGACACCGCCGATCTGCCCAAAAGGCGGCGGGTTGACTGAGCAGACGCACGAGCCGGGGAGCTTTTCCATCGAGCCGCACGGGGCAGTTGAGTAGACGATGCGGTTGAAGTAGACCCTCGCCGTGAGAGTCGTGGTGGTGGGGAGACCAGCCTTGGCGACCTCATCGACTAGCACCACCGAGCATCCGACGGGTCTGTGGGGATCCGAGCCCGTCGTATTCAGATAGGCGAGGGGCGGTCGGCCCGAGGCGCTCAAGGTCTTGGCCGCCGCCGCGAAGCACTCCTGAAAGCTCAGAATCGGGGTTGCGCAGCCATCGGTCCGTATGGCGTACGTGACATCGACCTCCTTCGTGAGCCTCGAGGTCATCGGGCACTCAAGCAGCCCACTGTGAGAAGAGCCTGACGATGCGAGCGAAGCGGCCGGCTCCGGCCCGGCGACGAAAGCTGGCGGCAACGGGCCCGAGATGTTCATCTTCTCGCGATTCCAAGTGTCAATCTGCATCGGAGTGAATTGGAATTCGGTCGGCGAATCGAGCACCAGTGCGAAGCCCGGCGGGAAGCCGTGGTACGACTTGCGATACTCGCCGCCGTTGGCGCTCGAGAATTGCGCGTTGGAGGTGGCGCCCGTGCTGCTGCTGCCGGCCAGCTCCTCGACCACGTACTGCGGCTGCTCCCAGTTGAGCATTCCGTGACACCGCTTACGCAGAGGGGCCGCGCGGGGATCATCGGGTCCATTCAACGAGATCTTCTTAAAGCGTGCGCCCGCTCCGATCATCGTAGCGACGAAATGGTGGTTGTACGAGGCCGATATGGGCACGGAGATATCGCCCTTTGGCGTGCGGCGCACTTGGTCGATCTCCCAGCCCACAATCGCGACTTTTGACCCATTGTACTTGCGCACCATCCCATCGGGGAACGCGGTCGGCGCGAGCGCGGTCCACCACACTTGTGAGTACAGCGTGGAGACCGGGCCCGAGTAGACGTCGTAGGCCTCAGCGCCTCCAGGGTAATCTCGGTATTGCTTTGGCATCATCCCCGGTGTGCCGCCCGGGGTGGTCGAGTAGATGTACTCGCCATTCATGTTGTCGAGCGTCGATGGCACAAAGTCGGGACCGAAGTTGGGCATGCGCACGCCGGTCGCAGCTGCAACGATCGAGAGCACCGTGGGCAGCATGCTGGGACGGTCGCCCACTACTCACAGGCTGGGCCCTGGCTGGTGTGAATGTTAACACGATACTTTTCGACGAAACGCATGTTTACGACTCTTGACCCCTAGAGCTCTACAGCCCCCCCGCCAGCTGCTGATCGTACACCGCCTTCCTCGCGAGCGCCTTAGCGTTGCCCGGGTCGAAGCGCAGCACATGCTCCACATCCGCCAGAGCCAATTGGGGCTCTCGCATCTGCTGGAAGCATGCGGCGCGGTTTGAGTAGCAGCTGAGCGCGAGCTCGGTCGAGGCGCATGCAATCTGCTGGAGGGCCTGCGTGTACAGCTGCGCCGCGTCCTCAAAGCGAGAGGCCCTGTACTGTGCGTTGCCTTGCTCCTTATAAGCAAGGGCCTTCCAATGCGGCTGGACAAGAGTGACAAGCTTGGCTCGCGCGCCGAGCTTGCTGATGCCACACTTGCGCAACTCCTCGTGGTGGTCGGCGCGCGAGACGATCGTAATGAGCTCCTCGAGGTCATTCACACCCGCCTGCGCCAACTGCTCGATGACCTCTGCGGACACCAGAGCCTCCCGAAGCAACGTCGACAGAGAGCAGTCCTCACCTGCGGACGGATGCCATTCACATTCACGGACGGATGCCATTCACGGACGGATGCCATTCACATTCACGGATGCCATTCACATTCACGGATGCCATTCATGCAGGCCATACGTGCATGCATGCACGCGATCCTAGGTCATCCGAGGTCATCAGAGGTAATCATAGCTACTCGGAGGTCATCAGAGGTCATCCGAGGTCATCCGAGGCGATCCGAGGTCTTTACCCTTGGCGGCGTGCGCGGCGTGCTTGGCCGCGCGGCGAGATGCGATCTCGTCGGAGCTCCGTCGAGGCTCCTCCGCGGGAGGCACTTTCTCTCGCTCGTACCTAATTTGGGAGGCAATCAGGCGAGATGAGATCTCGTCATCAAAGGGTTCATCCGGCGCAATCCGAGGAATCTTCGGATGGCTCGTACTTTTGGCACTGGCGAGGTAGTCCGAGATCGCGCCCGTCGAGCAGAACCTGATGAAGGAGGCAATCAGTGGCTGATGAGGAAGGTAATCGGAGAGCCGTCAGAGGAAGATTGTGGTCATCAGTGGCAATCAGTGGTCATCCGTGGCAATCAGTGGTCATCAGTGGCCATCCACGGTTATCAGTGGTCATCAGTGCCATCAGCGGCCATCCGACGTACCCATCCCTCAAGCACTGGAGTGTCGTCCTCGACCGCATTCACATGTTCGATCTGACCCTCCTCGGTGAAATCTGCCTCAAGGCGTGCCCAGCCCTCCTTCAGAGTGTCGAGGCGCAGCAGGTGACCTCGGCTCTTCACACACAGCACGCGGCCCCAGGGCCGCTCGCGCACCTGATAAGGGAGGCAGTCAGAGGCCATCAGAGGCGTCCACCAGTGGCGATCAGATGCGATCAGTGGCGATGAGTGGCCATCAGAGGCCATCAGTGGCCTTCCGTGGCCCTCCGAGGCGCTCTCACGCACCGGCACACCCTCGGCAGCGAGCACCCAATATCGTTGCGTTTTTCCTCCCTGTGCTCCGAGGCCTCCGATGACTACAGCAGGCAGCGTAGGAGGATCCCAGCGCTGTAGGATGAGGCCCTGGCCGATGGCGTGCCCGTCAATCTGCGCCCAGCCTTCGAGAGGATCCGCCTTCCCCACGGCGTAGAAATCATGCTGCAGCCGTACCCAGCCGTTGAGTTGCTGGTCCGTACGGATGATGTCACCTTTCTTGCGCGCGCCCACGACGGGCACGCCCGCGAGCATGGGCCGCTCACGGATGTCCGTCTTCGCCACCATCACCTGGTAGCGCACGACCATGCCCATCCGGTCCTTCTCGACCTTGTCGAGCAGCTGGCCCAGGTTGATCGCCTGGCCGTGCAAGAGCATCCAGCCGTGCGTCCGCGCGCCCTTATACTCAAACTCCTCGGTGGTCTTGACCCATGTGCCCTCGGCCAGTCCGACCGAGCGTGCGCACGTCGGTACGAGCTCATCCGCCTTCTTCGCTCCGATGACCGAGCCCCACGGCCGGTCGCGAACGGCTACAGTTGGCTGGTGGACGACACGGTACTCGGCCATCTCCTGCCTCTCCTGGTAGGGTTGGCCACGGCCGGAAATCATCGAGCACGGCATCATCGGCCGTCAGCTCCCGATCCGCCCGAACACCTGCGAGTTTGCGGCCGTTTCAGAGATGTCCACAGCCTCTTCTTGACTTGACTTGACTTGACTTCTTATGTTCTCGACCATGGAAGGTTTCCTAAAAGTTCCTCCAGGACGACACTTGCATGAACGAGTTCTCGCTCGCCCGCACCGGGTACTGTCAGAACACCATCGCAGGCCGTGTCGGCAACTGCTTGAGCGGCAAGAAAGGCACCGTGCGCTTGCCATTTGTGAACCAGAGATCGTGGCAGGCGGCTTTTTCTTACTGCGCGGAGCACTGCGCTAGATGCGAACGCTGCCGCTACATCTCAGTGTCGATCGACTGGAAGGATTGCTCGTGGTTCCATGCGTGCAACATGGACGCGCTGCGCAACGAACCAAAGGGCTTCAAGTCGGCGCCGGCTGTGCTGCAGAAGCGCAACTCAGTAGCCGGCACAAGTGTCGACACCCTCGCAAAATATCCCACGGAGCGCGGATATTGCGCAACGACCGACGCCAACGTGCCCGGGAATTGCACAGCCGATGACAAGGGCCTCTTCGACGTCGTCGCGCACCAAATCCACAATCTCGCCGCATGCATTCATCACTGCAAGACGCAGTGCTCACGCTGCAACTTCGTCAGCTGGGCTCGGTTAAACGAAGACATGAATGAGTGCTCGTGGTACCACCGATGCCCTCGCCTTCACTGGCTGTACGGAGGGCAGTTTGTCACCGTCAAGGTCCGCGCGGAGCCTCGAGATGCCGCCGCGCTCGCGCTGCCGCCACCACCGCCGCCCGCTCAACTAGCTCCGTCGGGTAGCAAGCCTGGATACTGCTCGCTGATGGACCCATCGCTCGGCAGCTGCGACGCCGACGACCAGGGCTCCTGGGCCGAGACGCTGAGCGCGGAGCAGTGCGTCGCTCGCTGTGCGGGCTGCGCCAATTGCAATTACGTCTCCGTGAGCCTTGCCGCCCAGCACGACGCGAGCACTCCGTTTCGTACCGGTACCACGAGCGCCGTAACGGGCGACACGTCTGCCCGTCGGGCGCCGATGTCGGCACACGCGCCGTACTGGTGGCGGTGTCGGTGGTACCGCGCGTGCGACTTGGCCGACCTGCGCCAAACTGGGGACGCCGAGGGCTACGTCACCCTTGCGGTCAAAGGCCCGTTAGGCTCCACGGCTGCTGCCGCCTCCATCAGCCCTCCCCAAACTCGTGACGAAACTACTCACGCCACTGAAGACAAGGAAGACAAGGGCGCCGAAAGCAAGGGTGCTGAGGCGAGGACGCCACAGTTGCGCCGCGCACCTAGCTCGGCTGGGCCGCGCGCTCTGCCGCAGCTCGGAGTCGTGACCGTGGCCGCGCGCGGTGGAACGCGTGTCAAGTGGGGTTACGACGTGCGCTGCGCGCTCACCCAATGGTGCCTGAGCGTCATGCGCCTCGAGGCTGCGTTGCCCGCGTGGCGCGTGCGCCGGCTAGTGATCGTCGCGCTTGGCCAATCCACCGCATGGCTTAATTCGTCTGCGGGGTGCGCGCTGGAGCCAGTAACGCCGGCGCCGCGGCTACGCAACGCAGCAGCCTCGTGCGCCGCGCGTGTGGCGGCATCCAGCTACGCCCATCTGGCCTTGCTCAAACGAACCTCGGGCTACGTGCACGACTCCGCCTACTTCAAGGAGATCAACATGCTCAAGTGGCACATCTTCGCGATGCACGAGTTCGAAGTGATCCTGTTCGCCGATGCGGATTTGGAAATAGTACCGTATGCCGAGGCGCCTCGGTCGCTCATTACGAAGGTGTGGTCGAGCGTCCTTGCACGCCTGCGTGCGAGCCCGGCGAAGGTGGTCGCCGACCCCGACTCGGACGCGCCACTGAACACTGGGTTCATGCTGCTCAAGCCTGACGCCCAAATCTTTGACGAAGGGCTCGCGGTGATGGAGCGCTGCGTGTACAACCGGACGGTGGGGTGGGACGCTGTCGGTCGGCCGAGCACACTTCGCGTCGCGCCTCTGCTGCTGCGCTCGTCGCGCCATAGACCAGACTATGATCCTTCCTCGGTGGCTCGCGACTTTGAGCAGCGGCTGCAGGCCACGAAAGCCTATCGGACCGACAGTTGGGACTTTACGAGCTCCGACTGCGACCAGGGCCTCTTCTTCTACCTACTGTACGTCAAGCACCGGCTCGGCGCGTTTGGGAGGGCCTGGCCCAGGCGCCGCTCGGTGCGCTTGTTTGGACGGCACTGGTGGGCTTCGTACAAGCCGTGGCGCGCCTACCCGCTCGACGACGCCGGCACCCTTTACACACAGTTCGAGATGGCCACGCGCATCCGCAAAGAAGATCCGAACGATGTCGCCGATCTCGCCCGCATCTATGCGTACGTCGTGGGGCTGGAGGCGCCGGCCACGCTCTCAGTGCCCGATACGGCGCTGCTCCGGAGCTCAGAGTGTTGGCAGTCGCAGTACAACCTGCGAAGGGCCATCGAGTCACAGTACTCGCATTTTTGGGAGGTTGAAGCCCTCTGGCGGGCCAGCGATGGAGCTGGCCCCGGATGGAACGCTCTCCCAGCCTAAGCACGGATGGGACGCTAGGTTCTGTCGTACGTACTGATAATCACAACTTTACCGGTACGCTCAAGTTCGCTGTCATATTGGTGGGTTCCTGTGCATCTTTGCGCGATTGGAACGCGATTCGCTCGTCGCCCGCGGCTCCACTGGACATGGGGCAGACTATCTCATCGATCGTGAGCGACGTGCGCGTTCTGGCCAACCTGGCGATGGCGCCCTTCCGGCACGCGGGCGAGTCGCATAAGGAACGGCTCGAGGCCTTCTACCAGGCGCAGGCGGGCGACTACGACGCCTTCCGCAAGCGGCTGCTACAGGGACGCGAGGAGCTCATGGCAGAGGCCAAGGCTGCGCACGGCGAAGGAGGGATCTGGGTGGACCTCGGCGGCGGTACCGGCGCCAACCTCGAGATGATGGGCGACGAGGCCATCATGTCGTTCGCCAAGGTGTACCTTGTTGACCTGTGCGGCCCGCTTCTCGAGGTCGCGCGCAAGCGGTGCGAGGAGCGCGGCTGGCACAACGTGCAGATCGTCGAGGACGATGCGACAACGTGGGTGCCCGAGGAGGGCTACGGGCAGGTGAATCTGATCACCTTCTCGTACTCGCTCACGATGATCCCCGACTGGTATGCCGCGATCGAGCACGCGGCAGCGCTGCTCGCACCCGGCGGCCTCATCGGCACTGTCGACTTTTACGTGGCGCGAAAGCACCCGGCCGAGGGCATGGCAAAGCACTCGTGGTTGCAGCGCACCTTCTGGCCGACCTGGTTCCTCATGGACGATGTTCGCCTCAATATGGACCACGTGCCATATCTGCTGCGGGTACGCAGTGGACGCGTGTGACCGAAGGCCTGGCCTGGCGCCCACGACGACGCCCGCCTTCCCGCCGCCGTCCCGGCTCCTCTGACCCCCGGCGCCCACGACGACGCCCGCCTTCCCGCCGCCGCCCCGGCTCCTCTGACCCCGCTCCCGGCTCTCCGATCGCCTCGTGCTGTGCGCAGAAATTCCAAAAAGTTGCGGTGGTCGAGGGGCTGGCACAAGTGCCCTACATCGGCTGGCTGCTCCCGAAGGTCAGGACGAGTGCCACAGAGGACCCACCCCTGATTGCCACTGATGACGTGCCCTACATCGGCTGGCTGCTCCCGAAGGTCAGGACGAGTGCCACTGAGGACGCACCCCTGATTGCCACTGATGACCCCGACGCTGAGTGCCTCCGCGTTCGACGGATGGCGCCCACGCTTACAACCGACGGCTGTGTGTGTCGGGTGGGCTGCTGCCATAGGTGCCCTACTACCGCTTCATTGGCAAGCTCGAGTTGCCCGAGCATGAGGAGGAGGAGGACGATGCTGCGGTCATTAAGTTGCCGCCGGCGGCGGCGAGTGGCAAGAAGGTGAAGGCCGCCGGGGGCAAGAAGCTCGACATCGAGGTGCCCACGTTCCAGAAGCCGCGAATGGTGCGCCAGGGCTCGTCCGTCAATTAAAGTGCTCAGGAGCACGCGCCGACCGGACGTTGCTGGTCGGGCGCTCTTTCGTGGGGGCGAGGCGCAGCGGCTGTGCCGTGAGCGCCACCCTCGCGAAGTCGAGCCGTGGTCGGCGAGGCACAGCGAGATGAACGCGGACCCGCTCGGCGGCGCTAACGTGTGTCCGGTGGCGTGGTGTGGGCATTTGGGGTGCGCCCACGCATGCGCGCCGATGACGTCGCGCACGGGAGCTATGATGGCTCATCGTCTCTCTATCTCCACATTCATCAGCCCACACTGGGTGACCCACTGTGTCGTGGGCATGCAAGTGTGTGGTGCGGAGCTGCTTGTGGATTCGGAAATGCCATGCAGGTACAAGAAAGCTCGCTTAAACAGAGGCTATGGTTCATACCAGGACCGCCCGCATCCTTAGCAACCAGGCAGAGGGGCGCGCGCGCTCTTCGAGCCCGCGCTGCGCGAGCACCTCGTCCTTTTCAGCCTGCACTTCGTCGAGATTGGCACGCTTTGCCACTACGCAAGCGAGGTCCCCGTTTGTGTTCTTTTTCATCTGGCTCACATTGTCGAAAGAGATGCCGATGGATGCGCGGCGCTGCAAGTTGTCCACGACGCCGAGCGGTGTGCGAGCCATGCTTCCGGTAGAGCTACGCCGGCCACCAGAGATGGAGGAGCGCACGCTGCCGAAGGACGAGCGAGCACTCATGCTCTCTAGCTCCATCTCTGTGTCCGAGAGGTCTGGCGTGTACATTGCGGCAGGCGAAGACGGTCGTGTGGTCGGCGGGTCAAAGAGCAGGGCGCGGAATTCAACCAAAATGGTCGGAAAGCAGCGGAACTTCAATACAATCGCTTCGGCGTTCTGCGACATGACGGCGTCGCGTGGCGTCGCGTTGAGCTCCCGAGGGTCCGCGAACGCAAGTGACTTCTTGCCTCAGCAAAAACGAGCGGCTCGACCTCGCTGGCCTCGAAGCTCATCCAGCGCGCGTGCGGAGCGACTCCGCATGCAGTCGCTTGCCGTCCTTTGCCCGTGTATGCCCATTCCCGGCAGCGTAGACAAGCAGCCGATCCGAGACGATACCAGCGACAGAGATGGCGAGGAGGGCCCTCCATCGCTCGCTTTAAAGGCCAAGGGCTGGCTCGGAAAGCTCGCCGCGCCGATCACGGCGATGAAGGACGATTATGACAAGGAGCGTGCCCGCGAAGCAAAGCTCGAGGAGCTCAAGGCCGGCGCCACTATGGTGCTGCAGGCCGACGGCTCAACTCTCAAGGCCGGCACGATGGTCAAAATTGCGGTCTCGTCCGACGGCACGATGGTAACGTGGACGGCCTCGGGCGTGTCCGGCGTGATGGCCATGTCAGCGATTCGTGAGGTGAAGCCGGTGATGAGCTCCACGTTCTTTAGCAAGCCGGCGCCGATACCGAAGCAGTTCAAGCTGATTGCGGACGATCAGATCGTGAGCTTCGAGGCCAAGGACGATGACGTCAAGGCGCAGTGGATGAGCACTCTCGAGGAGTGCGCCGCAGCGGCCGCGGAGGCCAAGGTTGGCCGGAAGATGATGCAACAGGCAAAACGCAGAATGGGGCTCGACGAGAGGAAACGCGAGGCCGAGAGACGCAAGGCCGAGGTCATGAAGTCAGTCGGCTCCGGTGGGATGAAGCACACAGCAGCGGCGATGATGAGTCGTGCCTGATGCCCGCCCCGTGCGATGAACGATCTGTGGTCTTAGTAAAAAGAAAACCTTTAGTATTCTTCCTCTTTGGCTCCTCCCCGATTCATCTTCGCCGCTGCTGTGTGCTTCATCCCACCGGCACCCTTGATGATCTCAGCCTTGCGCCGCTCGTTCGCTCTTCTCCTCTCCTCAAGACCCATTTCCCGCTTTACCTGCTTCTGCATCGTGTTACGTCCTACTTTTGCCTGCGCGGCTGCTACGGAGCACTCCTGGAGCGTGCTCATCCACTTCTCCTTCACCTCCTCGTCCTTCGCCTCAAAGCCCACCGCCTGATCTTCTGCGATCAGCTTGAACTGGTTCGGGATGATCGTCGGCTCGCTGACGAACACGATGCCTGATTTCATGATCGGTTTCACCTCACGGATAGCGGCCAACGCCATCACGCCTGAGACCCCCGTGCCCGCCCATGTGACCATCGCGCCATCGGGTGAGACCGCAACCTTGACCGTGAGACTTTGGCGTTGTTTCCCGTCTGGCAGCAGCTGCATCATCGCGCCGGCCTTGAGCTCGTCGAGCTTCTTGTCGCGGGCGCGCTCCTTTTCGAGCTCTTTGATCGGCGCGGCGATTTTCCCCATCAACCCCTTGGCCTGCTGGGCGGCCTGCTGGGCGAGCGACGGACCGTCCTCCCCGTTGGACATCACGGCGCTATCCTTGTCCGCAAAGCTCGTCATCTCCACAATTGGGATGCTGGATGAGCCGAATGGACAGCACATCGCTGCGAGCGCTTGCATGTATGTTCGCCCTGCCAGGAGCCGTCGTGAGCGAGAGGTGCTCGCTTATTTCAAGTTTGAAGTTGTGCATCGGAGAATAACATACCGGCCCCTCGACGGTCAGCATTTCAGAGCGCCACTGCCCGGAGGCTGCTGCTCGCCAGCTTGTGCCATGGCGACGCTTCGAGCATAGCGCGCCTCGGCGCTCAGGGGCGGAGACAGCCTCGAAGGGCGCATCGGAGAAAGCCTCGAAGGGCCGCTCGGCCCATGGCTGGGCGGCGTGCTAGGCGTCGTCGTGGGCGGCGGCGCATGGCCGGCGGCGGCAGCCCACGACGACGCCATCGGCTTCGCGGCCGCCAGCTCGAGCCGCTCGATCCGATCGAGGAGAGCAGCGGTCGCCTGTGGGAATGCCTGCCGGCTGTGGATGGGCGGCGCGACCAGATGGTTCTCCTTCGACGCCCCGCGCGCGCTGTCTCGGGCATTCACGAGATGGCGAGCGCTGTCTCGGGCATTCACGAGATGGCGAGCGCTCGCCGCACGCGCGGGCGTGTGGTGCACGTGATGGGGGCTCTGATTAGCTTGCACCCGGTGGCTGCTGCAGCGCCGCGGCGCCGTGCCGGGCGACCCGTGACGCGCCGTGCCGGGCGACCCGCGACGCGCTGGCTCGCAGCTGATGCCGCCGCCACCGATGCCACCGCTGCCACCGCTGCAACCGATGCCGCCGCCGCCGCCGCCGCCGCCGCCGCCGAGGCGCTCCTCTGCGAGCATCCGAGACTGTCTGCGGCGGCTCGCCCCGGCGCGCAGGATAGCGAGGCGAGGGTCGTCCGCGTCCTCCGACCGGTCGGGCGAGCTACGCCGCACGAGGCTGCCCCCTGCAGGTGCCCACGACGGCGCCGACTCGTCCGCACCGCGCGGCTTCACCCACGGGGCGGGCGCCGTCGTGAGCGCGCCCAGCTTGGCGAGGACGCGCGCCTCGAGCGCCGTGACGAGCGCGCGCGTGCGTGCCTCGCCCAACGCCTCCGACCCCCCGCCGAGAGGCGCGCTCACGACGGCGCCTGCGTGCGGCGGCGGCGGCGGCGCTTCCGGACGTGCCCACGGCGGCGCTTCCGCGCAGTACCACGGGGGAAGCAGATCGTAAGTGGAGCTCAGCACGGCGCGCGCAGGCGAGGGCGAGGAGGGTGGCGGCGCCGTCGTGGGCGCCACGGCCTCGCCGGCGGCGGCGCGGTCGCCGGCGAGCGCCGTCGTGAGCGCGTCGCTTGCCGACGGGTCCCGGCGCAGCAGGCTGTGCCGGCGGTGGCGTGCGGCGAGGACAAACCCCCGGCGCAGGGCCCGATGGATCGCGACGACACGAAGTGCATGGGAGGCAGCTGGGTGGGGGGCGGCGAGAGTGAGAAGGGCGTCGCGGGAGAGGCGAAGTAGCTGGCAGTGCGTGAGCGCTATGGCGGGCGCTGCGTCGCGAAGGTCCGCTCGAGCAAGCAGCACGTCGAGGCCGAATGCGCCGCCCGCGCGCAGCACGCGTCCCTTGAGCGCCGCGCGCCCCTTTTCGACAATCGAGAGCGCGTCGGCGGCGAGGTACTCACGGGGGCAGTGGATGACGGGCAGCAAAGCGAGCACAACGGATCCGATGAAGACTTTCTCCAGAGGCAACGCCGCCACGCCGCGTCGCGCCGCGCCGAGCACCGACGGCACGAGGAAGGTGGGCGCGAGGAAGGGCACCGCGCCCAAGAGCCCGGGCGCCATAGCGAACGCTGCCTCCAGCCGAAGGTGGGGGGGCGTGCGCTCGAGGAGCTCGACACGGCGCTCGGCGCCCTCGAGGGCGGGTACGTTCCGAAAGTAGGCACGCAGGCGCCGCTGGAGGCTCGAGGGTAGCTGACCCTCGCGGCAGAGCGTGCCCACGTCTTCGAAGGTCTCTCGGTAGCGCAGCGCACCCGGCGCGGCCGCGGCGAGGAGCACCGCGCAGCCGTACATGAGGGCGTGCAGCCAGCACGCGGTGGCACCCAGACGCAGAGCCACGGCCACGTACTGCTCCTGCCACGTCACCGGCGCCGGCCCGCCGCCACCCAAGCCGAAGACCAACGCGGCCGCCGCGCGCAGAGCCGCCGCGTAGAGCCTCGAGGGGCGAGGGAGAGTCGGGGGGTCGCCGTCGTGCGCTGGGGGGTCAAGGAGGCCTGCAGACCCTATCCAGGACGAGCTGGCCAAGAGAGGCGGCGCGATCCACGGCGGCCCAGCCCCGGCCCCGGCACGGGCCCTGGCACTGGTCATCGCCGTCGCGACCGCCTCGGCGGCGAGCTCGGCGGCTTCAGAGGCGTTGTAACTCCACAGGGGCGGGCGGGCGGGCGGCGGCAAGGGCGGCGAGGGCGGCGGCGCGACGTGCGCGAGCAGAGGCTCGGCAGTGCGCAGCCCAACAAAGGCCCACGTGCACGCGAGCCAGTGCGCCAGCAACAGCGCGCCGAGCCCGAGCAGCAGCGCCGTCGTGAGCACCGGCTGGCGCGCCTGCGCCCGCGCCGAGGGGAGCCACCCGTACACGTGCCCCGGGCGCAGCAGCTTCGCGAGGCGGGTGAGCCGGTAGAGAGCCTCGTACGTGCCCACGTGGAACGCGTCGAGGCTGCGGAGCTCTCCGCGGAGCACCAGATTGCGCATCGCCCAGATCGAGAGCTCGATAGGCGCCGCCGCGAGCAGATCGAGCGCGAGATACGAGCACACGTAACGGCGCGCGATGCGCCCACGAGCGTACACCAACCGACCACCGGACGCGTCGGGCTCACGGAAGGCGACGTGGAAGCGGAAGAGCACGTCCGCCCACAGGATGAGCTCGACGAGCCGATTCGCCCACCAGAACGGCGAAAAGGGGCGCTGCGTCCCGCCCTCGTACGCGACGCTCTCCCCGCTGTGAAGCAGCACGCCCAGCTCCAGCGGCGTGACGACGAGGACAAAGAGCACCGCGAGCGCGAGGACGCCGTGCTCCCACACGCGCGCCGCCCAGCCGTCAGGTGCGAGCGTCATGCGGGACGCCCTCTGCAGCTGCGCGCGGTGCCGCTGCGTCTCAGCCTTGAACTCGGCGCGGCGCAGCGCGCGCTCGCGCTCGGCGAGCGGATCCTCGAACGTCGAGGCGCCGCCGCGTTGGAGGCGCTGCGGCGAGCGCGGCGGCTGCGCCACATTGGTGCGGATCGAGGTTTCCAATCGCGACTCGTTCCCAAACTTCATCGGCGTCGAGACGCCACCCGGTGGATCGGGCGCAGCCACCTCGGAGGCGGTGTCGGCGATGGACGCGACGGCAGCACGGCCGTGGTTCCTCTCGGGTGACGTGGCAGATATGGAAGCGGCGACCGCAGCACTCTTGATGGCCACGTAGGCCGCCGCGGGCAAGTGCTTCTCCAGCACGGACACAGACTTGACGAGCGTGGCGACGTCGGCGATCCAGTTGTCCTCGAGAATCTTGAGGAGCGCCGCCATGCGTGCCTCGGGGATCTTGGCCTCGACGAGCAGCCACTGCTGCAGCTCTAACGAGGCAGCCGAGAGCTGTGGAGTTGGCGCATGGGAGGAGCGCAATGCACTCAACGAGCACGGCATCGGCTGGTGGACGTCGCGGTGAGACACCAGCCGTCCGCAAGCGTGGCTTCTTTTGACAGTTGAAAAATTCCGCACAGGGCGTTTGAGGACCGACCTTGTCTCCCCGAAAATAGAGGATTGACTTAACTTGACTTGTCTTTGTGGGTCTGCTGTTTCGCTCACACAAGCTGCCATACATGTATTCATATTTAACCGCCCGTTCCACACAAACTGTTCCGATAATCCCCTGCATCATGGGCTGCGGCGCGAGCGCCCCCGTGGAGACGATCAAGGATGCGCGTGTGACCGAGGCCGAGCGGGGCTCGACGCGCGCCGAGGTGGCTCGCGACAATCTCACGATCGCCGAGGCCGAGTCGGTGAAAACCAAGGCGGGCAACGAGACCTTCATTGCCTCGTGCCTCAAGGCGAGAGAGGAGCACGCCGACGACGCGAAGGTCATGACGGAGTGCTGCACGCGGCTGCAGGCGCACAACCGGCGTCTCAAGGAGTACGTGGCCATCTATGACGCCCAGACCGTCAAGGAGGCCGCCGACGGCGGCTTCCTCGGCCTGGGCCGCAACGACCGCAAGTTGATCGCGTGCCTGTGCACGAGGACCAAGAGCCAGCTGGCGCGCACGCGCCGGCAGTACCGGGAGCTGTACGACAAGGACATGCGCGCCGAGGTCAAGGGCGAGACGGGTAGCGGCGGCTATGGCCGCATGATGTTCTTCGGGATGGCGGCGCCCGACGAGTACGTCGCTGCTTGCGCCTCTGATGGCCTCTGAGTGGGCCTCTGCGTGCGCGCTCTGAGTGCGCTCTCTGATGGCCTCTCTCGTCAGGTACGTGGCCGACATGATCGATCTCGCGTGCGACGCGTCGATCCTCACGAGCCTCGGCTGCGACGAAACTTGCCTCATCGAGCTCTTCGTGACGCAGACCCAGTCGGAGCTGCAGGCGGGCAAGCGAAAGTGGGAGGGACGGACGGACAGGTCACTGATCGATTACGTGACCAAGGAGCTCACGTGGCCGAGCGGCACGTACGCAGCTGCCGAGGCCCATATGATGGGCCTCTGATTGCATCCCTCATCAGACGCAATCAGACCCAATCAGACGCAATCAGACGCAATCAGCCATCTGATGGGCCTCTGAGGGCCTCTCTGATGGACTCTGATTGCGTCCCTCATCATCAGTTGGCTGATTGCGTCGGATTGCGTCTGATTGGGTCTGATTACGTCCCTCTCATCAGGTACACGCATCTCAAGCGCCTGATCTATCTACTGTACAAGGGAGATCGCGACGAGAGTGACACGAGCGACGCGGCCCGCGCGGCTGAGCAAGCGCAGCAGCTGCACGACGAGTGCGCCGAGGGCTACTTCGAACGGAGTGGGATTGACCTCTGATGGCCCTTAATGAAATTGGATGGCTCTCTGATGACCTGTGATGGCTCTCTAATGACCTGTGATGGCCTCTAATGACCTGTGAGTGCCTCGTATGACCTGTCCTTGCATCCCTCAATCAGGTGCGCCAAAGGCTTCTTCGAGGAAGCCGACCAGTCGCTGATCATCGAGATCATCGGCGCCAACTCGCGCGCGCAGAATGTGCTCGCCACGACGCTATTGAGAAGAGTGCCTCGGATCGCCTCTGATCGCCTCCGATGACCTCTGATTGCGTCCCTCATCAGATGCTCGTTGCGGCGCTGTATGAGAAGAAGTTCGACCAGTCGCTCAGTGCGGCGCTCAACGACAAGTGCGGCTCACGCCTCTACTTCGCGCTGAGCGCCCTCTTACTTCCCACAGCCGACTTCATCGCGATGCGGCTGCATGACGCGATGGAGGGCTGGTTTACGAACAAAGACGTACGACAGAGCTGCGATGGGACCTCTCATTACCTCTGATGGCCCTCTAATGACCTCTAATAACCTCTGAGGACTTCTGAGGACTACGATGGAGCTGCGATGGGACCTCTGAAGACCTCTCATAACCTCTGAGGACCCTTCATGACCCCTGCTAGCCTCGAATGACCTCTGACGGCCCCCAATGACCCCTGAGGACCCTGAATGACCTCTGATGGCCTTTAATGACCGCGGATGGCCTCCTTCATTAGGTCCTCTCACGCCTGCTCGGCGGGCTCGATGGGCCCAAGATGGTCGGCGTCGCCGAGGCCTTCGAGCGCAAGTACAGCCAGCCGCTCTGGTCGGCGCTTCGCGCGGCGCTCTCGCCCCGTTCCGAGTACGATGCGGGCACGATCAGCACGACGAACAACCTGCTCTCAGCCGCGCTCTTCTGGTTGCGGAGCTTCCACGACCCGAGCTCGGGCGCCGAGATATTCACCGAGGTGGACGTGGCCACGACGCACAAGGGCGACGCGCCGTCGATGGCGAGCATGCTCGATTACCTCTTCCTCGAGCATGAGAGCTTGCTGGTATGCGACCATTAATGACCTCTGATGACCTCTAATGACCATTAATGGCCTCTGATTACCTCTTCCTTGAGCATGAGAGCTTGCTGGTATGCGACCATGACCATTCATGACCTCTGATGACCTCTGATGGCCTCTAATAGCGCCTCTGATTGCCTTCTCCATCAGGTCTTCGTCGCGTACCTGGACGTCGAGACGATCCACGAAGCCATCAAAGGGTGGGGCACGGACGACACCGCCCTCATTCGCGCATTCGCGACGCGCGACAAGCGCGCGCTCGCACGCGTCAACCTCGGCTACCGTGAAGCTTACGGGAAACCGTTACAGGAGCTCATCAACGACGAGATCGGCGGGAGCTCACTCTTCGGCTCCGATTGGTATGCGTACCTCGCCAAGTTCTTGGTGGTGCAGGCCGAGCAGGCGAGCGCCGTTACTTGCCTCTTGATGGCCTCTTCTGATGGCCTCTTCTGATGGCCTCTGATTGCCTCTCTGACCAAGCGCCGCCCTGGCCGAGCAGGCGGACCTGATGATTCTTGACCTCGCCATGGAGGGCTCGTCTGTTGACCATGGGGCTCTCGTCGAGTTCCTCTGCGCGCGCCACCCGCGGCGCGTGCGCGCTGCCAAGGCCAAGTGGGAAGGGTACCATGATGACTCACTCGTCGACAAACTCGCGGATGAGTTGAGTGGCGACATGCAGGTGCGCGTGGGGGACGCATGCACCGTGATGGGATGCATGCACCGTGATTGGATGCATGCACCGTGATGGGCCATTGAGGGTCTGGGAAGGCCTCGGATAGCCTCGGATGGCCTCGGATGGCCTCGGATGGCCTCGGATAGCCTCGGATGGCCTCTAAGTGCCTCTGGGTGTCTCTGAATCCCTCGAATGCAGGCGCTGGCGCTGCGGATGCTCAAGGGCAAGCGCGACGTGGACGACGACAAGATTGACGAACCCCTCGCTCGTCGCCAGGCCCATCAGCTGCACGAAGGCGCGATCGACTACATCGAGACCCTCTGCGACAACTCGGCGCCGCAGAACGCGATGGTGGCTAAGTACTATGAGGAGGCATACAACACGTCACTCAAGCGGGCGCTCACGCAGGAGTACTCGGGCCCCGTCAAGGACGCTCTCCTCGCACTTCTCCAAGGGCCGGCCGAGTGGTACGCTATCCACCCTACCCCCTACCCTTCCCCCTACCCCCTAACCCCCTACCCTCTACCAGCTGATGGGCTGTGATCAGCTGACACAATTGACGAACCTCTGATGGGCTGTGATCAGCTGACACTAATCCCTTAGCTGTGATCAGCCGACACTCCCCCCTTGGCTGTGCGACCAGCAGATGACGACTCATGATGACGACTCACCGAGTGCCACTGACTCCCGCTCAGGTACGCGGCGCAGCTCAAGGCAGCTCTCTCAGGCTCCGAAACCAATGACAGGCGCGTGTGCCGCATCCTGGGCGCACACGACAAGGATGAGGTGAAAGCTATTGCGCTCGCCTTCGAGAAGAAGTACAACGAGACCCTCGCGCGCGTCCTAACAGCGACCCTGAAGGGCAATTACAAGCGGCTGGCGGTCGCGTGGATCGACCTGCCGGACCAACTCGGCCAGCCGCAGAAGAAGATCGAGGTTCCGAGCAAGGCCGAGGACGCGGGCTCCATCGCGGGCGCCATCGCCCTCTCGAGTGGGTTCCACAACGAGCTCGACAACGAGATCTCGGAGGATGACGAGCTCGTCAGCCGAGACCACAAGCCGTCCGAGCCTCTCTACCGTGCCAAAGTTGGCATGTGGACGAGCAAGTACCGCAAGTACGCAAGCTGACTGCGCAGCTGATTGCCTCGCTCGTCAGCATGTGGGCTAGTCAGTACCGCAAGTACTCATCTGATTGCGCAGCTGATTGTGCATCCGTGTACGCATGGGATGCGCTCATCAGGTACCATGAAATGGGCAAGGAGCGAAAGGCCGATCACTACCAACGGTTGCTCCTCGCCAACCCGCCCACGGAGAGCTCGCACGGCCTGCTGCGAGGGTACTTTGACGCGCTCGCCGCGGAGTACAAGAAGGAAGCAGGTGTACAGGATGACTGGACGATGATCTGGTTCAACACCGTCGACGATGCCCAGTTTGAGCAGGTGGGCCACCCCCCCACGCAGCCCTTGATTCCCCTTCATTTCATCTGATGGCCTCAGAGTGCCTCAGCTTGCCTACGAGTGCCTCCGAGCGCCTCTGAGCGCCTCTGAGTGCCTCTGAGTGCCTCCGATTGCGACTGTTTGACTCCGAGTGGCCCCCAAAGCAGGCGGGCACGACGAGGGACTTCTTCAAGTCGTGGCTCGACGTGACCGAGTCGATGGTCGCCGAAAAGCGCGTGAGCCTCAAGGAGATCGAGGGACTGTGGAATCTGAAGCCGGCCGCCCTAAATAGGAAGCCGTCCCTTGTGATGGCGCAGCCCGCGCCGCTCACGCCGTACCAGCAGCCGATTGCGATGGCGCAGCCGATTGCGTTGGCGCAGCCGTTAGCAATGGCGCAGCCGCCAAACCCGTATGGCACCGTCAACCCGTATGGCACCGTCAACCCGTACGCCAATCCGTATGGCATGCCTGTGGCGAGCGCGTACCCCGGCACGACCTCGACGACAACGAGCTTCACCTCCACGGTCATGTATGGTGGCATTCCCGCCTACCAGCCGATGATGATGCAGCCCATGATGATGCAGCCCCAGCCGCAAATCCAAGTGTATTATCAATGAGAGCGATGAGGCCGGGCGAGAGAGTACCAAAAAGGGCGGACGGAACCGGACCGTATTAAAGGGCAAGAGGTACCAAACCAAGGGCGGAGGGGGCAAACCCGGAATCCCGCCGAGTACCGAAGCGACCGAACCCTGAAATCCCACACCGAGTACCGTGTCTGAGTCGTTAGAGCTGTTTCCTGTTACTGAGATATCGATTGAATATTCTTGTATCGCTTGAGACTCTTGTTCGGTTGTATGTTGACGATCTCGACCCAGAATGCAGAAAGCGAAGCGCGAGGGGAGCGGGTCTAGACTATTTGTCATGTTTATGAGGGCCCACCCCTACACCCGTTTGGGAATCTAATGTCACAGGAAACACCTTTTCAAGTCACTATGCAAGCTTTTCAATGGATTCGCAACCGAGCCGTTTGCACACGACGCAATTCTCTTCGAGCAGCCGATGGACGAGCGAGCCGCACGTGATGGAGGTGGCCTTGGTCAGCGCATTCCACAGATGCACCGCGACCGCGCGCGTGTGCAGTCGCTCCCAGACAGGCGCATCGCGTCGCGCGTCCCACGGCCCGAAATAGCTGGCCGTTTCTCCCGGCTCGAGCGGGAACAGAACGTTGCGCTCGAGGACGCAGGTGCCCTCGCCTGGCGGCGCGCCGTGGACCATGCGTGAGAGCAGCACCGGGCCCATGGCGCCCCACTGACCGAGCGCGTGCAACTCCAGCATGCTCAGCCCAGGGGTGTACGGAACGTAGCCGCGCACGAACGCGTCGATGGCACGCTGCAGAAGAGGAGCCCCGGCCTGAAAATGCATCACGGCATTGCAGAGAACGGCAGTGCTCGCGTCGAAGGAAGCACGACCCGCCTTCGCCTGCTGCGCGGCCTGCGTCGCGCCCATGCCCCCGTCGCCCGCCTCAATGCCGACCGCGTTTGGGCAGCCCGGTCCGAGCGCCAAAGGGCTGACGAAGATGACGTCGGTGTCCACATAGGTGCCACCTCGATCCCTCAGGGTGAGTAGGCGCAGCAGGTCGGCTTCGTGGTTTGGGAAGAATGCTGACCGATTCCAGAAACGGCGAAAGTCGTACCATACCTGCGCGATCGAGCCTTGCACGAGCTGCGCGAGATCGTACCTCTCGATCTCCACGTCGCATGCAACGTCTGCGCGCTTCAACTCGTCAAAGAAGGAGGTTGGGAGCGTGTTCGACAGCCCGCGGATGACGCCTCGTGGATGATGTCGGCAGATGGACTCAATACACCGGTAATGGCGTGCGAGGAACGTGGCGGGCGGAGTCGTCCAGATGAAGAAGAAGAACGTGCCTTGCGGCATGCGCGGAGGGTCGGCTTCTTGGGAAGTTTCGACGGCGCTGTGATGGTGCTATCGTCCGCATGCAAACAGGGGGGAGGGGGGAGAACTTGATCCTAGTAAAGGCGCGCCGCCCCGCGATCCCCCGTCATGGCCACTTCGGTGGGCGTAAGAATTCAAAGTTTCCGGGTATCGAAGGTATTCCCAGTAGCAGTAGAGTGCCAGGAGCGTGAGCTCATTCGTCATGACGGGGAATCATTGACGTTTGTGAAAAGTGTAGGTCTGCTGCACGATATCGCTTTCAGGCGGTGTGGACAGCTTCTTCTCCAAGAATCGGCGCACACCGCCAAGCAGCCAGTTGGTCTCGCTGGTGGACATTTCCAAAAAGGACGAGGGGCCTGGCACATGCGGGTCTGATGATGTGCCCACGCCTGAACTTCTGTCACCCAAGTTGGCCTTCCTCTTCGTCCTTGGAGAGGTCCGTCCGAGCCTTGTGCGATTAAGCACGCAAAGAGCATGCGTTGGAGGCGACGGCCTGCCTGCTTCCCAATAGGGAGCACAGGGATACGTGGCCGACGGCCTTCTGGTGCAGCGAATGAATGTAGGCCTGAGTGCCTATCTGGCAAAAGACAGCCCCATGTGCCGCAGCGATCAAAGTTGGCAGATTCATCCACGACGTCACCATCTGTAGCCTGCTCTGGAGCAGGCTGTTGCTGGCCGTCAATTTGCGCGGGCTCGGCGACGTTGCAGCGGCCACTCCAATCATCTTCAATTGCATCACTAAAGCCGCCATCGTCCTGCGAGGCAAAGTTGCGTGCGTCGTTGAAGACGACGTGTGCAGCGTCATCAACGACGAATTCAGCGGCTTGCTCCTCCAGCACTTGAATTCTCTGGCGCAGATGAGCAGCGCCTTGCTCAATTTCTGCAAGGCTGATCCTCAAGCCAAGCCTGGTGGCCTCATCTTCGATGCTGCTTAACAGCGCGTGCATATCGGCTTTGAGGTCCATCACGGCTCGCGGCTCACTCCCGGCTCTTGCTCTCGGCTTGCTCTCGGCTCACGGCTCACGGCTGGCCCCAAGTGGCTGGATGCTGTTGGCGCCGACCCAAAAATCTCTGGGCCTCTCGCAACCGTGCCCGAGGAGACGCCCTCACCCCAACCGGCTCCCTTGCCCCCGTCGCCCTTCTTACCGTGTGTGTGGTCCGGCAAGATTCTATTTTTATAGCGTCGCGATTGTAACGAAACCCCTTGAGCCGTGTGCGCATGAGGCGACGGCGGCGGCGGGGGGACGCGCATGCAGGCTGCGCTAGGCAGCGTGGCCGCCAGCCTGGCGACCTTGAAGGCGTGGGACCCATCGTTCTGTTTCCGGGCACGCCCGTCGGGTGCTCGGCACCGCACGCGCGCGATGCATGCATTTCCCTTTCAGATACCCACTTTTGGGTTGTGTCTTTTTGTGACCCTTTTTAGGTTCGGTGTTTCGAG
>Ga0180442_100439_pt1 | contig 26275 bp, 17 predicted proteins | sample ChrtobMetP5_16mM_FD_119746 | JGI IMG/M metagenome (GOLD analysis project Ga0180442, IMG submission 119746) | Chrysochromulina tobin associated microbial communities from unialgal haptophyte culture, Seattle, Washington, USA - P5_16mM MetaG | ecosystem: Host-associated > Algae > Haptophytes >... | reverse complement strand
TCGTGCCGAGCTCGACCGCACGCAGCTCCGCGGCGAGGGCGCCACGCCGCAGGCTGGCCGCCTCAATCTCCTCCCACGAGCGCCGCCAGTGATGGTAGCATGCGCTCATTTGGGGCTTCGTCATAGACGCGCGCCCGCCTTCTTGAGCAGGTTGCACTGATGGACCTTGGCCTCGTACATTGCAAACCAACCGCTCCAGCCCCGCGCCAACTCCTTGAGCACCATCCGCCGGATGGCGACTGCCTTGTGGCCCTCTACTCGCCTCTCGCCACTCTGCCTCGAGCTGCTTCGTCAACGCCGCCTCGCGCGCCGCCGAGCCGCCATCGAGCGCACCTCAGGCGCGTCGCGAGCGTCTCCGCCTCGGTGCGCGTGCGGGCGACCTCCGCGCGCGTCTCGGCGAGCATCGCACTCTCATGCTGCAGACGTCCCGTGAAGATGAGCCGAGCAAGCATCGCATTCTCACCCGTCCAATCGCGGACGCCAGTGGCCGTAGCACGCGACCAGCTTGGGCTGTGTGAGCTTGGCACCCGCGAGCCACAGCACCCGATTGCGCCGCGAGCGCTCGATGTAAGCAGAGGCCCAGCTCTCAAAGCCCATCGCGAGCTCCCTCTTGCCCATCCGGCGTGCGGCCAGCTGGGTCCGTGTGAAAAGTATGGGGGAAAAAATGGTCGAGTGATGTGAAACAGCTTATCATAGCTAGAGTCTTCACTGTGCATGAGAGAAGACGAGAAGACTCGACAGACACTGATGGATCTGTCCATCAGGCCTCTGTGGGATCGGACGACGATGCAAGGCGCGCCGCAGCCGGCAATGAGCCGTCTCGACAGCGGGCCCACTCAGAATCTCGCCGAGAACAAGCTCTTTGTGGGGGGCGCGCCGCCCGGCTGCGACGAGGCCACTCTGCAAGCGGTGAGGCAGCCGCGCCTTCTGCACAACCCGCAAGGATTTGACATTAATTGACATTGCGGTTCTCCGTGCAGATCTTTTCGGAGCACGGCGAGGTGGAGGAGGTCTTCGTGATGCGTGGAGGCAGCCGCTCTGGCCAGGCTTGTGCGTTCGTGCGGTTCACCACCGCGGAGGGCGCTGTCGCCGCCATTCAGGTGAGTGCATCCCGCGTTGCAGCTTGTTCGCACACACACGCTCATTACCCCGGAACCTGTTGCAGGCGATACACGGCAAGTACGTCATGCCGGGATGCACGGACCCGCTTGTGGTCCGCTATGCCGACGCGCCAGGCAGCAGTGCGTTGCTCGCGTCGAACTCCTGAATTCACCGCACTCTCAGCATCGGTATCTTTAAACTCCGCACGCTGCCTCCCCACCTGTATGCAGGGGCTAAGAAGGGCGGCGGCCAGGGCGGCGGAGGCCGTGGCTTCCAGGGCGGTTATGGCAACTCGGGCTATCAGAATGGATACGGCGGCATGGGCGGCATGGGCTATGGCCAGTATGGCAACGGCGGGTGGGGTGGCGCGCCGTTCCCGGGCTTCATGCCCTATGGTCCCATGGGCGGCGCGGCATCGATGGGCGGCGCCATGGGAGCGATGGGCGGCGGCATGGGGGCGATGGGCGGCATGGGCAATGTGCGCGGCTACGAACCGAACGCGCGCTTCCTGCCCTGCGTTGCGTCGTGCTGCGGCCCTCCGTGCTCACGCTGATCCCCAGTTCTGTACCCCTCCGGCCCCCCCCTTACCCCTCTCCCCCTCTCCCCCTCTCCCCCTCTCGCCTCTCGCCTCCTCCCCCCACTCCCTCCTCTCCCCTCCTCTTCCCGAGTCCACCCCACCCCTCCCCCGCACTCTCACCCCGCGATCGCCCCCCCCCCCCTCTGCCGCCAGATGGGCATGGATGCCAGCGGGGCCATGGGCGGTGGTATGGGCCCGATGGGCGGCGGCATGGGCGGCATGGGCGGCGGCGGCATGGGCGGCGGCATGGGCGGTGGTATGGGCGGCGGTATGACCGGCGGCATGGGCGGTGGCGGCATGGGCGGCGGCATGGGCGGCGGCGGCATGGGCGGCGGCATGTGCGGCGGCGGCATGGGCGGCGCTGGCATGGGTGGCGGCGCCATGGGCGGCGGCGGCATGGGTGGTGGCATGGGCGGTGCCATGGGCGGCGGCGGCATGCCGGGTTGCGGAAACGGCATGCAAATGGGCATGGGTGTCATGAATGGAAACTCCATGGGCGCGATGGGTGGAATGGGCCCGGGAGGCGGCGGGATGCATGCATGTGACGGCGCGTTCAACCCGCTCAACGGCTCGAACGTCGGCCACCAGGGGATGCCTCGCTCAGCCTCGGGCGGCGAGAGCGCCCGCTCGAATCCTCCTCCGGTCATCAGCGGCAAGCCTGTCGATGGAGTCCCCGACTGGGCCGGCTACACAGCGCCTGACGGACGAACATACTATTACAACGCGAAGACTGGCGTCTCCTCCTGGGAGAAGCCCACGCCGACGTCGATGTGAAGCCACGCAAAGCCTTTCGGGGATCATTCCCCGATGGCCCGTTCCGAGTGTGGCGTTCCTTCTGTGGGGTTCCTTCTCCTCTGGGGATCCCCGAGGGACCCCTCACTGCATGACGCATGGTGCGCAGGGCTTTGCCCCGACCATCCGGCTGCCCTTCCCACTGTGCCTCGCCTCACTTGAGAGCATGCCCTCCCCGCCTTGCAGAAATGGATGATTGGCACATGGCACACCCGCCAAGGGGCAGGCGTGTTGTACACGATCTCGGGTTCAGCCTCGTCAACGCATCGCCGTTAAGGAGAGGAGGAACCCCCGCGGGAGGAGGAACCCCATGAGCACAAGAAGAACGACATGGACATGGGCATGAGCTGACAGACCCGGCGATGGGTACGCATACTAACCCCAACACCCGGGTGTGCCTGGCTGCTTTTTCGGGGAAGGGTTTGCTACAAGGGCGCGATGGCGCGTGTGGGTCTAGACGGAAGGCGTGGCCGTGACCTCAGGGGGCACAGCGCTGCAACACGCTGGCCAGAGCTTCGCCGTGCTGCTGCCGCGATTTGACCGCCGTTGCTGGCGGGCGCGCTCTGACTTATTTATCGTGGCGGCGTTGGCGGGGCGCGGCGGTGTGCGCAAGCATGTGCGTGGCATGTATAGACACATGCTGGAACATGAGCTGGAAAAGCCCATGGCGCGTGACTGTGAGAAGTGTCGGTCGGAGCGAGAGGTGCGTCGGCGAGAACGAGCGCGAGACGGACGGTCGTCCGCGTGGTCCGCTTTCCTGTGGGGAGTTTTCTAAGTATTGATTGCGCGGCCGCTTTCGATCTGCTGCTTTCAATAAGCGTGCCGTCATAGTGCCGTCAAGCGTCATTATCTATCACGGACCGTGGACCGTGCGCGCTCTCGGCTCATCGAAAGCTTTTTTCGCTCGCGGTAGGATTTAAAGGATAAGGTCGATATCGTGACGTATCGTCGTTACCGCGGTTATCTCGACGTTCATCGGGATTTATATGCGGCTCGCAGATCGCAGATCGCGTCTCGTCCCAAACTCAATCGCGAATCGCAGCCGTACCCGGTAACTGCCGTGATCTTTCGGCGCCGGACGCGGAGATGGGGGAGATCATTGAACGCAGCCGGTCTCAACGGACCACTGGCTGCATGGGGAGCGATTCAACGATGGACTTCGAGCCACTTCCACTTGCGCCAGCTGTGCGAAGATCGCCTCGGAAAGTGAGTGTGGCGCCCTGGGCGCCGCCTCATGCCGGCGCAGGGCGAGCTGCAGCCAGCGCAACGGCGAGTGGGGCACAGTAGCCACGGGCATGCGCTGACGCAATTCCATCTCCGGTGCTTGCGGCCCCTGGGAAGTTGGTTGGGGAGCGCTCGACGGCTCTGAAGCTTCACCCTCGGGAGCCGGTGATTGCGTTGCACCGTTCTGCCTAGTGGATGCAGTCGATGGGGCATCTGCCGGGGCGGGCAGGGCTGCCGTCTTCGACCGAAGGATGGAAACCTGCTCGACGCGATAGTAAGTGCCACTGATGGTGCCATCTTGGAAGCGCAGCCGATAAGGCTGTGCGTCGAAGTCGTCGACGACAACTTCGGCAGTCTCCCCCTGGTGCGGATCACCGTCCTTGATGACGACGACGCGGTCTCCCTTGAACGGTCGGGTACCACGCTCGTCCAGCGCCACCTCGTGCTCCCGGTAGAAGACTTGGGAAAGGGACTTGTCCTCAAACAGGAGGCGGTACGGCAGCGGATCGCGATCGTCCTGCACAATGTGAGCCAGCGAGCCCTGGCGTGGATCGTTCTGCTTCACAATGGTCACGCGATCGCCAAGGCGTGGCCTATTCGGGTCGGCCGTGGCGTCAGTGGCCGACCCACTTCCGCGGATAAGGAACTGCAGACCCGAGCTGACCGACTGCATTATGTTGCCCCCGGAAACAGATTGCTGAACCGACTGGAGCATCTGCTGCAAAAGACCCCGGTTGCTTTGTGCTGAGGGCGACTCGCCAGTCCATCGAGCGAGCGTAGCGAAACGCTGGCTCAAGAGTCCCTGCGCTCCCATCTCGCCGCCCAGGACGACCGCAGTGGCACCACCCGCAAAGCTGCGGCCGTACCACGCGCTCTCGTGGGCGCTCTCATGGGCGCTCTCCTGGGCGGCACCGGCAGCGACGTCGCCCTGCCGCACCGCCTCGTCTCGCCCGTTCTGATGCTGCCGCTGCTCATCTCCACCTCTTCCATCGCCTCTCTCCTCGCCTCTATCATCGCCACTCTTACCAGGGCCGTCAGGGCCGCTCAGGGTTTCGTGCTCTGCAATCTCGATCTCCCGGCCGCCCTCAGCTGGGCTCTGCTCCGCCACAGCTTCTACCGCTGTGGCGACGGGTTGTGCCAACGGCGATGCTACGCCGGATGCTTCGTTAGCTGCGGAAGTCGACTGGGCCGCAGCGAGCTCAATTGCTCCAGCCGCCTTGCCCACGAGCTCGGGCAGGGCGCTTCCCACGGGCATCTCACAGCGCCCATCCACGTGCTGCGCCAGGGATCGCCACTCCTCCCAAATGGACAAGGGGCGCTCGCGCAGCACCTCGATCTTGTTTGGGCGCGAGAAGAGACCGTAACCTGCTGGGCATCGGAAATACACTAGTCCGCTGACGGAGCCGTCATTCTTCCCAAACGGCTCGTCGAGCTGCACCCCAACCCAACGGCCGCGCTTGAAGCTCGTCTCGCCAACGAAACGTACAGTGCCATTGCAGCGCCGCCCGTGGCTGATGACGTCCACACGAACGCGCTGCCCTGGCACCAAGCCCGAGCCAGGATCCTGGCTTCCCTCGTGGCTTCTCGAGGCGACAGCCCGTGGAGGAGACTGAGAGGGCATTGCTGGCAATGCCATAGGTACCGGGCGCCGTGGCGCCTGTCGATGGACCGGCGGCTGATTCATCTGTTGCAGCAGCTGCTGCTGCAGCTGCATCTGCATCTGCTGCATCTGCTGCATCTGCATCTGCTGCTGTACCTGCTGATGTTGCGCCTGCGCTTGCATCTGCGGCAACATAGCTGCAGGCAGAGAGCTTGCAGGAACCAGGAAGACTTGCGTGGATCCATCGGGCTGCTGCATCATCACCTGCACGTGGCCCTGCTGTTCCAGCGCCTGGTGGTGCTCCTGCGTGGCGTGTTGCACTTGGTGCCTCTGATCGCCTTGCTGTTGCTGAAGCATTTGCTGCATGAGCTGTTGCAGAGGGTGCTGCTGCTGCTGCTGTGGCACGAGCTGCTGCTCTGGCGACAGCTCATGCCGTGGCGCTGGCTGCTGCTGCTGCTGCGCAGCGGAAGCACTGGTGCCACGCGTGAAACCACTCGTGAAACCACTCGTGGTGCTCGGCCGCCGAGTTGCGACCTGATCGGTACGCCGCCGGAGAGCCAAGCTCTCTCGGAGCCGGCCGAGCGGCGCGCTGAGCTCAGGGCGGCGATGAAGCAGAGTCGCAAAGTCGAACCCGCCCAAAAGGTTGGGACCGAGCGATCTCTTCCTCATCGGCGCCTGCCGACGACTGGCTTCCAAGTCACCGGACTCGAGGGAGGCGAGCAGCTGTGTGACCGGCGAGCTCGTGGCAACCTCGGGATCCCACAATCGCAACGCACTCGGCAAGCGCACCGCATCTATCATGGGCAGCAGCGCCCCTCGACGGCGCGCAAGGTCAGCCAGGTCTGGATTTGCGCTGTCCCATGATGACACGTCATGCGCCTGCGCCTCCGCCTGCTGCTGCTGCGGCTGCTGCGGCTGCTGCGGCTGCTGCGGCTGCTGCGGCTGCTGCGGCTGCTGCGGCTGCTGCGGCTGCTGCGGCTGCTGCGACTGCTGCGGCGGCTGCGGCGGCTGCTGCCCTTGCTGCCCTTGCTGCCCCTGCTGCTGCCCCTGCTGCTGCCCCTGCTGCCCCTGCTGCTGCTCCTGCTGCTGTTGATTAGCCAACGAAATTTCGACGCTTCTCAGCGTGTTGACGCCGGCAACGTCGCTGAACACGCCCAAAAGTTGACGCGCAGTAGGCCACGCGCATGCTCCTACAAAAGCTGGTGAAGGGCTCTGCGCGCCAACGCCAGCCGCCGTCATCGTCGCGTCTGAGTCCCCGTTAGCCTGGTCGTCGCCGTCCTGCTGCAGTTGTGCAACGGCGGCCAGGACCTCATCGTGCTCCTCGTCGTGCTCCTCGGTTTCACCAACGTTCTGCGTGCCGTTGGCGAGGCTGAAGGGCAGTGGATGCGCCTCGGTGGTGAAGACGTAGTCGCCGTGCCGGTAAACGGCATCATCGGGGTCGAAGAGCAGATAGAGGTACTTGAGCGTCTCAGAGAGGAAAAAAGATTCCATCTTCGCCTCCAGCGTGCCGTTGACCACGTCGTCGACTGCCGCAAAGCCGCACGGCACGCGAAGCCGCTCGATGGAGCGTAGCACGTCCTCACCGGCGCGAATCCACTCATCTCCGCCCGTCGTTCGATGCGCCCAAAAGAGCGACTCGGCATGCTCCGGTCGTAGAGGGTAGCCCTTCTGGCCTGGCTGCACGCTCATCGAGGCGAGATTGAAGCCCTCAGGGTGGAAGCCCAGGTGGCGCCAGAGCGTGTGGAAAGCACGAAGTGTCTCGACGCCTTGCTCGAGCTCGCCGATGAGCATCTGCAGGCCGGGCCAGAAGCACTGGAGCGAGTTGAAGAGCGGCCATGTGATCTGGGCGGTGGCCATGTGGACGTCCACGTACCTGATGAAGAGGCATTCCAGAGGTCATCAGCGAGGCCATCTGTGGTCATCAAGGAGGAAGTCCACTTACCACGGGCCCTGCTTGAGGTGCTTGAGCGCCGCGTGGTAGCTGTCATGGAAGATGGCGAGGTACTCGGCGTCGCCAAAGAGCATATGCCCCTTGAGCATGTACTCGTAGAACGAGTCGATGCCGCGGCCGATCCCCGAGTCCGGCTGCGTCCACACGCCGCTGTGAATGTGGACATGGGCGCCGAGCAGGTCGATCTCTGAGCGGCGCTGCCACACAGCGAGCGCTGCCCGCTTGGCGGCGGCTTCGTAGCGTGGATCGCCTGTGTAGCGGCTGAGGGCACCAAACTCGAGCAACAGCGTGCCGGCGGCTGCCGTACACGTGACGGGCGACTCAGTTGGCGAGACACCGTGCCGCAGGTTGATGCTTCCAAACGGAATGCCAGACGCGGTCTGGAGGGCAGGCAGCAGCCGATTGCCGAGGTCGATCGCGAGCGGCAGCAGGCCGCCGCCGTAACCATCCGGGTATGACTCCGAGAGCAGCCCCAGACGGCGATCCGACCCGAGTGCGTGTGCTGCCAGGAGCCCGCCGAGCACGCGGATGTTGGTCTCGAAGAGTGAGACTGTCTCGTCGCGGTCAAAGTCAATGTTGTCGATGCACCAGCGCACGCCGCGCTCGAACTCGGTCGCGTTGCCCATTATGGCAAGCGTATCTAGCGTGTCAATCAAGGTGAGTGTGATCGCTCCCCAGCTGTCTTCACCGCGGCAGCTGAGCGGATTGAGAACATCGGAGGGCATCGCGTGGGCCATGTAGTGGTCATACGCGTGGGTGAATGCGCTACGAACCTCTTCGCGCAGTGCGCGGCGCACTTCCGTGGGGATGGCCTGTGGAGGTGCGTCGTTGATATTGAAGGTTGTCGCCGCCGCCAACAATAGTAGCGACGCCAACATGAAAGACAGATTCTGAAGCGCTAGTCGTTCCGAGAACAGGTGACGCGGATGATCCTTTCAGATGCTAAGAGCTCCATTCCTCTTGGCGTGGTGTGAACCTCACACTCGTCCAGGAGTGAAAAATGGCGAAGTTCCTGCTGATCATCACGTGGCTGGCGAGAGTCACGTCCTTCGCTACCCATTCGCAGCTGCGGATGAACGGGCGCTGTCGGCGCCCATCACTAGCGTCTGCACTCATTGCCGACGATCAGAACAGCGTCGAGGATAACATTGGCGGCGGGAGCGAAGAGATAGTGGTTTTCCAGTGTGAGTACTGCGACTTCGAGTCGGAGAATAAGGCGGAGGTCGAGGCGCACGAGGCGGCGTGCGTGAACAACCCTAGCGCGGTTGCCGCACCACCACCACCACCAAACGAGGTCCGTGGGCACCGTGCGGGCTTCGTAAGCATCCTTGGCATTCCAAACGTTGGCAAGTCTACACTCATGAATGCACTTGTGGGTGAGCAACTGTCGATCGCGACCTCAAAGCCGCAGACCACGCGCCATCGCATCATGGGCATCCTCAACGGTGACGACTACCAGATTGTGTGGTCGGATACGCCCGGCGTGCTGCTGCCGCAGTACAAGCTGCAAGAGGGCATGATGAATTTCGTGCTCTCGTCGATCAACGACGCCGACGTGCTCATCCTCGTGGTTGACATCTTTCAAGACGCCTTTCCGAACGAGCAGATTCTCCGCCAGCTGCGCAGCTCGCCCGCCGCCCTGCTCGTGCTGCTCAACAAGGTCGACCTGCTCACCGACGACGCGCCCAACGTGGAGCAGCGGCGCGTAGAGCTTGGGACGACTGAGCAGTTGCAGCAGCGCTGGGCGACCGAGTTCCCAGACGCAACCGTACTGCCAATGTCCGCGAAGAAGGGCATCGGCGTCGACGACGTGCTACGGTACGTGCTTGCGCTCATGCCCGAGCACCCGCCCTACTTTCCCAAAGACGAACTCTCCGACAAGCCCGAGCGCTTCTTTGCGTCTGAGTTCCTGCGAGAGGCCATCTTCGAGCAGTACCGCGATGAGGTCCCGTATTCGTGCGAGGTCGTCGTCGACGCGTTCAAAGAGACCGACGAGATGATTCGCATTCGTGCCGACATCTTCGTGTCGCATGAGAGCCAAAAAGGCATCGTCATCGGCGCCGGCGGCGCCGCGCTCAAAAAGTTGGGCATCGCTGCGCGAAAGCGGCTCGAGGCTTTTTTCTGCAAACAGGTCTACCTTGAGACGCGCGTCAAGGTCATGAAGAACTGGCGAGAGGATGAGGGCGCGCTCGCCAAGTTTGGATATTTGTAGGAATGAAATTCATACGAAAAGATGAAACACGTAAATTTCATGCAAACACTTGAGTCTCCGTGCCCCTTGGTTCTCGGCGGGGCCTCTAACTTCAATGCAGGTGTCGTGTTGTGACCGCTGTCGAGCTCCACTTGCCATGCCGGGGTTGGGTGACCAGTGCACCGTGCTGAATTCGTACGTTGTCCTCGACCAGCGGCGTGGCAGCGCGTGTGCAACAGCTGGCGCGCTGCCAGAGCTGGTCGCGTCAACACCAGCGACAGGATCAAGCGATATGGCCCAGGCGGCGACGTTGCATGAGTCGTTGCGCACGGTGAGCCGGCTGCTCGAGCTATCGGAGCTGCTGCATGAAATGTCTCCCTCAACCGCGTGTGGCGTGCCACTATGCTCTGACTGCGGAAACGCCATCCAGGGCGAGCTGCAGCGCCGGCTCGAGGAGGCACACGCTGAGCGTGAGATGCTGCAGGCCGCGTTTGCTGAGCTCGAGGCCGGTGAGGAGGACGAAGATGATGTGCTCTCAGACGCTGACTACGAGCGAGAGCGGGCGGCACAGCTCGCCGAGGAAGAGAACCTGAGAGCAGCAGTCGTGGCGGCCAAGGCGGAGCGCGCTGCCCTGAACGACGAGCTGCTGCGGCTGCGGCAGCAGCGCGACGCGCAGCTGGCCGAGGAGGAGGCTCGGCACGCTATGCTGAACGGGGCCGAACTCGAGCGGCAGGGGGCCAGCGAGGAGGCACTCCGAGCGGCGCAGCTGGTGACTCAATGCGAGCGCGAGCTGCGCCGGCTGCAGCGCGTAGACGTCCTGAGTGATGTCTTCCTCATCGATATTGACGGCGTTGTCGGCTCCATCAATGGTCTGCGACTTGGCCGGCTTTCGACGGTCCATGTCGAATGGGCCGAGCTGAACGCCGCGCTTGGCCAGGTGGTGCTCCTCGTCGTGACGCTCGCGCGGCTGCACGGCGTCACCTTCCGTGCGCACTTGCTCGTGCCGCACGGCTCCTTCTCCAAGGTATACACGTCGGCCAAGGTTGCGTACGAACTGTACGGTTCGGGCTCTGCCAACCTCGGCCGCCTCTTTGGGACGGGCCGCTTCGAGAAGGGTCTTGGCATGCTCATCACCTGCATCGCCGAGCTGTGCGAGTATGCTGCCGCCCGACCACGCGCAGGGGTGCCAGCAATGCCGCCGTACCCCGTGAACGATCTCAACGGCGGCTTCATAGGATCCGCTGTTGAGGGCAAGAAGCTTCTTGCCGACCTCGCATGGGTGCTAAAATGGCACGCACAATGTCGCGCTCAACGCTGACGCGGCAATCCATCGTCGGCGACACGAGACGGCGCTCACAGGCGCTCAGCCGCCTCAAAAGCCCTCCAGCCTCTAACGGCTAGTCCTTCTTCAACTTCTTGTCCTTATTGATCTTGTCACCTTGTGCGTTGCCTTCCTGTCGTCCAGTTTGTTGTGGGTGCGTTTGGGTTTTTTGTTGGTTTTTTGACTCCGATGCGTTTAGCGTTAAAAATATCTTTCACTTTCCTCTTTCGTCCCTCGCGCCGCAGGCTGAGCCTCGCGCCTCGGCGCGGCCCGGCTTGCGGTTGCGCGGCCGGGCGGCGCGCGGCGCGCGGCCGCGGGGCGCCGCGGCCCGGCCGCCGCCGGGAACGGCCCAACAGGGGGTCGGAAGTCGGATTTAAAACGCGCCTCGATCCGGGCGTCGTGCCCGGGGCGGACCAGCCGGACCCGGCGCGGGGCGGGGCGACGCGGCCCGCGGCACTTCGTGCCGGTATGGAGCCGGTACACCGCGGCGACACACCGACACCGTGACACTAGAGTTTGCGGCCCCTTGGAATCACCGTTACACATGGCGACGTGAGTGATGAGGACAGGGGTATAACAGGGGTAAGTACCACGACCCCCGGTCGGGCCGCGTCCGGCCCCGGTCCCTCGAGGAGCCCACAGCCGCGACATTCGTCCGCGCGATCCGCTCGACGAATCCGCCGTTCTCCGCGCCGGCGTGCCTGCAGGTGTGCGCGATTTTTGCGCCACCGTTAGCGCCGGCACCGCGGGCTATCGTATAGCCGGATTAGAGATCACAGAGGACCGGCCGCACATGGAAGGTCGGGCCGCATGGCCCACGTCCATGCTGGCTGCTATGACCCCTGCGCTGCCATCCGCTTCGAGCGTGCGTCAGCTGCAGCCTGTCCCCAGCCCACGGCTAGGCCAAGCACAGCGCCTACCAGAATCAGCGTGAATTCGTCCTCCTGAAAGACGGGATGCAGCACCTGCTCAAACTCCTGCGGCGTCAGCCGGCGCAGGTTGGTCTTCAGCGTCTCGCGCAGCTGCAGTTGCTCGTCGACGTAGGCGTGAATGAGCGGGAGCTGTGTCGGCAGGAGCTCGAGGGTTCGGCCACTCACTCGCCGCTCAAGTCTGCCCCACCACTCCGCGGTCGCGAACTCGGTCGGCTGTGCACCGCCGTAGAGAACTGCGGCCGCGGCTGCCATGAATTTGGCAGTGCGCTCGTGTAGCAGCTCGGCGAAGCGCGTGGAGCCGCGGCCAGTGAGAATGTTATGCCAGAGCGTCTCTGATGCGAGCAGCTTCTCAGTCATGCAGTCTGCGAACTCTTCGGAGACCTCGTGCTGCCTCTTGAGGAAGAGACCTTGCAACACGAAGGGGCCAAAGCGCCTCGGCTCGACGGGTGCGAAGATGAGCAGGAGGGCGATCCAATTGGTCAGGTAGCCGACGACCGCTCCGCCAGCTGCGAGGGTCCATGGGAGCTCATAGAAGATCCAAAGACACATCTGCACTACGCCGAGAAGGCAGCCGAAGCCGAAGCCCGAATTGACGAGGAAGTCGAGCTCCACGCGCCCACAGCGGCGGAAGAGCTCGACGAGCAACTGCTTCTCACGCACCATGCCGCCGACAACGACCTCGTCCACATCGAGGAGCTCCTTCACGTGACGCTGCATGTCACGCGTCAAGCCTGCCACGTACTCGTGACGCAGGGCGCTGAGCTCCTCTTGTGCACTTGCAGGCAGCCCCCGCAGCGCCGCGCGCCCAACGGCGGTGGCAGCGGCACCAGCACCGGACGGCACCATCTCGGCAACCACTTGCTCCGCGATCCTGTCGACACCGGGCGTTAGCAGCTCGGCGACGCGGTCGGGATCCAGGCGTCTGAAAACCTGACGGACATCGAGCAGCTTGCCTGTGACCAAATCGCACAGCCGCTGCGCCATGACGCGCGCCTTGCAGGGCACGATGCCTTGCCAGCAGAAAAGGCCAGCTGGGTTGTTGGGCCAGGTCCGAAGCCGCAACCCGAGGTACTCACGCGGCTCGAAGATCATCTCGACCGCTATGTAGTTGGTGATCCAGCCGACCGCCCCTGCGACCAGTGGGATGGTAAGGTACTGCCACGATCGCGTGCAGAAGCGTCGAGCAGCTGCACTGAGTGCCACCACGAGTGCTGCTCGTCGACGGTTGTCACGATAGAGCCTCGCTGCGGATACGAAGGGAGCGACAAACAGTCCCGCACGCAGCACGAGCAGCGCCGATGCACGAGCGTAGCCAACGCCATTGACAGCAGTCGCAACGAGCGCTCCGCCGGCAGCTGCGGCGGCAACGCCACGCCAGCGAGCATTCGACGACGGGTTCAGTTCATTTGGCACGCAGAAACGTAGCGGCGCTCGACGAGGATGCCTTGTGGACGAGGATGCCCTTGGGATGAGTGAGTGCGCCGACAGCTGTGGTGCGACATGGAATGCCAACAGCGTCGGCACGGCTACGAAGATGAGCCTGACCCGCATGAAAAGCCCGACCCTGTGGAGGTTCTGCTCATCGAGAATGTATTTCGAGGTTCGAGACGTGCGATCCCGCAAATCTCCACGTAACATCAATGATCGGATAACAAGCCAGAATCGGGAGCCGCGGCAGGGAGTAGACTGTCGTGTGTTTTTGAGATGGGGGGTGACGGTCTGGTCCGGGTGCGAGTTGAATTCACCTCAAGTACAACGTACATGTACCTTACTTGCGTGTGTTTGCATCAGGCAACTTTGGCTCGTGAACTTCTGGTGCACGCCACTTCCTATGCGGTTCGTCAGAGAAAAAGCGAGCGCCCCTCGGTCCGCTACCCGCCGCCGCCCACCCGCCCGGGACGCTCGTGCAAACCTTTCTGGCTGACTGTCAATGCGCTCTTCCTTCCTCGGCAATCGCGGCTTCGGGTCGACTTTCGACGAGGCGCGCGGCGATGTAAAAGAATTCGATTTGCTCTCTGACAGTGAAGGTGGTATGAGTGAGGCGTTGGACGCTGATGATGGCCCTCAGGAGGTGGAGCTCGACGAGAGTCTCGATGAAAGCAGCCCCTCGGCCGTGCCGTCGCCAAAGCCGGTGCAGCCACGAGCAGCAGCTGCTCCCTCCTCAGCAGCACCTGCTGCTTCTGCTCCCATGGCTCTCAAGGGCTTACCAGACGCCTCATCGCAAGTGACACGTGGCATCGTTGTCCCGACCCTAGCGCCCGCACGCAGTGTGGCGCCCGCTCCTGCTCTTGAAAATGTTGCGGCCGCCTCCGCCACCACTTCTCCATCCCGTCCTACCACAGTTACGCGCCTGTCAGCTCTCGACAGAGAATCACCGAGAGCGACGACAGCCACTGCGCTCACAAGTGCCAGCCGAGCGCCGCCAGCCGCCGCGTCAGCTGCGCCCGCTTCCATTCCGACGCCGCTCCCGCTACGGGCGCCTGCAGCTGTCACGCGCAAGTGCGATGTAGAAACACAGACGACACAGACAACGCAGGCGAGGCCATTCGTCGATGGCTCCGCGCAGCCGCCGTGGCCGGCGATGGCTCCGCCGCCGGGCTGGCCTGGAGCACCTCACCCACCGCCTCCGTGGATGTATCTGTCACCTTGGCCTCATCCGATGGTCGCGGGCATGCCGCCGTATGGGCCACAGGCGGGCTCACTGCCCATCGCGGTGCCGCTGTCCGCCACCCACCCGCTTGCGTCTACGCTCTCGACCGATCGAATTCCGGAGGCAAAGGTCGTCGGCGTGCTCGTTGGCGCGCAAATGCGATGAACCAAGACTGGCTGAGCCGCGCACTTGTGTGTGGTGTCAAGGGATGGGGAGGGGGGTCTTGGTCGGGCGCATGGACGGTTGGACTAAGGCTCCCAGGCGAAGAGCGCGGTGGACTCACACTTGTGGCTCGACGCTCACCGCTCACGGCGCCACCACCATGAATCACCCGCCCGTGCTGAAAGCGCAGGGAGTACGGGTCCTCACGCCCCCGCCCCAAAGTTTGGAGGGACCTCTGCTAATGTCGAATTATTAAATCCGATCTCAATCCCGTCCTCACGTAGCGACCTCACACGACCGGACCTCACGGCAATGATGCTCAAAAGTCTCGTGAACCGCGCAACGGCCGTATAGACGACTTGCTGAACACGCAACACCGGAAGGCGGAAGTTTACGGAGCGCTTGATGTCAGCGGTGACTTCCTTTGTGACTTCTCTATCATTGTGTCTGTGGGCATGGTGCTGGTCAGTTCTCATCTAAACCAACTTATCACTAAGACATTTGGGGCCGACCGGCGCTATTATATACTTATATACTTCGAGACGTGTGAATGATAATGCGTTAGAATGAATGGCAATTCACGCTGACCGAGTCCGCTGGCCGGGTTACAGCACCCACCCAAGCGGCGTGGCATTGCATGTACCACTGAGGTAGGTAATCGTTGCCGCATCCACTGAAGGCTCGGAGTAGAAATTCGCCGTGTCCTTGGGGAAGACGCTGTATGCGGGTTGCCCCGATTCGGGAACGGAGCTGTGCGCAACCTGCCCCGCGGGCTGCTGCAGCTCCAGAAGGCCATCAGTTGATGGTGGGAAGAGTTTGGACAGGAGCCCGAGGGTCTTGCAGCGGACCCAGCACAGCTGGCGAACGAGCGCAACGTGCGGCTGCCCACGCCCAGGCAGCAGCTCATGACTCATGCGCCGGGCCATTGCCTCGCGAACGTCGGCATCGTCGTCGTCAAGCAAAGACAGCACGAGCCGCCACATACGGGGATCCATCGCATCAGAGACATCGATGGCTGACACAGCAGCGACGCGAAGTGCTACAGGCATCTCCTCATGCGCCGAAGATGTAACCTCATCAAGGGGCACCCTGCCAGGCGTCAGACTCAGGAGCTCTAGAGCCAGAGCTCTCATATCGTGGTCGCGCGTCTGCATGCGAGCAAGTACTGCCGGTCTGATTTGCGGGCTTGCGCTGCAGTGCAGCAGCGTGGGCTCGTCACACAACAGCCGCATCGCATGCTGCACAACCGGACGCTGCTCGTCTGTCGCAACAAATCCAAGAAGGGCATGGGACAGAGCCATGCGACAGTACGAGGAGAGCTGAGGCTTGTGCAAACACCAATGTGCATGTGCAACGGTCAGAGTCGGAACGGCATCATCGACATCTCGAACCTCGCTGAGGCTCAGGCCAAGAAGCTGTCGTATGGCAAGCAACCCTGCCACGCGTACCTCGTACGCTCTGCTTGAGAGCATACGGAGCAGAAGTGCCTCCCCGATTGCATTTGAAGGGCCGCCTCGGTCGTTGTCAAGGTGGCAAAGCCAGACGGCTAAAGAGAGAAGCTCAGCTTCCCATGTTGTATTGGTGAAGGATGCGCTGTTGGCATTCGCTGCCTGCATGATCGCCGCAGATGCCTCCACTGCAGTCGAAGATGGCCCACGAGGGACCAACACGGCGAGGAGCTGGATGAGGGAGATGCGTATGGCAGGGCACGTGGCGTTCAAAAGAGCCAACGCGGGGCGAAGCGCGTCGAGAGTGGTGCCACACAAGGCAGTAACGCCTCTCCTCCCATCAACTAGCGTCGCCGCGCGTGCCACTGCCGCGCACGTGAGTGCCTTGAGCTGCAGGAGCGTGCCGTGTGCGCAGTTTGCACTTCGGCAATCTCGAAGCTCAGTCGCCAATCTGGGCAGGAAGCTTGGCAGCTCGGATACCTCAATCAGCGGCACGAGCGCGTCAGCAGCTATCACGCGTACGCGCAGCGCAGGCATGGCACCGCACTCGCGGACGAGTGGAACAAGTGGTCGCAGGTCCATGGGGGAGGCGCTCCCTTCAATAGTGGTAGTCGGTGACGGAACGAGCTTGGACAACAGGAGTAGCATCGGGTACAGCTCGGGAGGTTGTTTGACTCCCGCATGGACGTGTCCAGTCGATCCGTGAAGCACGGCGTCAAGAGACGTGATCAGGTAGGGGCGCACAGCTGGAGCTCGTGAGAAAAAGTCACGGATGCCGATACCATTCGCGTCGTCGGCCTGACTGGCATTGGCATCTCGGGTGCGGCTCTGACGCAGCGTGCGCTGGAGTAGCGCTGCAAAGAGGAGCATGCCCGAATTGCGTACAGCCCATTCTGAAGCGGACAACGCGCAAAATGCAGTAAGGAAACCTGCACTCACATGCGTAAGAATAGGCAAACTGAAAGCACGGTCGAGGAAGATGAGCCGAATCAGATTGAGAGCGTGCACTCGAGAGAGCCAGGGTGCCGAGTCGACGGCCGATGGCGATGCTGGAGGAGAAGAAGATCTCGAATCGCTGCCGCGCTGTGCATCGCGCAAGAGGCTCGCCATGCACGACTCGAACATCCCGCCACTTGGCGTGCCGATGCGCTCTGCGCGCAGAATTCCGAGGACAGCGTGCGGCAGGCCTGCAGATCGTCGCAGGTACGTGACTGCGCTTCCGCCGGAGAGGAGATCTCTAAGCCACTCGGAAGGAAGGGAGGCGAGTGGTGGAGAGCAGCTGCTCAGCAACCGCTCACTAACCTCCGAGAGCGCCAGAGATGCCCGCTCGATCACCCCAGTATGCCTTGTGCGCATCAAGAGCTTCACCAGGGCACACCCTGCCGCGTCAAGCTCGTCGCGAGACAGCGGGGCGGCAGCGGTGGCGTCGGCGAGCGTGCCTCCTCGAGCGCGTTGGCGCTTCGCCGGTGCGGCAATCGATTTGCTGGGTGCGGGGAGCGCCAGACGTACCATCTGACCCACGGCGAGCGAAGCTTCTTTGACAGCCATCCAATTGACGACAATTCGCAGCCTCCCCTCTCGATTTTGCGTGGCCTGAACAGGCGCCAGGTCTGGCATGCCACAGGCGTCGTCGTCCTCAACGCCATCATCTCGCATTTCGCCTCCGAGAAAGTCTGGCACCGAGCCCCCGCCACCGTCAACGACGTCATTGCCTTCGCAGAGCACGGTCGCTGATGCGTCGCAGATTCGCTGGCAAGCAGCAAGTAAGGCAGGCAGCTTCTCGCGCCAAGCACTCGCCATACCAGCAGCCTCCGCATCGGCTGCCGTTTGGCGAAGAGTGGATACAATTCCGTGCACATGGATAGCGCGTGCAGCATCGCCTCGTTGCGCTGCCGCACCAACATCGTCGAGGAGGGTGAGTAAACTTCCCACCAGGGTGTCGATTGCACGGGCACTTGCATCTGGCTGGCCCACGCCTACCGAGGCACGCAAGGGAAAAGTGCTTTCGTCGTTGCTCGTGCTGATACAAAGAGTCCAGCCTAGCTGTGAGACGTATCGGTGTGTGAGCAATCTTAAGACGGCGGTGCCCGCGTCAGCTTCATACACCCTTGGTGAAAGCACCAGTGGCAATGCAGTCTGAGCAAGCTGAGCTACCTCATCAGCTCTGCCGAACCCAGGCAGTGCCCCAAAGGGAAAGCGTGCGAGGAGGCCAAACGCAACAGCACGAACAGCTTCAAAGTCCTGTAGCAGCAGCTGCACCAGCCTTGACGCAATGCACGGACCGTACAGACTCGCGGGCTCAAACCCGCCGCCACCAATCATACACACGAGGGACGCAGTAGGATCTTCTGCGGGTTCACCAGTGGTCGCAGGTGAGTCGGGCGGCAATGGAGCCCAGGTATCGACGAACAGTTCGTAGAGCTCGAGCGCGAACAGAGCGCGAGTGACAGGCACGCCCGGGTAGAGCTGCTGCTCAAGTAGAGTTCGCAACCACACGAGCCAGTCTGCTACGGCACGTGCATAGTCGCGCTTTTCGGCGATGGGCTGTAGCTGCGATGGTGCGCCCTGGCTGATGTCGGCGCCGCGAAGCTGATCGAGATCGCGACGGTCGCGCTTCGAGCCAAAGGTGCTGCGCTTCAGCCGCTGGAGTAGCTTGCGCATGGCATTCGCAAGTTGCTTTCGTGCGTGTGGCGAGGCTCCCTTGATCCGCGTCGGCCAGAACCGACGCAGAAGCTGGAGCTCATTGGTGCTCACTGGCTCTATTTGCTTTTGGCCGCTGCATACGACATGCAGAGCATCATGTGCCACCTGTTCATCGGCCGCATCGAGCGCCTGCTCGAGCCGCGAGGCATGAGCCGTCAGCCCCTCGCCAGTTAGGAGCCCGAGATCGCGGGCTACCTTGAGCACAGCCATCGTGAGCCGCATCGCATGAAGGTCTCCGTCACCAGATGGAAGACCAGACTCCGATGGCCCTGGCGTCGGGACCCTCTGCGCGTGATCGAGAAGCCAGCTTAGAGCTGCAGGCTGGGCACTGAGCAACGCAGGGAGGCATGCCTGGAGTATGATTTCGCATTGGGTCGTCGCTACACCCGTAATGGAGGTCAGCAATGGAGTGATCACCAGTTCCATCCACATCCCGCGCTTCACGCTGGGTATGCTGACTGCACTCTCCGGAAGCTCCCGGTCGGCCGGCGCGTCGGCGTCGATCTGTAGCTCGAGCGAATGCATCACATCCACGAGTAGCTCGCCAGCCAAGGTAGCGTAGTTGGGGATGTGCATCGATCCAAAGAGTTCTCGTAGGAGGCTAGGCCACTGCACCATGAGTGTGCGGGCTCCTGCGGGGAGCACCCCCACCATCGCCTGCAAGGTGCGGTACTTGGCGCGCCGTGTCCAGTCCATCTGGCGCACCCGTGGGAGCAGCCAGAGTAGCCAGCCAGGCGCAGCCTGGGGTGCAGCCTCGGCGAAGCAGCTCGACCTCGCGGCAAGAAGTTTGAGCAGCCGCCGCAGTAGCGGCATGAGCATGCTGGTGAGCGACTGGAAGGACATCTCCCAGTGGTCGAAGATCAGCTGCAACGCCGACGATGCGAAGACGCCAAGCGCGTGCTCGACGTCGGCGCGGCTGGCGAGAGAACCGGCCTCCTCCATGTGTGAGAAGAGCGCTTCCAACGCTCGGAAGCTGCTCAGCTTGCAGTTGGCTTCGCACGCCTCAGCGCACGCGCTGACGATGCCGCTGCCAACAGTCCCGAATAGCAGTCCCTCGGGCCACCCAGCCGTGTCTCTGGCACCACCACCGCTACCGCTACTGGTGCATCTGAGGCAGTCGTAGCCGACCGGAAGGGACGCCGCCTCGCTTGGCAGCGACGCCAAGAGCGTCGCAGTACTCGCTCCTTGAACAGTGCCGCGCAGGGCGATAGCCAGCACAGCTGGACTGATCATACGTGCGCAGTCCAGTTGCATCAGCAGGTGGTGCGCGGCTGTGCTTGGCGGCAACAGGACGTCACAGGCTGTGCACAGGAGATGTGAGGCCGCCAGAGCTGTGTCTGCTGCCACGCCTCTCAGGAGGACGAGGCTCAGCGCAGCCTTGCAGATCAGGCGCACAGCCTCGAGGAGGCGCTCCACATCTCTATCGGTCCATATTTCTGTTGGGCCGGCACTCTCGTCACCGGCCGCGTGGTCGGCCGCGCATCCAGCTGCACCCGCTGCACCCATAGCTGCGAGCGCATCCCTGTCTGATGTGAGCGCGAACGCTTCAAGGCCGTCGTCTGACACGAGCAGTGGATGGTCCAAGTCATCGCTCGTCAGGGATGCGGCAGTACCGCACGACGGAAACGTCACGAGCGCTCGACCATCCTCCACCTCCTGCGTGGTTCGCGCCACGATGCCGCAGGACACCAGCGAAGCCTTCAGCGTGCGAAAGACGAGCATCATGGACTTGGACAGCTCGAGGGCTGTGGAGCTAGAAGCAGCCGCTGCAGGCTCGCGCACCAGATCACGGGCGGCATCATGCAGCGAAATGGCGAGGAGTCGCAACAGCCGTGGGCTGGCACGCCGCACGACAGGCTCTGCCACAGGCACGTCGAGCAGCAGCTGCAACCAGCCGGGCATGGGGCTGTTGTGGCTTCGCAAGGCACCACCATCATCCGGCCAGAGGCTTGGCTGGCGGAAGAGTTGCTCGTCGAGCCGCAACGTGAGTCCCATGCGAAACGTGCTGCCGCTGTTGACGCCTTTGGTCACCACCGCGATGCACTGCTTCAGCTGCGCGTGCACGGCGAATGTGTGTGGAGTGAGCAGCAGGTTTGCCAGAGTGAGCTGGGCCTGGTGGCAAGGTGGTCCTTCGAGCCGTTCCAGCTCCGGCAGGAGGAGCTTCAACTCGCGGACGACCGCTGCGCCGTTGCCTGGCGAGTTGTGCTGTGACAGCACGTCGGTGAGGCGGCTGAGCACCTCGGCCTCGGGCGTCGTCATGTGAGGCGAGCTACCCGGCAAAATCTCTCCCCTGCTCGGCGGCTGCATGTCGACGTCGAGGGAGAAAGCCAGAGTCGATGTAAAGCCGATGTGTGAAGGCGTCATGTAGGGCGTGTCGATCAGGAGTTGCGAGTACGGTTTCGGCTGTATCCGTACCGGTGCGTTGGACTAAGGGGGTAGGACAGCCCCCCTCAAAGTTGGACAACTATGGCGATGCATCATGCCCACGCTGAGGGTATGCCGCATGCCAGTAGCTTCGAGTCGGCTGGCAAGCTGCCAACCTTTTCGTTGCACGGCGTCGACCTGGAAATGCCAGGCGCGCTCGCTAAGGTCGTCTCGCAGGTGGCGTACCGCCGCGAGCTGATCCTTGTCTGCGGCGACGCGAAGCCGTCGGCATCGGCTGCGAATGGGCTCAACACGGTTCTTGCGCTTCGCGCTCTTAGGCTGCACCACATTCTGTACCTTTCCGACTCGTCCGCCTCGTGCGCAGCGCTGCGGCTCGCGCTTCCCGAGGTTGCGTGCGTGTGGTCCTCCCGAATCAACGCCACGAAGCCACGCGACGCTGGCCTTTGTGTCCAGCTCTACTGGGGCTTTGCCTTTTACTTTTACGACCTGCGAAAGCACTATCTCGCGCGCATGGCGGTCGAGCTCGGTATCAACGTGCTACAGACGGACACGGACGTCGTGTGGCTAGGCAATCCGTACCCAGCGCTCAAGGGCGTATTTGCCCAGCAGCAGATCATCGCCATGCAGGATCGACCGATGGTCAACGCTGGCGTCTTCTACGCGCAGAACGTGCGCGAGGGCGACGGCGCGAGCTGGGTGCTGCGCGAGCTTGCCAGGCGCATCCACACGTTCCTGTTGCGGCCGAGTGCCGTCAAAGACTACGTGCCGTGGGCGCAGCCACCCTTTTTCGCCAACGTGGACGAGCAAACCCTTATGAACGATTGCGTGCGCTCGGCCATCGCCAACGTGTGCAGCTTCGCCCAAGCAACGGCTGGCTGGGAGGTCAAGAAGCATCGCACGGGCACCGTGATGAACAAGTCCTTCTCGTGGAAGGCTACGCCCGAGTACCGTCTGGTGCGCTGGCTTGATCGCGTCGTACCTGCTGCTGGCAGGCGACAGCGGCTTCCTGTGGCCGTGCCCGTGCGAGAAGTGTGCGGCGCTCCGTCGATCTCGTCGCCGGGCACCGTCTTTCCATTGCACGACGTCGGCACCAACTCCACCCCTAGTGCGACGCTCGCGATCGCGCCGCTCTGGCTGTTCATGCACTTGCCTAGTAAGCCAGCTTCAAACGCCATCGACCACTGCCGAGCGGCTGCCAACCAGAGCCTCGGAGCACGCGCAGCCGCACCCTTCATCATGGGTCATCTCGCCGGTGTGCGCACGGGCGCGTGGTCGCGACGAGCACTCATACGCGCGTACGGCTGGTGGCATCCGGCGGCCGATCACCTTATAGCACGGCAGCTCGGCTGGGGTCGGCGAGCTCAGACGCTCTCCCTTCTTGGGTCCGATGCTGACAGCCTCGCAGAGCTGGAAAGCGTTGTGCGCTCGCAGGCACAGCTCGACATGCTTGTGGGCAACCTGCTGCTCCTGGGCAACCTGCTTGGCCGGCGCATAGTCGTCCCTGAGATACCGTGCGGCCTCTTCCCCGGGGTGTCTCCCAAACGCGGCTACGGCACGCGACCTGTCGCTGCGCGGCCAGAGGCGGCACGGCCAGCGTGCGCCTGGATGCCCCCGAAGGCATGCTGGGCAACAGAGTACAGCACGCAGCTCGAGGCTGAACGCGAAATATCGCCCTCGACGACCACGCCTCCCATTGCAGGCGCCGACCTTACGCCGCCACGCAGCGTCACGCGAGCCGCAGCCAGTCAGGTGGTGGGTCGGGGGCCGATCGGCGGCGCAACGGCGACTGCCGCATGCGATGAGGTGGCGCGGCAGCTTGCACATGCACTTGCGCCTGCGGTTGCACGGGCAACATCTGACGGGGCCAGCACAGCGGCAGGAACGGCCAGGCTCACTCGGAATCACTCCACGGTTCTGGCTGTGCGGCGTCGGCTTCGTGAGCTGCCATGCGACACATCAGTGGCTCTCGCTCTGCTGCCGCCCGCGCCATCCGCTCTGCCCAGCTCGCCCGCGCTTCCTCACAGTCCGAGGAACCGTGATGCGAATCGCTCGCGGAACCGTGGGCTCATTCTCGAGCTTCTCGTGCGCGCACCTCTCTTGCGGCACCCGAAGTGGCCTGTGCTGCGCATCCTGACCAACGTGACCTCGCCACTGCTCGATGTCGATGCAGTCCGCAAGGACTCGTTGTGCATTGAAGTCCTCTTCCAAAGCCCGGCTGCCAAGACGTGACCCTGCTCGTCCCTGGACCCTGCCACGTGCGGTCTCTTCAGTCTTCACACTCTGGTCTCTACGTCTCCGAGCCATCGCGAGACGACCATGACATCGGATTATAGTGCTTCGAGCCGATATCGCGTATCGAGATCCGACTGTAAGAGAGGATTGATGAGATGAAAAACTGTATCGTTCGAAAACGAAAATCTCGTACCGGGTTCGGGGCCGGTTCGGGCTCGGGCCTGCTCCGTCTCGGCTTGCTCCGTCTGCAACTTGTCGCGACACGGTGTGACACATACATTAAATAGCCAAAGATCTGCGGGTAGGGTCTCCCAAACGCTGAGTGCGCGCAGCGCGTGCACGGTGTGGTTTGTGCGCCGTGGCGTCCCGCCGTGCCCAGGCGGCTCCCTCTCCTCATGCACCGAAGAGTTTCTCTGCAGCGTTGCTCACACCGTCAAAGATTTTCCCCGGATCAGTGCCAAAGAGTTTCGTCGCCGGATCTTGGGCACCATACATCGCCTGCGAGGGATTCTTAAACTGAATTGGCACGTCTGTGCAGTACGCCAGCTCATCGCGAAGGCAATAATCAATGGTGTCAATTGAGCGCAAGATGGCCACGTCCTCTCCATTGTCACGCACGAAGAATGTGGTCCCGAACGTCGATTGTAGGCGTGTCCAAAACTGATTGGGCAGCGCAAGCTTGACGCCCTCTCCCACATTAAAGTTTAGAATGTTGACAGCCCCTGCCTTCGAGCCCTTGTCAACAACAAAGACGATGGTGTTGTCGTCCACATTCCAATAGTCTTTAATGGCGAGGCCCGGCGTGCGCGGATATGCTTGGCACAGAAGCCGCAGCTTGAAGCCCGTTGCTTTTTCGAGTTCCATGAGCTGCTTGTCGATTTGCTTCACCTGGCCACTTGTGAGAAAGCGCTCCAGGTCGATGACGTTTGTTTGGTAGTCAGGAAGAAGCTCCGGCTTGTTGACACCTTCAGGGCGCGCGCTAGCAGCAACTGGCACCATGGCAGCCGCCGCGGCGAGCGCATTGCGGCGTGTACATGCGGGTCCAGGCAGCACCCGCAACGCGGCCACAGACGCAAGGTTCAATGAGAGGAGAACGAGAAAGCGGAGCATTTTTTTTTAGGAATTTGCGGAGATTTCCGGGATGTGATGTGCGCGCGCGCGCGCGCAGTCTTGTTGACGACATGCACAACTTCTTCGTCGCATTTGTTTTCTCAAAAAAAACGTTCACAACCTCGCGTTGTGAAACCACAGCATCGGGCTGGTCGGTGCAGCTGTGGGCTCAGCGAGTTCTCGTCCACGTCGCGGGCATGGGGAAAAAGTCACGAGCCCCCGCGGTCAAATCAAAGGAGGTCAGCTCTGCTCCATCGGGCGCTCAAGCATCGCAGCCCGAAGCACCACTTCGCGCTGAACTGCTTGCGCTCTCCTCACTCCTATATGGAATACGGTTCCTAGGACGGCAGCCGGCACTCTTCAGCGAAGCTGAGGGACGGTGCCACTTTGTCCTCCGTTTCATGCTCTTTGGCGTGATGGAGGGAGTCTTGCGGGCCCCCTGCCTGCGAGTGCTCATGCCAGCGTCGCGTGCGCTCGCGCGGCGGCTGCCCGGCGCGGTGGTGCCCTCCGAAGAGGCTCTGGCAGAAAAGGAGGAGGAGCAGCAGCACGACCCGTCACTCACGTGGCCAGTCGCGATGGCCCTTGAACGGATACCAGCTGCATGGAGAGCCATTGCAGCCAAGGCGGGTAAGCAGCCCTACTTCCTCAACCACGTGAGGGGCTGCGTGCGCATTCGACAGGCTGCGTCGCGCCTGGCCTCTGCTCTCGCCACTGTGATGCAGGTCGCGGTCATGTCTTGGCTCATCGACCACAGATTGCTGAGCGAGATGGGCGCGCAGTTATCGGCCATCGACCTGGCATTGGGTACAGCCGTCGGCGCGGGCATTGTCGTGGTGCTCTTCAGTGCTGAGGTCGCGGTCGGCTGGCTGTGCGTCGTCTGCCGCTCGGGCGAGGTGGTCGTGGCTGGCGAATCGCTCTGGCTCAACTTGCTCTGGGATGTGCTTTTCCACGTGGGCGTCGCGATCAGCGAGGAGCTCTCCCTTCGCGGGTGGGTACTCGTCAATACGGCGCACGCGTGCGTCGCACACTTTGGCGCGAGCCCGGTGACGGCAATGTCTCTCGCCGTCGCACTGCAAGCATCGCTCTTTGCGCTCTACCACGTCGGCTCGCCTGGCGCGACACGCGTCGGCCTGTTCAACCTCGTAGTCGGTGGCATCTGCGCGGCGCTCAACGTCTTCCTCACTGGTGGCCTCTCGTTCGCACTTGGATGGCACTTCGGGTGGAACCTCACGATGGGACATGTGCTCGGTTTGAGCACGTCAGGCATCCCGATGAGTGCCAAGCTAGTGTCCGTGATCCCGCACCCCCAGAAGGCGCATCTGCACGGCGGCCGCTTTGGGCCCGAGCAGTCACCCCTTGCAGTGCCGGCCTATCTCCTCGGAGTCGTGATGCTCCTGATGCTCTACGGGACTGACGGGCTTGACGTCTGGCGCGCAAGGCTTGCCCCTTCTCCAAGCAACTGAGAAGGACCTAACAAGGACCTCGGTTGTTTGTGGTCTGTTCAGTCGGTCTGTGGCGACCAGGAGCGCTACCTTGTCGCTGGCGGTGTGCGTACAGTACCTCAGTTTAGAGCTCTAATGACATGACATCTGCACTATTTCACACGAAAATGAACACATTCTTCCCCACCCCCGGTTTCGTCTGAATACCGGGAGGGAAGCCTCAGAGATTAACCGCCAGCGTGAAATTAGCGCGTGCGCGAAACGATAGGAATTTGCGGAGGAGCCCGATTTCCGTCTGTCCGTGTGTCCGTCGGCCAGTCTGTCGTCCCAATTGGGAGCACAAAAGCGGGCGCTTCAAGCTCCTTCGAACCGCGTCCCAAATTTCTCCACCGGCCGAAGAGGCTTCGATGTCACAGCGCCTCTGCTGGCGCTGCTACGCAGCAAATCGCGCCGC
>Ga0180442_100429_pt1 | contig 26440 bp, 16 predicted proteins | sample ChrtobMetP5_16mM_FD_119746 | JGI IMG/M metagenome (GOLD analysis project Ga0180442, IMG submission 119746) | Chrysochromulina tobin associated microbial communities from unialgal haptophyte culture, Seattle, Washington, USA - P5_16mM MetaG | ecosystem: Host-associated > Algae > Haptophytes >... | reverse complement strand
GTGAGAGCGGGGGCGGCGATGGCGACGGCGGGGGGGGCGATGGCGGCGGCGGCGATGGGGGCGAAGGCGGCGGAGGTGATGGCGAAGGCGGCGGTGGCGAAGGCGGCGGCGGCGATGGTGGCGGCGGCGATGGTTGGGTCGGCAGCGGCGGCGGCGGCGGCGGCGACGGCGGCGGCGGCGGCGGCGAGGGCGGCGGCGGCGACGGCGGTGGTGGCGGTGGCGATGGGGGCGGCGGCGATGGTGGCGGCGGCGACGGTGGTGGCGGCGACGGCGATGGCGGCGGCGGCGACGGCGACGGCGGCGGTGGCGATGGTGGCGGCAGCGATGGTGGCGGAGGCGATGGTGGCGGCGGCGATGGCGGCGGTGGCGACGGCGATGGCGGCGGTGGCGATGGTGGCGGCAGCGATGGTGGCGGTGGCGATGGTGGCGGCGGCGACGGCGATGGCGGCGGCGGCGACGGCGATGGCGGCGGCGGCGATGGTGGCGGTGGCGGTCGCGGAGGTGGTGGCGGTCGCGGAGGTGGTGGCGGCGGCGAGGGTGAGGGGATGCGGTTTGTGACTCGACGGCGGCGCGGCTTGCCGCAGCAAGCGAGGGCGGCGGCGGTGGCGGCGGCGGCGGCGCCGACGCCGGCGGAGCAATCGTTGCAGTCGGTGCCCCTACCGCAATTACTGAATTCGGCTCCGGGCCCGCCGTCGTCGCAATAATCATCTCCTGAAGCGTAGCACCTATTGGTACAGACGTCCCGAGGGGGGCATGTGCCGCATGATGCCGGGCAATTGGCCCACGCCTCGGGATAATCACAGCACTCGCTCGGGTCTGTTTTGCAAAAGCTGCACGGCACCGATCCATAAGCAGTCCCATCAGTCCAGAACAAGCCGCTGCTCATCCCATCCAAGCAGGGGGGTGGGGGAGGTGGGGGAGGTGGGGGAGAGTGGGTGTGTGGAGAGTGCGGATGGTGCGGATGGTGCGGATGATGCGGATGGTGCGGATGGTGCGGATGGTGGCTGTGAGTGTGCGGATGGTGCGGATGGTGCGGATGATGCGGATGATGGGAATGCGGAATGTGGCTGTGTGGAAGGTGCGGATGATGCGGATGATGCGGATGATGCGGATGGTGGGTATGCGGCACGTGGTTGTGTTGTGAACATGGCTGCGTTGTGGATATACTGCCGCAATCGTAGCAGTCGGTGCCCAAGGTGCAAGCGCTGTACAAAGATCCGGGGCCGCCGTCATCGCATTCGCCATCCGAGGAATATAAACACGTGTTTGTGCAGCAGGTGTAGGGGTAGTGGCTGTGCTGCGGATAGTGGACGTGCGGAGAGTGCGGATGGTGGCCGTGCGGAGAGTGCCCGTGCGGAAAGTGCCCGTGCGGAGTGTGGCCGTGGAAGAAGAGCTTGCGGCGGCCGGGTGCGCTCACGCCGTGCGCGCCGCTGGCGGCGCGTTCGGCTTCGGCGTCAGCGGCGGCGGGGGCGGCGGACTGCTGGGTTGTGCTGAGTTGTCCCACCGTGCCGCTCAGCCTGAGGAGGAACAGCAAGGCAGCACGGAATTGTGTGGCCGCCATGACCCCTGGCTTGGGTCTGCTCATGTCTGCTCGGCGCCACCGGCTTGAAATTACGCTTGTAATTATCGCGCTCCGAAACATGTTTCAGGCGAAACCAGCGTCTACTCTCTTCTGAGAAAGCGGAACCCCGTTAGCCTCTCGGATGCTCAAGGATCCGCCTCCAGAGCTGCCTATTTATGAAACGAGCACGCGCGCCACCGAGTGCACCAAGGGGTCGCATACCGGGTAGGTGTAGCGGGTCGACGCGCGCGCGCAGAGCGGCGTTAGGAGAGCCTGTCTCTTATTCCAATGTCAGCCGGCCTGATGCGAGGTGATTGGAGACAAAGCGTCCTAGTGAGCGCTTTTGACATGTCGAGATGCTAGTCCGGCGCTCCTTGCCGGCGCTCTCCCTTCCCCCACGATTTGCCGATTAACGGCTTGTGTTCACACGAGTTCTTAGTGTTGGCACGGGCTGTGTCGGCCACACCTCCGTCCATAGTGATAGTGGCTCTCGTGCTTGGGGGTCCGGAGCGTTTGCGCGTTGTGTTGAGCAGCAGCAGCATGTCGAGAAGCCCCCTCTCGCTCTTGGCCCCGCCCTTCGGCGCGGCATCCCCGAACGAGCCGAGTTCACGATGGAGCGCCTCTCGGTGCGTGAGCTCCGCCAACGTTGCGAGCAGGCCGGCGTAAATGTTCTGGGCATGACCGAAAAGAGCGAAATGATTGAAGCTCTTCTTGCTGCAGAGGCGGCGGCGTCCAAACCTACTGTCGAGGCGGTGATGGAGGAGGAGGAGGACGACGACGAGGCGCTGCTCGCGCAGGCTTTGCTCATGTCGCAGGAGTCTGAGGCATCCCTCTCTAATCTCTCCATACGCGAGCTCCGCGAGCGGTGCGCCGCACGGGACATTTCCACTCGGGGCATGACCACCAAGGCGGAGATGGTCGCCGCGCTTTTCGGTGGCGCGCCGAGCGAGGAGGCGCCGCCCACGGAGGCGGCGGCATCCTCCATCTCGGCGGGCGAACGACTCGCCACGCAGCCTCCTTCGGAGGTGCTGGCAACGTTTGGCGTGCGCTTCGCTTGCTTCGCCGCGGCTGACGTTCCCGGCCTGCCGGGCGCGGCCGCGATCGAACAAACGGGCAAGGTGCTGCTGCCACGCTCGTGCCTGGCTGGGCTGGCGTTCCTCTCGAGCTTGCCGACGACGATGCTGCTGCGCCTCTCACTCCAAGAGCGCACCGTCTACGTGGGCGTCGCCGACTTTGTCGACGACCACCTCGCCTTCGACAAGGCGTCGGCGGCGGGCTATACGATGCCACGCTGGGGGCCGGGCGCCGCCGGCGTCGCGGCGGTCTTCGTGCCGCGCTGGGTGCGCTCGCAGCTGGCCGTGGTCGATGCGACCGTTGGTGTGTCCCTCGTGGCGCTGCCCAAGGCGTCGGCCATCGCGCTGCAGCCACATACGGACGGCTTCGCTGCGGCGCTCGGCCGATGCCCCGACCCGCGCGCGGTGATGACGGAGCTCATGAACCGGTACGTGGCCGTGGCGGTGGGTGACGTGATCCACCTGCAGGTGCCCTGCACCGCCGAGCCCATGCCCATGGAGACGGACGACGCGCGGACTGTTGACCGGCACGACGCGACGACGACGGGCGTGCGGTACGCTCTCGACGTCGTGAGCCTGCGTGGGCTGCCGGGGACGCGGTGTGGGCTGCCCGAGGGAATGGGGGCGCCGCTCGACGTGGCCGCCGCCTTCCAGTGCCTGAGCGGCGCTGCCGACCCCTCTCGCGGAGTGAGCGTGCGCGCGGTGTGCCTCGTAGACGCCGACGTCGAGTGCGATTTCCGACCGTCACTTGAGACGATGAGCCGAGAAGCGGCCGAGGAGGCGGCGCGCGCCGAGGCACAGCAAGCCGCCGCACGCTCGCTCGCCGAGAGCGCCGAGGCAGCGCGCGCAGAGGAGGCGGCCGCCGCGGCCGCTGCGGCCGCGGCGCAGGCGGCCAGGGCAGGGCGCCGAGCGGACGCGCGGGCGAGGCTGCCAGCAGAGCCCGATGCATCCGATGGCGAGTCGATCAGCATCGTAGTGCGCTTCGCCGACGGCACGCGCTTTGTAAGGCGCTTCGCCGCGACGGCGCCGCTCGCGGCCCTCTTTGATGCTGTCGAGGCGTCGGACGTCCAGACGCTGCCCGACGCGGACAAGGTGACGCTGATCGCCTCCTACCCCAGGCGAGTGTTCCATCGAAGCGAGGCCGCCGACGGGCGCTCGCTGCGCGATGCTGGTCTCACAGGCAAACAGGAGGCACTCTTTGTGGAATGGTAGTTTCAAGAGCGTTACCGTGTCGTTCGTGTCATTAGTCTGCTAGTCGACGCGCGCCACCGCCCGAGGGCCGCCGTGCGGTCCCGGTCGGGCGGGGGGGCGGCCCGGGGGTCGCGGCCGGGACTCAGGTGCTGGGGCCTGGGTGCGGCCGTGTGCTGTGCTCCTGCGGTGCCGGGCCTGTTCGCGGGTGCGCGGCCGTTGGGTCTGTGGTGGTGGGTAGGTGTAAGGTGAGCGCGGAGCTAGGGGCTTGCTAAATCGAGGCGAGGGGCTTGGACGGCCTAGGGTGGCCGTACGGTGCTGGTATACAATAGCTGTACAGCGTCCACATCTGGTTAGCTAGTACCGACAGTGTCCGCGCAGACCGTGAACGCACGCGGAGTAGATCGACGCATCGCGGAGCGCGTTTAGCAACATGGCGTTTAGATTTAGGAAGCGCAACCGGCGAACTCACGTGCTGATGTCAACATCCGAGCTTCGAGGCAAAATATTGCTTGTGGAACTCGTCCATGATGGCCATGGCTCCTGAGGTCTCGAGCGGAAGCAGGCTCGGATGGATGCAGCCCAGCTCGATGGGGAAGAAGCCGTCGGGCGCAAACTTGGTCAGGTCCGGCCTGCCTGGTGCCGTGCCCGGGAAGCCGCCTGCAGCCTGTGTGGTGCCGAGCACGTCGATGGTGTCGACCCAATGAAGATCGCTCGCGAACTCCTGCCATAGCTTCTGAATCCGTACGAATTGCGTGTTGAAGCACTTGGTAGCTTCGGGGTCGGACTCCATCGTGGTGTCGGTAGTGGAGGTCGTGTTCCAGCACTGTGGAAAGACGCTCTTCGCAATCGGTAGGCACGCGGCTCCAGAGAACAGGATGTCGTAACCGAAGCCGACGACTCGCGTCTTCGCGTTGGCAACGTGGATTGCGTCGAAGATGGGCAGCATGTGCCTGAAAACGTTGCCGACAAGCTCATTCCCACACTCCTGCGCGGACTTGCCCGTGCGAGCGCACGCTGGCATCTCGGCGAGCGCGTCATTGCCCATGAGAGTGATCCAAACGTAGTCGGCTTTCTTAGACAGCACTTTGACCATGTCGAGCATGCCAGGCGTGTCCCAGTCTGTTGTTTTCGTGCCAGGGATCGCAATGCTGGTCGCCGTGAAGTTGCACCCCTTTTCGCGCAGCTTACGATCGAAGGCGCTGACTCCGCCAACATCCATTCCGCCCGCGATGTCGGTGCCCCACGAGTCGCCCATGACTAGAATGTGAGGAGGGCTGGCGGCCAGAGTCAGAAGCGCGGCCGCGATCATCACGAGGCGGGTTTGTGCGGAAGTGCCGAGGCCCGAGCAAAAGATACTGAAACGGAACAGTCTCCATCGCACGCGCACCTTCAGGGCACGCGCCGTGTGCGAAACCAAAATGTCACGGACAAGGCCACGACCACGCTTGATGAACCGCGCCAGCGCGCGGGCGCGCGCGCGAAATGTCCGCGAGTGCTTGGCTGAGCGTGGGCACGTCCTTCCGGCCGCCACAGCCGCCAACGTCGCTAGCAGTGGCAGCACCTCCACAACCTGTACCACCAGCGCCTCCGCCACCACCTCGACCATCCGCTTCCGTGCGCAAGGAGATCAAGGACCGGAAACGCAAGCATAAGCGCGACAAACGCGACAAACGCGAGAAACATGACAAGCTTGCGAAGCAGCGTGATCAGCAGCATGATAAGCGCGGGAAGCGCCCCCGTGGCCAGGATGGCAGCAGCAGCCGGAGTCGCAAGCGGCAGCGTGAGCAGCTGGAGCAGCTCGTCGATCCGAGCGCAAGCGAGATTGATACGCTGCAGGACCGCGCCAAGATGCTGGAGCGGGATCGGCTCTTTCTTCGCGAGGATCCGCGCGCTGCGCAGCCATCAACGGCGCTCACGGACGACGGAGCGTCCTCCGTCAGCTCTCTCTTCCTCGACACCAAGGGCGACTTCGACACGCTCGCCTTCGGGTGCCAGTTTGCTGCCCATCTGCCCAAGTACCGCGTGCTGGCGGCGCCGCGGGAAGATCGGTGTGTACGCTACTTTGGACCGGGCTTCGGGCGCGGCCGCGGCGGCGGCGGCGGCGGCGGCGGCGGCGGCGGCGGCGGCGCTGGGCCTATGATCACCGCCGAAGCGCTACGGCGCATGCAGCCGCACGTACCGGTAGGCAACGAGGCGCTCGCGGAGCTGCTGCCTCTGCTGCCGGAGCCGTTGTTGGCCGAGAGCTGGGGCAGCGGCGACGCCAGCGCCGGTGCGGCGCGGCTGCTGATGGACGACGAGTTTGGGCGGGTGCGTGAGCTCAACGCCGCGATTCGTCAACGACCTCAAGATGAAGACGCGTGGCTCGCGCTCGCGAGGACGCTCGACGGCACGATCAGCGGCGGCGGCGGCGGCGGCGGCGGCGGCGGCGGCGGCGGCGGGGGCGGGGGCGGCGGCGGGGGCGGCGATGCCCTCGCTGAGGCCGACCAGGGAGGCGCGGCGTTCCCATCCACAGGGAGCGCGCCCAACTCGGCGCCCAACCCTCACCGCCGGCATGCGGCCGCCGCAGCTGAGCGGAAGGTAGAGGTGCGCCGCCCGCGCGATCGAGTCGACCCCGGGTCGGCATGCAAATGCTCACCACGGCGCCGCCACCCCTTTCCCACAGGTGCTCCGCCGGGCGATCGAGTCCAACCCGTCCTCCGAGCGGCTGCGGCTCGCCTTGCTGGCGGCGGTCGAGACGTGCAGTGCGCCTGATTGCACCTGATTGCACCTGATTGCAACTGATTGCTGGCGGCGGTCGAGACGTGCAGTGCGCCTGAGGAGCTCGATGCGGCCCTGACTGCACCTGATTGCACCTGATTGCACCTGATTGCACCTGACTGCACCTGACTGCACCTGATTGCCTCCGTCATCAGGTGCGCATGAGGAGCTCGATGCGGAATGGGAGGCGGCGCTCGCAGCGCTGCCCGGCTCCGTAGGGCTCTGGTCCGCCTTCCTAGCACGCACGGGCCGCTCCTTTGGTGCCTACTCCGTGAGTGCTCAGCGCCATCGCGCGGCTCGGAGCGTCGGGGCGGCATGCAAGTGCTCACCACGGCGCCCCTTCCCCTTCCCCACAGGTGAGTGCTCAGCGCCATCGCGCGGCTCGGAGCGTCGGGGCGGCATGCAAGTGCTCACCACGGCGCCTCCACCCCTTCCCCACAGGTGAGTGCTCAGCGCCATCGCGCGGCTCGGAGCGTCGGGGCACTCGCGGCGCAGCTCGCCGCCGCCCGGGCGGCCGGTGCGTCGGCCGCGCGGCTGGAGGCGCTCGAGGGCTCTGTGCTGCTCCTCGTGTACCGTGCGGCTCTGGCCGAGCACGCGGCCGGCTACACCGAGGGGGCGATCGGCATCCTGCAGGCGCTGTTCGAGTTCAATGTCATGGCGCCCGCTGCCCTCGAGCACGCGCCCCTCGCGGCACGGCTCGCCTCCTTTGAAGAGTTTTGGGAGGCGGAGGCGCCGCGGGTTGGAGGCGAGGCCGAGGACGTTGGAGCGACGCGGGGATGGTGCCATTGGTACGCGGCGCCCAAGGGCGCGGCCTCCCTCGCGCCGCCCGACACGGCGCCCCCACTTGCCACACGGCACAAACTCCCGATGCGTGACGAAACTCGTGACGGGCGAGTGCGATGCATGCTTGACGCCGAGCTGGCGGCGCTGCCGGTGGCGCTGCGCTTCGATGCGAGTCGGCTTGCATGCGCGCAGTGGGCCGCCCGCGAGGAGCTGCTTGGCATGGAGGCGGCGGTGCCCCTCCTAGCGTGGACGCATCATGACGAGGCGGAGGAGGATCCCCACAGGTACGCTGATTGCCACTGATGACCTGCCTTGCATGCAAGTGCTCACCACAGCGCCCTCGGAGGAGGATCCCTACAGGGTCGCTGATTGCCACTGATGACCTGCCTCGCATGCAAGTGCTCACCACAGCGCCCTCGGAGGAGGATCCCCACAGGGTCGTGCTGTGCGAGGACGTGCGCCCATTCCTGGTGCCCTTGCATGCAAGTGCTCACCACGGCGCCTCCACCCCTTCCCCACAGGGTCGTGCTGTGCGAGGACGTGCGCCCATTCCTGGTGCCCTTGCACGGGCGCGAGGCGCACGTGACGCTCGCTCTGCTGGCTGCGGCGTTGCTCGGCGTACGGCGGGCTCTCGAGTACCTTCCCAGCTCCCACCCGCTCGCCGTCATCCACGCAACCGCCGCCGCCACCCCCGAGGCTCTTGCGGACTTTGCGGACTTTGCGGACGTTGCGCTCGCTCCTGCCGACGCGCCGACGATCAGCCGCCCGGAGACCGAGCCACCACACCCGGAGATTAAGTCGGAGATTAAGACCGAGCCACCACACCCGCTGCCAGGAAGGCGCTCCTCCGTCCACTGCGATGCACCCTCCAAGTTCGGTCGTTTCGGCGCTCAGCACGGCGCCTATAGTAGCGGCCGTTTCGGCTTGCACACGCCTCCTATGGTCGCGGCGGCAGGCAGTGTGGCGGAGGGCGGGGCGGCGCAGCGGCAGCTCGCACGCGCCATGCTGAGCGCCGCTTGCGAACGGTACCCTGACGAACCTCGGCTGGCGGCAGCGCTGTTCGAGGCAGCCGAGACGCCCGCCGCGCTGCGTAAGCTCGCAAAGACCCTTCTCCGACGCTCTTCGGCGGCGTTGCCGACATGGCTCGCCTACGCCCGGGCAGAGGAACGACAGGGCAGGTCCGCCGAGGCCTTCACCGTGTACGCCTCCGCCCTGTCGCACTGCGCGCCGCCCGCAGGCACAGCGTCGCCGCTCGACACGGCGCTCGAGCTCCTGCCGATGGCGCTCGCGGCAGCGCGACTGTGCCTCGACAGCGCCACGCACGCCGCGCAAGTCGAGCGCATCCAACGGCCGTACGAGCGAGCACGCGCTGCGGGCATCGAGGCGGCGGGCGCCGTCGCGGGCGCATGTGCTTCGGCGGTCTTCACGCCCCCAGGCTGTTCACAGGACATGTACGCGGCCTCCTCGGCGGCAAGTCGGCGCTGTGGGGAGAGGGAGGGGGGCGCCGTGGTGAGCACTTGCATGTCGGCGGCAAGTCGGCGCGCACTACGCTGGCTGGTCTCCGCGTGGGATCCAGCCGCGGCGCCATCCGGGCCGTCGGCGCAGTCGGAGGCGGCGAGCGCCGTAACGAGCGCGCCGTCCGCTACCCAGCTCTTGCGCGCTCGGAAGGGACTGGAGGCGCTCATCGCGGCACAGCTGCCTTGTGCCCTTCCGCATGTCGCACGGGATGGCGAGTTGGCCCCGATGACGGTGCAGCAGCACTTACAGCATCTGCAGCATCAGCCCCTGGACGTGCAGCAGCAGCAGCCTCGTGACGAGCCTGTTGACGAACCTCTGGACGAAGCACGCGCGACGCTCGCGTGCGCCCTCGCGTTGTTCGAGTACCTGACGCGTGGTATCGAGGCGGCGCTCGCCGTGCATGCACGCGTGCTCGCGGCGCTCGGCACGGCGCTCGGCACGGCGGCGCCGCGGGCGGCTGCCGAGCGCCGTGTCGAGCGAGGCACGGCAGCTCCTCGCCTCGCCGGTCGTGGCACGCGCGCGCACGAGCGGCTGATCGAGCATCAACTGTGGTTACTGAGCCTGCAGAGGGCACGTCACGCCCACGGCCCGTCCGCTCGCGAGCGTATGGTCGTGCACTGCGCCCTCGCCGACTTCCCCGCCAACCAGCACGTGCTCCGCACGCTGCTTGGCACCGGCGCGCAGGCCGCGGCAGGCGAGCGGTTTGAGCGGCGGCGCCTCTTGACGCTCGCATGCAATCGCCATCCGAGCTGCCCCCAGCTCTGGCTCGCCTTCGTGCACTTCGAGCTCGAGTGCGCCCGGGACGGCGCGGGGCGTGGTGCCCGGGACGGCGCTGGGTCGAATGCCCGGGACGGCGCGCACGCCCGGGACGGCGCTGGCCACGGCTCTCGCACGAGCGCCGTACCGAGCGCCGAGGTCGAGCGCGAGGCGGCGTCGGGCCGTGTGGAGGCGATGGGGGCCGAGCGACGTGCGCGTCGTGTCCTCGAGCTGGCGGTACGACCATTCAAGCTGCCCTCTCGCCCTGCATGCAAGCGCTCACCACGGCGCCGCCACCCCTTCCCCACAGGTACGACCAGCAAGCTGCCCGGGATGCCCGGCGCTCTGGCTCGCTTACCTTCGACTCGAGGCAAGCGCGGCCGGCCGCATGCATGCCGCCTCACGCGTGCTCTTGCGAGCGCTGCAGCAGTGCCCAGGCGTCAAGCGGCTTTGGACAGCAGCGCTGTGCCGCCCCCTTGTGGCCATCCTCCCCGCCGAGCAGCTCCGTGACACTGTGCAGCTGATGGCCGATAAGGAGATTCGGCTGCGGCATGATCCACCCGAGACGCTCGAGCCCGGCTCACCACGACCGCTCGCAGAGTCCGCAGAGTCCGCAGAGTCCGCAGGTGGCTCACCGCGACCGCTCGCAGAGCCCGAGATGTCCGCAGAGCCCTTTGTCAAAGCACAAGGGCGGCAGCCTCCAACGAGCTCGATCACGGCCCCACCGCACGGCAAGGCCACAACGAGCGCGAGCGGATTGGGGGGCAGCAGCAGCAGCAGCAGCAGCAGCGGTATCGGCGGTTGCGGAGAAAGTAGCGAAGCGTCAGGCAGCAGCAGCAGTGCCAGTGCCAGTGCCAGCGAGGACGACGTCGACGACCCGCAATGAGAGCACGTGAGGTACTTACTTTCGCAATTTTAGTTAGTGGTCTCTAAAGGACAGGCAACTCGCGAGCAGAGCGCCGTCACGCAGCACGCGAGCGTATTGCTACGCGTCGAGTTCTCCCAGCGGTTTACTCAACGCCTTCATCGCGCCTGCGCCTGCAGTTGCGCCGTGATGGGTGCCAATTGAGCATGCAATTGAGACCGCTCCGTCGCCTGCTCCAGTTGCGCCGTGATGGGCGCCGTGTTGGGCGCCGTGATGGGCGCCAATTGAGCATGCAATTGAGACCGCTCCGTCGCGCCAACGATCGAAACGCTCCTGGGAGACGAGGCTCACCATGAAGCTGGCCACGTCCTCCCGTGCAACGAAGCCGTTTTGTAGGGCCTCATCCGCGCGGCAGCACTGATGCGCATGGCTTCTCGGCTCATTCGTCAGTCCCGCCGGTCGAACGACGACGACAGAGATACCCTTGGGTCGTGAGTGAGGCACCTGATCACCCCACGGCCATGTCGATGGAGCACCGATAGCTAGGGCCTCCGCCGTAGCAAGATCCTCGCGATCTTCGCGCATGGCCGTCGCAAAAAAGTAGGAGGCCATCCAGCCCACCCAGCCCAGCCCGAGCAGCTGCCTCCAAGAGTCTCCGATGCCCAGGGACGACACCATGACCAGACGCGGAACTTCGGCCATCGCCATAGCGGCCAGAATAATGGCCGTGCCCAGCGCCACCACCTGAGGCTCTCCATCATGTCTCCGATTACCAATGCAAGAGATCACCAAATCACTGCCAAATATCAGCGGCGCAAGCGCTGTCACACATGCCTCGCCAAGGTCGACGCGCGCCTTGGTGAGATTAGCAGCGGCAGGGATACGCTCAGGGTGGCGAGCGAGCGCCACGACCTCATGCCCATGTGCGAGCGCAAATAACACACACTTTCGGCCGATGCGACCCGTCGCGCCGATCACAGCGACCCGATGGACGCCCGAGCAGTCCATTTTCGTTTCCCTTCGTTGACGAGATTAGATGCGGAATTTGCGTCATTTCTTCTAGACTCACGGGAGGCCGAAGTGAACAGATGGACGTTTGGCGATGCCGGAGCGTGCGCAAAAATTATAAGGCGCTTCTTGTCTCTTCTACTGGTGGCTAGCCACACTTTACACGCTCAATCTCAATCTCAACTCATGCCTTGCCGCCCACCTCTAAGGTGAGCGAGAACGCGATCGCTATTCGATCGTCGACGTACACATAGGAGCTTCCTGACGACGAGATGCCAGCTACATCTCTCCGCATTGCGAGATGACAATCGGCAGCTTGGGCTTTGAGTTGGGGCCGACGGTGACATTCTCAACTTTGCGCACGGTGAGCATGCCGTCGACCACCTTGCCAAAGACCACGTGCTTGTTATCAAGCCAGTCGCACGCGTCGCACGTGATGAAGAATTGGCAGCCGTTGGAGCCCGGCCCACTGTTGGCCATCGAGAGCAGCCCTGGCGTCGTGTGCTTGAGCTCAAAATTCTCGTCGTCGAATTTGTCGCCGTAGATGCTTGTGCAGCCAGTGCCGTCACCGCGCACAAAGTCGCCGCCCTGCACCATGAAGCCCTTGATCACACGGTGGAAGCTCGCGCCCTTGAAGCCGACGGGCTTGCCATTCTTGCGGAACTCACCCGTGCAGAGCTGCCGAAAGTTTTCGGCCGTGCGCGGCACGACGTCAGCGAAGAGCTCGATCTTGATGCGGCCCGCGCTGTGGCCGCCTATCGTCACGTCGAAGAAGACGATCGGGTTGCCGTTCGCGAGGCCTGGGATGCTACCCACACCTGACATGTAGAAGCGACGAGGCCGCTCGCGTGAATGGTGATTTCGGTGTTGAATATGACCAAAGGCCGTGAGAGTCCACACAGTAAACGCCCGTTCACGCACTCATTCGTTACTTCCATTTTAGGAAATCTTGTAGAAATTATCATGACGAACGCCAGGAAGGTCCGAACATGAGCACGGCGCAGTCGGTAGAACGGGCTATCCAGCTCGCGCAGGAAGCGGTCAAGAGTGATGAGGCGGGCGATCTGGACGAGGCGATCCGGCTCTACATGCAGTCGGTCGAGCTGATCAAGCACGGGTTGCAGGACAAAACCGTTGACAACGCTGTGCTCCTCAAGTACAAAGATCTCTATTGCGACCGTATCGCAGAGCTCCGCCACAGCCTCGAGATCACAGTAGTGGAGTCGGCCCCGACACAGGCCCCCACCACTGGCGGCACGGCCAGCGGAGCAGGCGCTGCTGTCGCAGAGAGCACGACCGCCTTCGTCTTCGATGACGATGCGGAGGCCATCAAAGCGGCAAGGCCGCCGGCGCCATGCCCGACCGGCGCGGAGGAGTGGCGGCGCCCGTTTTGGCTCATGGGCATCCTGCGCACGTCGATGCTGCAGGGAGGCTACATGTCATCGGATGCGCGCGTGTTCGTGCCACGGCGCGTCTGGGTGCAAAAGGGCGGCAAGCTTGCCGCGAGAGATGCGAAGCTCGAGTGTGCGCAGTGCCTCGTCGTCGAGCTCCAGAAGGTACGCACCGTCTTCGACTTCCGCCAGGTGCCCCTCGTGAGCAAGGAGCTCGAGCGGCTGGGTGAGACGATGGATACGCTGCAGACGTCGCTGGCGCGGGTGCTCTCGTTTGTGCCTGATCTGCGCAGCAGCACTGCGAGCACCGGTGGTGTCTCGATTAGCATGTTGACCCAGGGCTTCAAGGGTCTGGCCAAGACGCTCGATAAGACCGCCGCTCGGCTTGGCGCGATGCCCTCGAAGGCATCCAACCCGAGCGAGTACGTGAGGGCCCTCGTGTCTGTCTTCGAGCATGCTGCCTTTCTCGAGCCCTGGCTCGAGCACTACGTGAAGCTGGTACCAGAGCAACCTCATGTGCTCGAGAAGCTGCATCGCTGCGCTGCCTTTCTGTACGAGGTCGTGTGCGCCTTCGTAATCCAGGACCTCGACGCCTTGATACAGCGGCACATGCGCAAGGCGCTCGCGGGGTTCGTCAAGGGTGCTGAGAAGGGTGACTGAGAGGGTCTGGCGCAGCCTCCGACGAACTGCGGCGAACCATGGCGCTCGCCATGGCGCGCCGCCAGCCCGCCACGCGCTCTGCAAGCCATGCGGGCTCGATGGGAGCGTGCCTCGTCGAGGCTCGATCGGAGCCCGCCTCATGTGTCACGCCCACATTAAACCACGAGTCCTCGTCTCGTCGTCTGTCGTAGGAGCAGAGAGAACCGACATCGCCAATGGAATGGAGCGGCGGCACTGAGCACGCAGAGGCGTGGCACTGTGCTTGCTTGCTTGCTCTGCAGCGTGGCACCTTCGTGGTAAATCGCGTGTGCGTAGCGAAATCCAAGAGTGGTTTCAATGTTTCTTCGCTTTCGTGTACGTGTTCTTTCCCAAACGGCTAATGAAACTTGAAAATCTCCGAAATCGAATGGCCGCAGAACGTATCCACTTCTCGACTTTGGCATTGGGAACCCACTGCGGGCAGTCATGCAGGCCAGCTGGGGCGCAGAAACGCACGCCGCTATCAATCCGACGCGCACGGGTCTTCTCTACGGCGAGGCGGGCAGTTGGTACGTTGGTAACACTCTCAGCTGCCCTGACGTGTTCACGCGCGCCGATCCGGGAGTGCGCGGCGCCGACAACGCCGAGGAAAAGTTCACAAAAAAGGAGTATGTGGCAACCGACATGACATCGCAGGCGTACACCAACAAGTACACGGCCGAGCAGGACATCCAGGCGATCGGCCTGCATGCGGGCACGTTCGCGAGCCCCGACAAAATGACGATGGCCGACCACGACATGGGCGTGGCATGGCCGCCACCCAAGGGCCAGGAGGGTCTGCACGCCAAGTTTATGGGCATGGTCAAGGAGTCGAGCCCCTACAAGGACGAGGTGCAGGGCATCATGGTCGGCTACAAGGGTCATGTGCCCCGCTCGCGCGACAAGATCGGCGGATGCGCGCTCGGTGGCATCGTGAACGGGCGCACCGCGGAAGGCTTCCCATCGCCGGAAGCGACGGCGGCGGCCTATCTGCCAGGCTTTGGCGCACAGACGAGAACGGGCTCCCCGGGTAAGAAGATGTATGTCTCGAATGCGCGGGCCCACGAGGCCGTCACCATCATCGCCGCCGCTGGCTCGCCGCCCCCGAACCGGCCGACGAACACAGTCTCCGGCGACGGCTTCATCCCACGCTACGCCGGCCACATGCCCAAGGTGTTTGACCACGTGGGCGAGTCCAACTACGGTGCGGTGCCGGAGGGGCAGAAGTACATCGCGCCGTCGAACTTCAAGTACAAGACCGTCCAGGGCGACATTGCCTACGACGCGGGCAGGCGCTCCATCCACGGGCTCTCCATCTATGACAAGCTCATCTAATTCTAAAGCTTGTACTCGAGTATGAGCTTCCGCTGACAAGAACCGAACCGTGCGTCAGCAGCAAGAGCTGCTGCTGGTGCTGCTCCGGCTGCCGGCTGGAGGATGCTGATCATGATGGCTGGAGCCGCCGCGGCGTGCTGCGCCGCGGCGAGTGAGGGCGCAACCAGAACTAAGAGCGCCTGCTCGCAATCAGATGTGTAGCGGTGTCGTGTCACGTGTGTGTTGAGTGCGGCATGCTCTTTGCTCTGTGTGCTCATTGTACGCTGAGGCGATGTGGGTGATGCGCCGCGGCATGTGATTGTGGCCCGTCAGTCGGCGCTTCTGGCGGGATCTGCGCCTTTGGGAGGGCGACGAGTCCCGCCGGAGGGGAGAGGCGCTTTGGCCTTTGCTGCGCCGATTTGGCTCGAGGGTTCCTTATAGGTGATGAAGAAAGCGCGATAGCATGTTTGGCGTTTGGTTCAACTCTTGCTACTGAGGTATGTCCAACGTGTGTACTGTCGGGTGTAACCGAACGGTCGGACAATACGGTCGGATGCTTAAACTCGACTTCAATCGCCGCGCGGTACACGACAGGTCACAGGACGGGACATGCGAACGGAACCGAACATGCATCCCGGCCGCGGACGCACGGTCTTGCTAACGGAACGGAATGATTGAAGAATGAGACGAAGTTCTGAGTAGCAAACAAACAGAACAGGTAACAGAGGTTCGCGAACAGGCTAGCTCGCCTTGCTCATCCAGTCCCACTGTGTGGGGCGATCACGCACCATCAAACCGCAACGACCACCAAGGAGAGTACTCCCACCGAGAGTGACGGAAGATGGCAGCGGCACACGGCTCGGCACGGCGCTCGCGCGCCTCGCCCTCGCTGAGCGCCTTGCAGCCGACGCCGACGAGCTGGTACTGCTTGCCATCGAGCTCGGCAGGCGGCAAGCAGCGGATGAGCCCGGGCTCATCGGACGGGTCGCGTACCAGCAGCCGCGGAGGGTGGCGCAGCACGCCTACGATGGAGCGCGAGTGGCCGTCGTGCTGAACGTAAAGGGGTAGCAGCTTTACCGGTAGCAGCCGCGGCGTCGACGGCGCCGACGGTGCGCGGCGCGGGGCGTCCGCAGTGTGGTCGGAGGGTCGCTTCCTTCCACTGAGCGACGGTTGAGGGACGTTGCGATCTCCGGCCATCTCCGAAGGCACGTTGTGAGCTGACGAAACGGTCGACGACGATGGCGGTGGCGCAGCATGTGCGGCGACACGCGCTTCGGCGGCGGCGGCCGCCCGAGCGGCGGCGAATTGCATTGCGACGGGTACACGAAGGCTCGCCGCAGTGGATGCTGACACGGAGCTCGTCGTCGGAGCGGCGGCACCACCCAGTTGACTTCCTTGTTGCATAGAGCTCCCGAAGCCGCCCGTGCTCGTGCTGGTGGCGCCGGCGGTGCTGGCTCCTGCGCCGCTATGTTCCGCGGCAGCCGCGGAGCCCGTAGCAAAGTAGGCGGCCGCTGCCGCGTACACGGCCGTGCCCGAGCCGCGTCGGTCAACCACTTCGATCACAAAAGCGTCCAGCCGAAGGTGGGTAAGCAACGCGAGCGCTTCGGGTGCGCCCACCATGGCCGCACGGCCCGTCTTGCCCGCGAGCGAGCGCCCAAATGTGAGCGCCGACTCGGGATCGAAGCCCTCGCGCCACGCCGCCTCGATGAGCTGCTGCATGCTGCCTGTGCTCTCGGCGGCAGCCGCAGCCCGGACGCTGTTGGCACTCGGGATCGCGTGCAGCCGGCCGAGCGTGCGAAGGAGCGCCGCAATGTTCGCGTAGCCGCAGTCCCATGCTCTTTGCTGCTTTGAAAAGACAGCCTCGAGGCAGCAGAGCAGTGGCTGCAGCTCGCGGGGCAGCGCGGCGGCGAGTGAGGCCACGCTATCGCAGTGCAGCTCCGAGGGCACATCGCGGAGCTGAAGTGGCACCGCAGCGAGCTGAGTTGGCGCTGCGAGCGAGGCTGATGGTGTGGCGGTCACGAGCGGAGGCGGCTGGGCGGCGACTGGTGGCGAGTCGCCCGTCAAGTCCACAACGGCTGAGGCTCCTCCGAGGCGGCGCCGCGGTGTTCGAGTTGTCGACATCGTCGTGAAAGGTCGTCTTGTGGGAAGTCCTCGGGGAGTCGTCACGGGGCTTCCTCAATCTCTCAAGTCGAGACAACGTCGCATCCGCGCCGCCGTCCCGACTTCGAGCGCTCGCAGACCAATGAGGTCCCCGCGCGTCCACAGGATTGCACAGGACTCAGGACATTCACGCAAGACGCAGCGGTACCTTCTTCGTGTGGTGCGCCGTGAGTGCCCGTTTGGGATGGTGGGATGCTGGCATCTCATTCATAGGGAGGCACGGTGCGGCCGGCTACAATGTATGTGTGGGATGAGGTTCCGAGGGGAGCCGTCCATTTGGAGCCGTCACAGGCGCCTCGTTCCCACCCTTCGTGATGTGACATGTGAATGAGAATAGTCGGCCCTGTCGTCACTCCTAATGTCGAACCACCTCGGCGCGCTCCGCCGGCGACTGGATTCGTCTCATAACTTAGAAGTCTACAAGTAATTACAAACTGTCACGCGTGCAGCGGGAAGGACATCATGCACGTGGCCACGAAACACGGAGGCCTTCTGTTCCTTCTCCATCTGAGCGGCACGGTGGGACAATGCTCAAACACGTGCGGCTATGCCTTTGACCGTGACTGCGACGACGGCGGGACCGGATCCGAGTATTTTGCCTGCGGCCTCGGGACCGACTGCAGCGACTGTGGCCCTCGGTCGTCATCGCACAGCCACAATCCCCTGAGCTCGTCGCACCCCTCGGTAACCTGTAACGATGCCAACTCACTCCCACATGCAAACCGGCAGCCCTGCTGCACAACATGCCCCTCGTCGTATCCTTATTGTGCAATCAGCTGCTACTATAATAGCGGGCAGACGTGCACGGGGGGATGTGCCATCGGCCTCTGTACTTGCGCGGGCGAGGCTGTGTGCTACGCGTATGCTACTATCCCATGCCCATCGCCTCCATCGCACAGCCACAATCCGCACAGCCACAGTCCGCACAGCCACACGCCTGGCACAGCGGGACAAACCTGCTCAGAAACGTGTCAGTTCGCCTCTGACGGTGACTGCGACGACGGCGGGCCCGGATCCGAGTTTTCTGGCTGCAGCCTCGGGACCGACTGCACTGACTGCGGCAGGGTCTCCTGCACCGATGCCACGTACAGCGGCCTGTTCTGGACTGATGGTACTGGCTCTGTTCCGTGCAGCTTTTGCTCAGGAGAACCCGACGAGTGCTGTGACTTTGCCGAAGCGCAGGGGAACTGCAAGAAAGCATGCGGCACACGGTGCCGCACAATAAACACCTGCACCAATACGTGCTTCTCAAAAGAAGACAACCAGTGCGACGACGGCGGCGCAGGATCAGAATGGTCGGTGTGCTCTGAAGGCACCGACTGCCTCGATTGCTCCGCCGGGGTCGCCGCCGCTGCCGCCGCCACCGCCGCCGCCCTCGCCTGCTGCGGAAGGCCGCGCCAACGTCGCGTCACAAACCGAGCCGTGCCTGCGCCGCACAGCCACACACCACACACCCACACGCCGCACAGCCACACACCACATAGCCACACGCCGCACACCCATTCTCCGCCTCCATCACCACCGCCGCCGTCGCCGCCGCCGCCGCCCTCGCCGCCGCCGCGGCCCCCTTCGCCCTCTCCGCCGCCGCCTCCGCCTCCGCCGCCATCGCCGCCACCATCGCCGCCGCAATCACCCCCGCCGCCATCGCCACCCTCGATGCCGCCCACGGAAATGGTGCGCGCACTCGAGCTGCTCTACGAGGCCACGGGCGGCGACGCGTGGCGCAACAACGACAAATGGCTGTCCGGCGAGCCGTGCGTCGACGGCTGGTTTGGCGTGCACTGCTGCCCACAGGCGCTGCCGGTTCTGCGCGGGGACGACGAGTGCACCGCCGACGGCGGCGGAGCCGCCACCGGTGTGCTCATGACGCAGGGCAGCGCCGCCTGCCACTCGGGCTCCGTCACGGGCACCGCGCTCGACCTCGCCACCTGCGTCGTCGTCAAGGTGCTGCTGCCGTCCAACAACCTCATCGGTCAGATCCCCCCCTTGACCCAGCTGCCCTACCTGCAGCACCTCGACCTCTCGGACAACGCGCTCACGGGCAGCCTTCCCTCCGCAGCCGACTGCTTTCCGCGCCTCACCTACCTCGACCTGACGCAGACGCGCTCGTGGGACAACGAGGGCGGCGTCACCGGCCCCGTGCCCGAGTGGCTCCTCGATCGCCTCGTCGACGCGCCGCTGTTAACGACGCTGCGCCTCGCAAACAACGCCTTTGACGACCCGACGGACGCCGACTCCGCCGTCGCGATCCGGCAACTCTGGAAGCGCTGCTCGACGCTCGGCGCGGAGCAGTGCTCGGGCGTCCCGCCGATTGGCTGCAGCGCCTTCAACCGCCAGGGCCAGCGCTACGAGGTGGAGCTCGACAGCCTCGGATGCGTGCGCTGTCCGACGCCGCTCGAGATAGCCGGCATCGGCGGCGGCATCGCGGGCGTCGTGCTGCTCTTTGCGCTGCTAGTTTACGCGTACACGCGCTTGGTGCGCAAGTACCCAGAGCACGCCAAGACCCACGTCGCCACAATCATGATCTTCGTGGGCCACTTGCAGACGCTCACCATCATCGGCAGCTTGCAGCTTGGCTGGCCGCTCATCATTCAGGAGATCCTCGCAAGCATCAACCTGCCGCTCATGGGCTACATCCCGTTGCCGTGCATCCTGACCGACCCGGTGCTCAAGGCGCTGCTGAGCTACGCGGAGACCGCCATCGTGCTGCTGCTGCTGCTGGGCGCCTGGCTTGTCGCGTGGCGCCGGCGCAAGGCTGCGACCCGCGCGGCACTCAAGCGAAAAGAGGCCCAAAGCGCCCTTGAGGCGGGAACTGTCGCCGTCGCCAATGCCGCGAAGGACGCCGCCAGAGCGAAGGCCGCTGCCGACAAGGCCGACGCCGCCGCCGCCGAGGCTGAGTACTTTCTGTGCGTGCTCTTCAGCCTGCTCTTCACTGTCGGCCTCCGTGTGAGCGCGTCCCTCTTCATGCGCTACGACGAGGGCCAGACTCGGCTGATGATTGCCCGCCTCGTGGCATCGCTCCTTCCGCTCTTCTGGCTCTTCCTGCTCTGGCGCTTCCTCCGGCTGCTGCGCGAGGCCCGGGGGACGGCGGAGAAAGCGAAGGCGGCGGCGTTGGCGGTGGCGGCTGCGGCGGCGAGTCGTGTCGGGATGGGTGAATACGTTCTCGTGAATGGCAGGCGTGGCAGGATCACGACCGACGATGGGACCAGTAACCCGTACAAGGTCACCTTTGACAACGGGGAGGTGAGCGGATGGCTCTACCCCCATGATGTGGCTCGGGATGTGACTCGGGCTATGAAGGCTCTGCCTCAGTCTGAGGCGGCGAGGAAGGCGAGGGCAGATGCTGTGCAGCTTCAGAAAGAGGAGCGCCGCGCGGCGGAGGCGGTGCGCTACCTGACCGAGCGGTACGCGAGCGACGACCCGGGAGGCGCGCGGTGGCCGCTCCGCTCGCAGTGGCAGCTCGTCGTGTGGACGCGGCAAGGGCTCCTCTTCCTCGTGTCCTTCGCCATGGACTGTGTGGTGTGGTTCGCGCCATATGAGGAGCACCAGACCGCACGCTACGTCTTTGCCGGGCTTGCGATTGCCGTCCTCGGCGGCTTATGGCTGCTGCAGGCCCGGCGTCTGCCGTATGCGATGCGTCAGCAACATTGGCTAGAGACCTTCCTCTACGCGGTCGACATCCTGGTCATCGTTGGCGCCTGCGTGTACGGCGCACTCACGCACTACAGCGCAGTGCAGGACGGGTTCATGCGGCGGGCGCTCGAGCTGGGCCTTGGCGCGCTGCTCGGCGCTTCCGTGCTCGTCGCGGCGCTGGTAATCGGCATCGACATCTTGCTCGAGCGCAATTTAATCCAGAATTGGTACCAAACGGAAGGGCTGGTGCAGGCGCTTGAAGGAAGGAAAAAAGCGGCGGACGTTATCGACACGCCGATCGTTGCAGCAATCCGCGACGGCGCAGTACGCCTCATCGACTGTGCGTGGCTGCTAGATTCCGCGCGCTCGGATGGGCAGCTGCCGCGCGTCACCAAGGTGGTGGCACGCCTCGTTTCCGACGAGCCGAGGAGCGTGCTGATTCGGCGGTTGGCGACGCACTGCGGGACCTCGTCCATCTGCATCACGGTGGAGGCGGCCTCGGCAGCCTCATCGGTGCGGCCGTGGTGGAGGTGGAGGTTGTGGACGCCTCTTTCAGAGGCCTCAGGACGTCAGGGGAGGTGGTGGCGGAGGTGGTGGTGGAGTGGGCAGCCGACGCCGCCCCTCTCGCCGCCTCCCTCTCCTCCGGAGGTGGCTGCCCGGGCGGAGGTGCAGCTCGAGGATCGGTCTTCTGCTAGGCATGTGACGCGCCTCGGGCACGAGCTGGCCGAAACGGGCCTGCAGCGGAGGTGCAACACGAAGCACGCCGATGCCAAGCTCATGCGCAGCCTCACTTCGTCTCCAGCCAGGAGCCCCGGCTCTGGCACCTCTGGCCGTTTCCATTCGCGTCGCGGGAGGGACTCTTTTGCGGAAGACCTGACGATGGAGGCGGCTTCGAAATCGGAGCATCCATCCGGCAGAATGACGAGACGCGGCCTGCCGACGCCATCGTCCTTTCCGAGGCCTGGGGCAGTGGGTTCCGGCCGGATGGACCATAATCATGGTATTGTCCTCCAGGACCTCGACTCTCGCCCAGCACATAGGAAAAATCCTGCACTTGTGGTCACCTTCCACCTAAGCACGTTTGACGAGGTCGCCCCGCTCACTGCAGCCAGACTGCAAGGTAAGGCCGAGGCGGTGAAGGAGAGGCTGGCTGAGCTTGGGGCCAAAGACATCGAAATTGTCACGGGAAAGCCCTTTCTGCCACGCTGCCAGGATATGCCGGCGGAAGCCTTCCTGTCGCCCGAGCGCGCCGTGGACCTCTTTGAGCGGCGGCGACGTGGCGTTAAGGTCGTCAGCTACTGCTGGCGCATGCCTGGCATGCCCGACCCCGATGGCCTCACGCTCGAAAAGATCCGCGGCTATCTACACGTGATCATGGGAGGCATACACGGCGAGTACGGTCTTTTCGTGGACGTTGCGTGCATGCCGCAGAACTTTGCATGGCCGTCGTGGCACGCCCCGGAGGCGTTTGGACGCTTTGGCGCCGAGGTAAGCCAGGGCCCGCTCACCATACTCAAGTTTGATTGCGAGCGCGTCGCCACGGAGGACGAGGCGCAGGTTTGCGTCGACAAGCTCGTCGCCCTATGTGATGAGAAAAAGTGGGCGCTGGCCTCCATGGCGGACTTTAAGAGCCTGGGCCTGCCGCGCGGCCACGTCAGTGTGCTCTTCCACGGGCGTTACAAATCAGGCGCGTACAGCTTCGACGTGCCAACCGACAAGGGAACCTCTGCCGGAGGCTACATGCGCTTCAGCACGCCGGCCGACGCAAAAGCTGCACGTCAAGATCCCAAGCTCAAGCGCTTATGCGGCGGCAAGGAGCCAAAGCTGATGGGCGAGCACGTCTTCGAGAACGAGCTCAAGTTTGGCCGCGCCCTCTCCGTCATGGGCAGCCTCTACGCGTCGGCCACAGGCACCTGTGTGCTGCAGCTCACGGACCCGCCTGGAGAGCTCGGTAAAGAGGTCGCGCCGGACGAGCTCGTCTCCGCGCGCACGGGGACCGTCTTCGTGGTGCGCACCAACATGTCGCTCGAGGAGCTGCGGGAGGAGCTGGGCGACGACCTGCTGGCCTGCGAGAAGAAGGGGTGGGGTGAGGCAGTGGTGCGTGTCCTCGGCGAGAGGGCAGCACGCGCCGCGCACTCGCTGAACGAGCGCGGCTACCCGCTTCGTCGCAAGGATCGCGTGGTGTACCCAATGTACAGCTTGCGGCCGTACGGCTCGCGCGGGTGGCCGACCTTTGAGACGTCCGCCGCCTCGATGGTGCTCGCGCACCTCACGCAGCGCAAGCGGCGAGGCGGGGCGCTTCCGCCTCTCATCGCGCAGGCGGAGGCGAGCAGTCTGAAGTTCATCAACATCGATGTGATCGACAAACCGCGTGAGTTGGAGGTCGCGCAGACGCCAGAGCGCCTCCTCCGCCAGTGCAAGAAGAAGCTGCGCTCGAAGAAAACCTTCTTCACCGGGAAAGCCGACCAAAAGGTTGTCATCCAGCTGCTCTGCGACTTTGAGGACTCGATCGCGGTCGAGTTTGACCAGAAGCGCGCCTCACACCTCAAGCTCAGGACGGAGGACCTCGTCTGCGCGCGCGCCGCAGAGCTGGGTGACGCGCGCAAGAAGCGATACCGCAAGATGCTGCAGCGCCTCACCTTCTACGAGGAGCCGACGCCCATCCTCCACGAGTCTGAGCCGACGCACATCATCCATGCCGTGCCCAGCGCCATCTCGGCAGCGCCATCGCCTCAAGCGCGTTCGCCTCCTCCACCGCTTCATCTCCAAGCCGCCCCGGACCATGCAAACGAATACCGACGCGCCCCAGGCAAGCCCCCGTGCCGATATGGCACCGCGTGCTACCGCGAGGAGCCTCATCACTTTCGACATTTCGATCATCCGTCCGATCACCCTCTCATCGCCCGCGGGTTCGATGCATAGAATGGTTCTGGGCGGAAGGCAACGTGCGTGATTTCCGAGCGTCAGCGTTCTCTCGGAATGGGAAGCGTACACGCTGTTGTGAGGGAGGATGTTGTGCACACAGTTGGCTGGGTGTGACATCGGCCAGCAGGCCGGGATGGGGTGGGAAATGAATGTGTGGCCATGCTTCGCCCCACGCCCGCGCAGAGAGAGATGCAATAATGAGGCCGCGAGTGCGCCTCGGACCCGGCTGGCGACGGATTCGTCAACTCATGTCAAGTCCAAGATATTACGATTCGTCCGATCGTTGAGACGCTCGGGTGGTTGCTGCGTGTGCGGTGGTGAGCGGAGTAAAGGAAGACAATGGTGCATGGCGTACTGTTCAAGCGTATGTACAGTGTACAAGACTACAGTGGCAACCACACGTCCAAGTGAAACCAAGACACAGCAACAGCATGCCGTTACACACTTCGTACTTCATCACATCGCACATCGGGCTACGGGCATGACGCATGTCTCGCCGCTAATACGGGCACTCTGGCAGGCGGCATCGGACATGAAGACAAGGACAGTCCGTACATGTAGTTCACGACACCTGCAGAATCTTCTCATCATCGTCCTCGTCCTCGTCCTCGTCCTCGTCCCATTCCTCCTCCTCCTCGCCGTCGTCCTCGACATGTTCGTCCTCCTCGCCGTCCTCCTCCTCCTCCTCGCCATCCTCCTCATCCATGAACGCATCCTCCTCGTCGCATTCGTCCTCACCAGCCTCCAGGGCCGCCGCCGCCGCCGCCGCGCGCGCCGCCGCCGCCGCCGTGGCAGCCGCCGCCAGCGCCACCGTCTCCGGCGTGCGGCGCGCCTCCGTGTACGCCAGGTGAACGTCCTCATAGTGCACGTCCGAGGGCGACCGCGTCCTCGTGGGCACCGAGAAGAGGCCGAAGACGGCCGTGTAGCCCTGCAGTGCCACCTCGCCCGCTTGCGTGGCACACGCACCAGAAGCGGCGGCGCTCGCGACGGCGCTCTCCCCACTCTTGCTGCTGCTGCTGCTGCTGCTGCTATTGCTGCTGCTGCTGCTGCCCTTCGAGCCAGACGGACCGCCTGACACGGCGCGGAAGCGCGGGCCGATCTCGCCGCCGCACGGCATACCGGCGAGCGGCGAGCGCGGGAAGACGGTGCGGAAGGCGCCTGCATCTGCCCGAGCGTCGCGCGCCGTGCATGTGAACATGAGCCCCCCGAGGAGCGATCTCCCCTGCTCGGCGATCTCGCGCTTGGCGTGCTGCAGGCGAGGCAGGCACTCACCCTTGCACACGAGCGCGTGCAGCGGCACGTTGCCGCGGAACATGAGGCCGACCAGACCGTCCTCGAGGAATCGCACCTGGTGGCCGTTCGCGCGAAGCAGCCAGTCGCCCGTGGCGAGACCGCCGATGATTGCCGCCTGAGGGTGCACTGCCTGTAGCTTGCCGAGGAGACCTTCGAGCCGATGGACGCCATTGCCGACCGAGAGCACCACCATCACCTTCCAGCCGGGTTCGAAGGCGCCCTGCTCCTCGAGCTGCGCGATCTCAGGCCAGCCCATGCTGAATGCGCCACCCCGGTGAACTTTCGACGAGGAGCTTTCGACGATGAACGACCCCGCCGGCGCCTCCGGGAACCCGCCGAGCGTGAGCGCGTAGCCGCGTCCGCGTACGGTCGCGAGGCTGCCGTCGGCGCACGTGCCGAGCAGCGTGTCCACCTCGCCGCCGATTAGGTGCACCGATGGTGGAAGCTGGTGCATGAGCCGTGTGCATGCAGCGCGCCGCCCCTTGGCAGAGCACTGCTCTTTATTCCACGCGAAGAGCCTCGGCGTCGTAAAGAGCAGGCCCATGGTGGGCGGAGCGGTCATTTGGGATGCGAGCTCGCGCATGGAGTCTAGCACTCGCTCAGGCGGGCAGGACTTCAGATTGAACTTCACCTGCGAGCTTAGGAACGTTGCTTGCGCCACGTCACGCTGCACCTCCGAGCAGAGCAGCCACGCCAGCTTGCATGAGCACGACGTGGCTGCTGCATTATGAGCGCGTAGCTGGCTGAAGATGTTGCAGAGGATCTCCGTGTCAAGGTCGAACAGTGTCAACACCGACTCCATGCTTCTGGTTTGTTGATATGAGATCTCACATGAAACGAAACCTGGAGTTTCGTCCATGACACTTGTGCGACATCCCTGGCCAAGCTGTTCGTGAGACGGGTTCTATGGTGATCTATGGGAACGCACATCGCTTTCTCGAAAAGGAAACCTCCCTAGGAATTCGCCTATAAGTAATTCCTCATAAGTAATTCCTTCTTGTGTTACGTGTTAGCCTCAAAACACGGCGGCCGCCGACAACCGACCGCCGAGACAACACGCGGATGAGGGTGAGCTAAGGGTGAGCCTGCTGGTCGCGTGCCTAGCCTCGGCAGTCGCCGCCGGCGCGGCCCCATCACGGATTGGCCGGTCACTAGGTGGACTCAGACAGTGCCTGACCTCAAACTGTCTCGCCATCTTCGGCCCCTGGCCCTGCAGCCACTAACCCGTTTTAACAATAATTAACAACGGCCGTCCCTACTTCGAGCGTTCCTGCGCGCACCCGCCCGCGCCCCGTGTTGCATTTTGGACGCCCTTCGTGAATGTACACGGCGGACTTCCTACTCGTAATCTCGTATATGTTTCAGATTTAATCTCCGAGATTTTAATTAGTTGATGACACTGACGAACCCTTGACGAAGCCCGTCGCGCACTATGACCCTGAATCATAAGTCTGACACTGGCAGACATACGTGACACTCCAGAGTGCGGGAACGTTACTGGTCCATATGCAAGCACGCGGTTTCGTCCGAGATG
>Ga0180442_100417_pt1 | contig 26613 bp, 8 predicted proteins | sample ChrtobMetP5_16mM_FD_119746 | JGI IMG/M metagenome (GOLD analysis project Ga0180442, IMG submission 119746) | Chrysochromulina tobin associated microbial communities from unialgal haptophyte culture, Seattle, Washington, USA - P5_16mM MetaG | ecosystem: Host-associated > Algae > Haptophytes >... | reverse complement strand
CCCTCTGGTCGCGCCGTGGGGGACTGCGCGAGGATGCCGATCCCTCTAGGTGAGGAGAGCACGTTAGTGCTGACGATGTGTTGTGTGAACGCCCACGGGGGCGCGCGTAGCGCGGTGTGAGCTTTTTGCTCCCCCCCGTCCTGCCGCAATGGTCCGTGGCAGCCGAGCCAGCGCCAATCAGCACATCGCCCTGGTCCGTGAGTGTGAGGACGACTCGCTCCACGATCTGCTCGTCAAGGTCCGCCAAGAGTTCTCAGGCATGGGTGGTCGCTTGCTCTGTGTCCTCACCTCGACAAGGAAGATGCCTCTCTCCGTCGTCTGGCATCTTCTTGTCGAATGTGGCCACGCGCCCCACCACTCGCATTTGAGTATGCTTGACGCCATGCTACCGCTTGCTATCACCGACTTCGAGCTCATCCTCTCATTGTGGCCAAAGCTGGCTGATCTCGAACGCACAGCCCCGGGAATGAAGGGCAGCAACCTGCCGCGTCTCGTGCAAGGATGGGCTGGCGTGCGATTCCTTGAGTACTGGCAGTCGGCCGCAGGCGCCGCCACACTCGACGCTGACAAGCTGCAGCGCCTTCGTCCAATCTGGGAGTCGGTGGCGCCAACGCAGGCGCAGCGGCTCCCGCCTGTGCGTGCGTGCAGCCTGGGCTGGAGCGACAAGCAAACCGTCGAGCTCGTGCGCCAGTTCGTGGACACCAACGGCGAGACGGAGGAGCTCGTGCGCGAGCTCTTTGAGCGCCAATTGCTCACCCCGGCCTTGATGAATGAACACCAGGGCCTCATCGGGGGCATGCTTCGTGTGCAGCCAGAGTGGGTGGCCGAAAGGCTCCTTTCTGGCGAGGTGATCCTCATCAAGGTACAGGCCAGTATCGGCGTGCTGGCGGTGGAGGCTCTCGCGGCATGGGCACAGCGCTCGGTGCTCACCGTACAGAACGTCCACCATCTGGCGAGGTTTGTCCAGGAGCTCGGGCAGCTGGCGCCGGCTACGAATGCGATGCACCGAGCCCTTGGACCACTTGTGACACTGATCGGCTGCATGCCTACCGACGATGAGGAAAAGAATGGCGAGAGGAATGGCGAGGGCCGAAGGACGGCCTGCCGCTGCGTCTCCCTCATGTACACCCTCGAGGACTCAGTGACAGGCAGGTCAGCCTCTCGCATCGCCGCGATCCCTCGGAGATCGCGATACTTTCACTCGAGCACAACCATGGTCTACTCGTTCGAAGCCTTCTTGTCGCAGGCGATACAAACCATTTCGCTCACCGAGCTCACCCAGTGTTACGGAGATCGGCAAGGCTTGGTTCGATTTGAGCCCTTCCCACTCTCAGCCGGTTTCCAGGAACGTTTCTACGCATGGGCGCTTGAACAGTTGCAGGCGGTGCAGTCATCCGAAACACTTCTCTGCTTCATCGAGAAATGGGCGACACGTATCTGCGAGTCCACTCAGCTGATGACACTGTGGAAGCGCGCCATCGAGTCGCTGAACTCGTGGACGTTTCTGCTGAATTCGATGGAAGCAGTCGTGGCCGCAATCGGCGGGCAACAGGCGTTTCGCGCGCAGAAACCAGTGCTTGTGACCGCCTTCGCTGAGGAGGGGCCGATCTCGATGGTGTACGAGTACATTGCGCCTCTCGCCCTGCGCAGTCCGTGCGGCGGCAAGAGTAGCAACGTGCGTTGCACGCAGGCGCGCCTCGCGCACTATTGGCCGAAGCGCTTCGCCTCCGAGTACGGCATCAGCCTTGCGCTCGCACTGCAGAAGCCGCCGGTCCAAAACGCCTCTCGATCGTCACCGCGCTTGGTGAGCCGCTTGTCCCACAAGCTCTCAGAGAATGCCGAGCAGATCAACGACACCCTCGATGCGCCAGCCGAGCTCGGCCGCGTCTTTGCCAGGCACCCAACCATGGAGAAGACCAAGACGCGAGACGAGTTCCTGCTGCTCAGCGACTGGGTGCGCAACCTCTCTGCGCACCTCTTCCGTGGGGCTGATGCATTCGAGCGCATGAGCGCCTTGCTCTGCGCCACATGGTCTGACAAGGGTGCCTTGCAGAAGCTCAGCGAGGTCTTTGGCGACACGCTCCTAGTATGCGCCGAGGCAACCTTGGATGTGACGCCTTTGGTCCGTTTCCTTCGCAAGAGCTCCAATCTGGGCTCGAAGAAGCTGTACATTCAAAACCGTCTCGAGACCTTCGCTCCCGCCTTCGCGCGTGGCGCCATGCCGCTTGGCACGCTGCATCCGCTGCTGCAGCAGGCATCAAGCGCCTCGGACCTCGCCCACTACTTACATGCGCTTGCATCCCATCTGCCCAAGTCCAGCGGTCTGCTGCAGGTCACTGGCGAGACGGCGGCGCTCGCGTATGAGCTGCTCGCCAAGGAGCCCGAGGCCGAGACCCGTGTTCACCTCCTCCGAGACTGGCGCTTCGCGACGCCGCCGGCACCCGAGCTGGATGAGGACGTGGACGCCGAAGTTTGGAAGACAGGCTCCTTGGCGGAAGCGCCACCCGTTCCAACCGAGAGACTCCCACTTGCGTTGAGCACGTCGGCGTACAGCGGGCTCGTGCGGGCGGTGCCCATCGTGCCGAGCTGCCAGCTCTACCGCCGATTTGGCCCGCGCGGCCACGCCGAGTTGGTGTCCTTTGTGAGCGGCGCGACGCCGACACAGCTGCGCGACCTCTTCTTGGAACACTTCTTGGAAGGTGAGGGCCAGTTGGGCGCAAGAAGTGGCGCAATCCGCCACGTTCGCAAGGATTTGGTCGAGCTCTGCCAGGGCGTGATGCGCGATTGGCAGCCCCCCTCCTGCCCCGCCGATCAGGTGGTCGCGCTCCTCGAGATCATCGAGTGGTTCCCCGAGACGTTTGACCGATGCGCGCCGCTCGTCTTCGCCAATGGCGACGAGGAAGCCGCGAGGAAGCTGCTGACCATGCACCCGCTCGCCGACCTCGAGGCGCTGCCACGGCACTTGTGGCCGTGCGTGCACTGGTCAGCTTGCACGGAGGCGCAGCTGCTGACCTTGGTGGAGGCTGGCGTCCCGGTGCCGCTCGACCAAATTCCTCTCGAGAAGCTCGGGTGGGAGACGCAGCAAGTCCTGATCGATGCACAGGCCGAGCAGGTCGGAGCATGCGCCGAGTACGCGGCCAAGATGATCGGCCCAATCGCCAGCTACCTGACTCGCTTCTTCGAGCTCTTGCCCAACTCGACGCCCATGCTCCTCAAGATAGGCGACGGCCTCGAGGAGGAGGAGCGCATGGTCTCCGGCTGGAACAAGATGGTGCATGCACTCCTCGTGAGCCTGCGGGAGCGCATCCGCGAGGGCAACGTGCTGCACACGGAGGAGCAGCTCATCGTCTTCCGTGGCTGCTCGCGTCGCGACGTCGACAGCGCCAACTCGGCGTTGCTTGCGGACCTACTCGAGGCGAAGAACGTCGACCCGAGCCACGTCGCCTCGCTCGTCAAGTTCGTTCTCGGTGAACGGAGATTCCATCAGACGGTGCGCGACTCGGCGCTGCGGGCTATGATGCGGCTCGGCCAGCAGGACCGCGACGCGCTGCACCGCAACTTGCTCTCCAACAAAGACAGCGCCACCGAGTTGCCCCTGCAGGTGCTCTCCTCACTGTGCGTGACCACCTTGGCAGTGGATGTGCTCCCGCTCGTCTCGGCACAGCTGGCGCGCTTGAGCCTCAAGCAGTGGGATGCCCTGCTCACGCTCATCGCCGACGCGAATCCCATGGGGGGTAAGCCACCGCACACGTACCCGCGTAGCCTCGGTGCCGAGTTCAACGAACGGCTGCTCGCAAAGTACCTTCGGCTCAAGTCGATGGACAACGACGACCCGCGCTACTTTCTCCTCTTTCTTGCGTGCACGCCGCCGGAGCGTGTGCCCGGCTACCTCCTCGGCGTCCTCGGGGTGCAGCGCCACCCGCTCGATGAGCTCTTCCTCAACGCGCTCACAAGGATGAGTCGGCTCGAGCTCAAGCAGCTGCTCGAATACATCTCGCCCCCTGAACTCGCCTCGCGCCTCGAGTGGGTGCTTCGGAGCCTGCGGACGGCGGGCGACCCTTGCGAGCTGCTCGCCGCCCTCATGGACGTACTCGACCATCCGGCCTACCGCGCTGTCCAGCCGACCATCCTCACAACTCTGCTTCAGATGCCCAAGATGAAGGAGCTCGGGTTGTTCGAGCTTGACGAATTCCGCGCGCTGTTCCGCTCGCGCCTGCCAAGGCTTGAGTGGCCTGGGCGTACCTCGAGCGGCGCTCGCAACATCGACGAGAGGTTTCGGCCGTTGCGCGCCTTATACGTCGAGTTCTTCCGCGCGAGCTGGGCCAACGGTGCGCCCCTCGACAGCGCCGAGTCGCTCAGGACGACGCTGCATCTTGGGGAGGAGCCCTTGAGCAGCCAGGAGGTGCAGGTCCTCGGCGCGGATCTGCGCTCGATGCGCCTGCTCGTCGAGCTCGCTCCTGCTCACGCCATCCCCGCCTTCGGGTTCAATCTGCTGTCGGAGGACCCCTCGTTTGCAAACGCGCTCTCCATGAGGCAGCTCGAGTGCATCACGCAGCTCACGCCCAAAGGGCTCGCCCAAGACAGGAACTGGGCCGTCTGCCGCAAGGTCATCGGCCAAGTGGAGCCCGCCAGCGCCCTGCGCCTCGCCATCTCCCTCGTGTGCCACTCGCGCGAGCTCGGCGACCTGTGCCTCGTCGAGGCGGCCTACAAGGCCGTCGACAGCTTCACGCGCAAGCAGGTCTGGCTGCCAAATGAGCTGCGCGGGCTGTGGAACCACAAGCTGCCGGACGCGCCCGATGGGACCAAGCGTACCTTTGGCGACGCGATTCTGCGGGTGGTCTCTGACGCCGTCGGGCCGAGCATAACGACGCGGGCCATTGTCGAAGCAATTGCATGGCGCCCGCCGCCTCCGGAAAAAGACCAAAAGGCCAAGGAAGAGGACTTTGAGCTTCTCGAAGGCGAGGCGGCAGAGCCGGTCGAGGTCGACCATTTTGGATGAGAAAAAGAGCAACGCAGCTAGAAAGATGGGCCAGCTGACCGCGGGGGCATACTAGCGCGGACCGGCAGAAGATATGTTCGAAAGCAGCGGGTTGCGGGTGCGTGGTCGCAATCACGATCGCACGGCGACGCCGACGGCACGCGAGCGCGGTGTGGGAGCGAGCGGGAGGCGCAGGTGGGCGTGTCGGGTGTGGATCCCGCATAAACACGGTACACGGTGATCGACAGTCTCAGTTATCGCGGACCTTCGATCGTCAGCTATCACAATTAAGATGAGTTGCACACCGGCGTGGATCATCCGACATCGCCCCCGCGCGCGCGCCCCGGCCGGCTCCCACCGCCCTGACCCGCCCTATACATTGTCCGAACAGCGCAACACTCGACTCGACACAGCACCCTCCGCGAGTACGAAGCCCGCAGCGGTCCCCGCCACAAACCGAGGATGGTGTAACCGAATAGCTATGGTTCAGACTTCCAGTCTGGGACCCACCCACAGTGACAGTCTTGTGGCGTCAGTGCAGACATCAACTTTCATCCGAATGTGAGCCCCAATGCCCAGCGCTCCACGCCGCTTCCGGCCCTCTTGGTTTACGCAACCGCCCGCTGGCGCGCATGTCAACAATCGCCGTTCCCGTCGCGTGCCATCACTGAGGCTCTACCTCCAGCGAGCTCCGCCTGTTGCCGCGACGGTCGACGGCGCTGGCTGCGTTGTGCGTAAGGACGACTGTGCGGGCCGCGCGCTCTCCGGTCGCCGCTTCGGCGCTTGCTGTGCTGCGGCTAGACTGTCCGCTGCCACGCCCCCCAATGGGCGCGCCGTCTTAGGGCGTAGATTGTACTGAGCCCGAGAGAGCTCACGCGCCGTGTCACGGACGGTCTCCCGCGCCGACTTTGGCGCCGACACCTTGCCCGTTGCCATGCGCGTCGGGTTCTCCTTGTCCGTACCCAGCCCATCACGAGAGAGTTGGTGCGTATTTGGCATGTGGGGAAGCTGCAATGAGCGACGGAGCGTGTCTGGCAGGTGGTCAGCTGCAGGACCATCCGCGCAGGTCGAGTTGCTTCTGCTGCTGCCACGGCTGCCACTGGCGCCAAGGCTGCTGCCGCCTGATCCTCTGTCACGACTGCTGCTGTTGCTGCTCTGGGCGCTGCCATGAGCGCTGCCATGAGCGCTGTCTTGAGCACTGCCTTGAGCGCTGCTCCGAGCACTCGCTTGACTCTCTTGGCTCCGCGCCGGGTCGGGTCGGCCTCCAAAGCTCAGCCTGATCGCATGTGGCGGAGGGCTGAGCAGTGCTGCTGCCGCCTCCGCCGCGGCCGCCTCGGCCTCCTCGGCCGCCTCCGCTGCGGCGTCGACGACTGCAGCGGCCACTTCCACTGCCTCCTCCACAGCCACCTCCCCAGCCACCTCCCCAGCGATATGGGCACCCTGCAAGCTGTGAAAGGCTCCGCGCGGCGTGAACGAGGCGAGGGCCGCGTTGAGCGAGGCAGAGCTGTAGAGTGCGGCGGCTGGTGGCGCGGCGCCGCACCCATCTGGATTTACTGCACGTGCGCGAGCTGCCGCCCGCTCCGCAACCATCTTGGCCGATAGGGCCGCTCGGGGCGTCTGGCGGGATGGCACTACCGCCCCCGAGGCGATGGCGGCAGCAGCCGAGGCCTGCATGATCATGGCAGATTCTCGCTTGGCGGCGACAACACGCGCCTTTTCTTGCTCCGTCTGCTGGCGTGCCGCCTCCAACTGCGTCTGAAGCGCCTGCACCTTATCTGCGAGAATGCCGGCGCGTCCCTCGGACTGTTTCGCGCGCTCGTCCGCGTCCTTTGCCTGGCGACGTGTCTCGAGCAGCTCTGAGTGGACTCGCGCGACCTTCTCCTCGGCTGCATCCGCCCGTGCCATGGCCGCCTCGGCCGACTTGGCGCTGCTCTTCGCGCCCGTCCCGGCGCCACGCTTGACGGCACCGAGCGTGACTGCCTGGCAGCGCTCGCCGAAGCGCAAGGTACGCAGAGACTCGACGGCGTTGCATGCGGCGGGTGAGGCCTGCATGATCATGATCGTCTTGGCACACGAGCCCTTAGCACCGAGTGCGTCCGAGAGCAGTAGCGTCAGCTTCGAGTTGCGATACGGGATGTGGACGCCGCCACCACCCTCCTTGGCACCACCTTCCTCGCCGCCAGCCCCTTCCTTGCCGAGCGCCTTGCGCGAGCGCTCGTGCAGCGAGGTCATCACTAGCTCGAGCGCCGAGAGGCTCTTGTTGATGTGCTGAGCCTCTCGGAGCTGCTCCCCCTGCACGCCGCTCTTACCCACGCGCTCGGAGCCGGCGAGGTCCACCAAGTGCAGCTTGCCGGTACGCTCGGTATCGTCACGCGTGTTGCGCAGCGTCACGTGCACGGTGAGCACGAGGTGGGAACGCGACGAGGCGGCGTTCATGAGCGTCGCATGCGTGTGCCGCCGCTTGCCCGCTGCAGTCAGATGCTCAGCGACCGCTTCGCCGGACTCAAAGGGCAACGTCGTGAGGTGTGGCACGCTCACCGTGCCGTCGGCCGCCGCGCGCACCTCGAGCGCGTCGGCCACCACCTCCCTTCCACGCTCGTCGTGGATCTTCTCATGAAGCAGGTCCAGAACCTTCTCGTTGTACACTTCGAGCATCGAGCACGTGAAGAGGACCTCGAGCGGCTCGGCACGGCGCGCGTACTCCTCCTCGAGCAGCCGCGCCTCGCGCAGCAGCTCGTCGCACGCCAGGTGCACCAGGCCAGGCTCGCTACCTGCGCCCTGCATCGTGTACGACTTCCCGGCGCCCGTCTGGCCGTAAGCCATCACGCACACGTACTGCCCCTGCAGCACGGAGGTGATCGCGGGCGACACCTCATCGTACAGCTGCTGCGTCGTGCACACACTGCCGAAGCACGCGTCGAAGGCGCACTCGACGCGTGCGCCATCGCCATCGGGCGGCGGTGGTGCCTGCAGCGCGATCAGATTGTACGCAGGCACCGAGACGACGGGGGACTCCCCCTTGCCAATTTCCGTCGCTGAGAGGGGTCTGGCGCGGCAAAGCACCCGGATGGCTCCGCTCGCCTCCTGCAGTTTGTTGCACGCCTCGCGCCGACGCACCGCCATGTGCCGCGCGCGCGCCTCTGCCGCCTTCATCGCCTCCTCCGCGATCTGAACGAGCTTCTCTCGCTCCGATCGCTCCTCAGCCCGCACGCGCGCCACCTCTGCCTCGGACGACTGTCGTGCCGCTCGCAGTGCCGCCTGTAGCTCGGCCACATGGGCGATCTGCTGCTCAAGCTGTGACGTCGCCTTCTCGAGCTGAGCCTTCATCTCGGTCAGCTGCGCCTGCGTCGCGCGGTTCTTCTCAGTCAGCTGCCGTTGGATGCATGCTGCCTCAGCCTGCGAGGCACGTGCGGCGCTGCGCTCGGTGTCGAGACGTCGCTCGGCGGCCTCCTCGGCGGCCGACACGCGTGCAATCGCCGCCTCGCGCTCTGCGCTCACCGCCCGCTCGACAGCTTGCTCTAACGCTTCGCCGTTCACGCCGCCGGCCTTGCCGTTGGCGATGGCCGCGGCGGCGGCGACGGCAGAGGCGCGCCGCGCATCGCGCAGGTGAGCCTGGAGCGTGAGCTGCTTCTCTTCAGACGACTTGAGCTGGGCCTGGAGCTGCTCCACCACCTTGGCGTGCTCCTGGGACGCCTGGAGCAGCGCCGCACGCCACTCGTGAGCTTGCTGCTGCGCCGCCTGCCGCTGCGCCTCCTGCAGCGATGCAGCGAGCTCGTGCATCGTGCGCTGACCCTCTATGAGCGCCTGCTGTTGAGTTTGCGTCGCGTCCTGCAGCATGCGCTTCCAGCGCTCCTCGTCGCGCGCGCTTCCCACTTCGGACGCCTGCACAATCTGCTGCTCCGCCATTGTCCGTAGCGAGGTGATGTCGCGTGCTTGACGGATGGCCAGCTCGCGCATGTCCGTGAGGCGCTGTTCGTACTCGCGCATCTGCTTACGGAGCCTTTCTTCTTCGGTTTCGCCACCCTTGAAGAGCGTGCTCGCGAGACCCAGCCATCCATTGACGCCCGCAGGCTTGACCAGCGAGGATGATGAGGATGATGGCTGCTGCTGGAGCGGCGGATCACTATGCGAAGACGCCGGCGGCGGCAATGCATCCACGACTGGGACGTCTTCCAATCGGACGTAGTCGTGTGCGAATCCCGAATTCGGGCCGAGTGGGGAGGCCAAGAGGTCACGCATGAGCGCCCCGCAGCCTTCAAATGGGCCCGGGAGGAAAATCTGAGGTGTGAATACAAAAAGGTCAGCGAGTCCCCTTCCGCAGCTTCGCGAGCATCTCATGAATGGCAAGCTCGCGCTCCAACACGGCCATCTCTGCGCGCACGGTGCTCTCCTCGCCCAAATCGAGCCGTTCTATGAAGCTGCGCAGATTCTCGCCCTCGAGCGCAGGCGCGTTATCACGCCTGTTGTACCTGGCCGGGTCGACCGCTTGCGTCAGCGCGAGCAGCCGTGCCTTCTTATCGCTCGCCAAGTTGGCAAAGCCGGGCGAGTTCGCCAGCCGCTCGCGCACGGGCGTGCGACCTCCTTGGATCTCATCGAGCCGCCGCTGCACTCCGCGCCGGTAGTATCGGTCATTGGGCCCAGCCGGCCGCGGCCCCACCCATCGCGGCCCTCCTCGCGGCTCACTCGGCGGTACAAAATCGGGTGCGCGACGGCGCCTCGCATGAGACTGTGCGGTGGCTGGTGCGGAGGGGGCCTCGCGAGGCGGCATCGGCGGGCGCCGGTGCGGTGGTCTGCTCGTCTCGATGGCGCAGGAGGAGATAGGAGCGTGCCAGTTCGAGGGCTCGAGACGCGCTGGCGCCGGCCGGTTCGACGAAGCCAGCGGGAAGAACCGGTACGCTGGTGGAGACTGCAGCAATGGAGGACGGCGGTACGGAAGGCCGCTCGTGGTGATGGGCCGAGTGGAAACGGCCGCGTGCCACGTTGGATTCGTGTGTCGCAGGCTGCGCATGGTGCGCCGGACATGAGTGGGCGTCGGGAGCGCGGTTAGCCGGTCGAAGGCCGGGCAGCTTTTGCTCTCGCCGAGGCGGGCCGGGCGATTCGGCAGCACGGCATTGATGAGCTCCTCGGCGGAAGAGTGCAGCATCGCGATGAGCCGGCGGTTATCTACTGGCGTGGTCGGAAACTGCTCGCGCTCCCAGACGTGATCCCGCGGTGGCGGCGCGTAGTCGGAGGGCAGCGGCTCAGTGGAAGTGCTCGTGGCAGGGTGGTGGTCGTCTGCGTTCGTGAGCACCTCCGTATTGCGGAAGACGCAGTCGGGGCTGTCTGCCACGACGTCGGCGACGCTGACGTCGGCGGCCATGGCTGATCCTGCGGCTTGTTGCCGCACAGCATGCCCGCGCACATGGGCCTGCAACTTAGTCGCCGCCTCCGCTTCCTCTGAGGCTCTCGCCGCGGCCTCCGCTTCCTCTGCTGCTCTCGCCGTCTCTGCGTCGGCGGACACAACCGCGAGAATCCCGAAGACTCGTGCTGCTGGTACCGCAAATTCGACCATCGGGCAGCGCGCGAGGGGACCAGTTGCTCGTATGCTCGAGGTCAAGACACAGAAGCCATGTGTGTGAAGTCAGGCGTTCCTAATGAGTGTAACAGTCGGAGGCGAAAACGCGCATTCGACCCAGAGTGCCGCTCGAGGGCCCGAAACGACAAGGCAAATCAAGTCAAACTTGTCTTGCGAAACGACAAATCCTCGCTCTTCTTGTCGGTGCTGTCTGTCGACGACGCCTCAATACACAGGCGCCGCGGCCGACCGGCGCCAGCACTGCGCCCGCCTTCGCGGCCTAAAGGGCTTGGATGCCTACGCCCATGCGCTGCGCCTCCGGCGTCCACACTGTGCCGCAAGTCAACCATTACCAACTAGGCTTCAACTCTGGATACGGCGCCAAAGCAGCAAAGTACAGCGCGGGCTACGCAAGTCGCGGCGCCAGCCCAATGCGTACCAGGGACAGCAGCCCGCCGCATGAACGCGCGAACAGCCCACCGACGATGCGCCAGCATATCATCGATCCTTTCGAAGAATCTGTTCGAAGAGCCTACAGCAGCAAACTCAATACCGGGGGTCTGCCGCCGCCGCTGCCGCCACGTCTCGTGCCCGAGCGTCAGAGCATGAGCGATTTGTGGCGGCGGACGGACCACATTGTCGGCGAGGGCGGCGATGCTGCGCCGGTGACGGCGTCTCCCTTTTCATCGCTGGTCGGCGGTGTGGGGCTCACGCGCGCAGTCGCCGGCTTCCCCGCCCGGTTGACGCTCGTCGCGCGCAGTCATCTCGGCCAGCCCGTGCGCACCGGCGACGCTCCGTGGGTGGTCTCAATCAGCGGCCCCGGTCGCGCAGAGGTGGCCATCACAGATCACCAGGACGGCTCTTACACGATCCGCTACCTGACGGCCTCGTCGGGCCGGTACAAGCTCGCCATCCGGCTTGGGGAGCATCATCTGAGCGGGAGCCCTTTTGAGGTTGGCGTGCGCCCGGCGCCTTCGTCTCTGAGCCTGAGCCTCGCGAGCGCCGACCGTGCGCTCAGCCTGGCGGCGCAGTCGCGGCACACGGTGCGCGGGCTGTTTGCGCGCTGGCGCGCATACGTGCCCCTCGAGCGCTTCGGTGGCTCACGACTTCGTGGACTTCTCATCGCAGCGATCGAGCACGAGCAGACGCGCTCGCTGATGCGAAGCTGGAGGGTGCTCGTGGAGAACACGGAGCGGTGGCTGGCGCGGCGGCGGCTGCTGCGCGCGCAGCTGCTGCACGTGCTCGGCGCGCGCGCCACGCACTCCCTCGGCGAGTGGCGTACCACCACGTACGGCCTGATGGGCATTGAGCTCACTCTCTTCCTCGCGCGCCGCGCACTCGCACCGCACGAGATGCGCGCTGCGCTACGTGTGTGGAGCGCGCGCATCGCGGATGGGTCGCTCCGCCCGGCCCGGCGCGGCCCGCGTCGGCTCCTGCTCGCCTTATTCGATTCGCAACGTGCGAGCCAGGCGGCCTTCAACTCATGGCGCTCGGCTGCATACGAGGACAACTATCAATTGCGCCGGCGAGCCATCGCTGCGTTCGTGCACTCGGGGCAGGCGGCTGCCCTGCGCACATGGCTCGAGGTCGTGCGCGAGCGTGTGCTCAAGCGCCATGTGCTCCGCCAGATGCTTGGGCTGAGACTTGCGCGCGCGTGGCGCCAGATCGTCCATGCGCACGCCCTAGTCCGAGATGCCCTCGCGCTCCTCGAGGCGCATGCACGCACGATGCTCCACGGTCAGACGGCGCGCGCATTCCACAGCTGGTGTGAGTCGGTCGAGGCGCGCACGCGGGCGCTCGCGCGGCTGCGCCAGGGTATGTCCGCCCTCCGCGACCGCGCCGTGCTCCTTGTGTGGAATGCCTGGTCCGCCTTTGCCCTCCACCAGGCCAAAGCCCTCGACACGCTCCACACCGCAGTCGGCCGCTTCCGCAACGCCCACTGCTCGCGAGCATGGAATGCCTGGGCGGAGATGGCCATGGAGCGCGCGGGACAGATGTCGCACCTGAGGGGGGCCGCCGCGCGACTGGTGCACCGCCAGACGGGCGCGGCGCTCCGACGGTGGGTCGATGCATGGGAGCTCGGGGTCATGCTCCGGCGTGGCCTCAAACGGCTCGTCCATCGCGAGCTTGCGATCGCCTTTGACACGTGGAGCGATGCGGCGGGGCAGCTCGCGTCGTCGATGGCCATGCTCGCGCACTCGATGGCACGGCTCATCAACGGGCAGCTCGCGGTCGGGTGGCTTACATGGAGCGTGTTTGCGGCGCTCCGTGCCAAGACCCTGGCCGTGATGAGCAAGTGCAGCGCCAAGATGCTCAATTCGCGGCTCGCGGTTGGGTGGCACGTCTGGGTCCGATTCGCGGCGCTCCACGCCCAAGCGATTGAGACCTTACGCATGTGCGGCGTCAAGCTCTTCAACCAGCGTCTTGCGCTCGGCTGGACGTCATGGGCCGAGTACGCGGTCGCACGCAAGAGCGCCATGGGGATGCTCCACAAGTGTAGCCGCCGGCTGATTAATCGGCGTCGCGTCCTCGGATGGAACTCGTGGGTTGATTACGTGGAGACGCGCGCCGCAAAGATGGAGCAGCTGCGGCGCATGGTGTCGCGCCTGACGTTTCGCGAGCGCGCGGCGGCTTGGAACAGCTGGAAGGCGTACGTGAGCGAGAGCGCGGAGGCGATGCGGCTGTTGCGGGGCGGCGTGGGCGCTTTGATCAAGCGCGAACTCGCTGCTGCGCTTCGCTGTTGGCGCATCTGCGGGGATGAGATTGCGGTCGGCCAGCGAGCGGCGCGCCAGCTGCTGGGGACGAAGCAAGCGCAGGCTCTGCGCACGTGGCATGCGACGGCCTCTGCTGCGTCGGCGACGATGGAGCAACTCCGGCGGTGCGTGTCCCAGCTGCTGGGGACGAAGCAAGCGCAGGCTCTGCGCACGTGGCAAGCGACGGCAGCCGCTGCGTCGGCGACGATGGAGCAACTCCGGCGGTGCGTGTCGCACATGCGCAATCGGAAGCTGGCCATGGGCTTCCTCTCGTGGCGTGAAGGCGCGCAGATGTCGAATGCCGTTCGCCTGTGCGCACGGATAGTGATGCGAGAGCAGACGAGCGCGCTCCTGGGATGGCGCGCGCAAGCCAATGAACGTGCAACCATGCTTTGGCAGCTTCGCATCGCCGTCGGTCGCTGGAGCAAGGGTCAGGTTGTGGCTTGCCTCGAGCGGTGGGCGGAGGAGGCACGGCACGCTGCCGCCAAGCACGTGGTCATCGTGCGCATGATGCGGCAGGTGCACGCCAGGGCCCTCCGCCAGTGGCGCGAGGTGGCTGAGGGGCACTCCGCGGCGCTTGCGGCCATCCACCAAGCAGTGGGCAGACTCTTGCATCGGCACTCGCTCAGCGCCATCAATACGTGGCGTGCGTACGTCTACGAGCTCAACGCGTCGCTTGCCAGCCTTTGGCACTCAACGTGCTCGCTATTTGGCCGCTTTCTGCGTGTGGGCTGGAACACGTGGCGGGACTATGTGGAAGAGCGCGCCGAGCGGCTCGAACGGCTCGGAAAAGCGGCGAGCCAGTTGCATCACGCGGGCCTCGCCAAAGCCTTCCGTTCGATCCTCAACGCTGCTCAGCACGACGCGACCGGCCGCGCGGTGCTCAACCGCATGCTGAACTCGGCGATGACGCGCTCGCTGATGACGTGGCGCTCGGCGACCGAGGCGCACGTGGCCGTGCTGAGCGTGGTGCAGAGGGTGATGGGCTCGTGGCTGCACCGGGCGGTGGGCGGTGCGCTGCGTGCTTGGAAGGAGGAGGGCGAGTCCCTGCTGGGCCTGCGGCGGGCGGTGGCGCGCCTCGTGCACAAGCAGCTGCTGGCTGGCTGGGAGCCATGGCGGCATCACACGAGGCAGATGAAGAGGTGGCGATCGTGGGTAGCCAGATGGTCGAGCGCGTCCGTGCTGCGAGCCTTGCTCACCTGGATGCAGTACGCGGAGGACGCTGCGGAGCACGCGCAGACGCTCGCAGTGCAGCTCATTGTGATCAAGCAGTTCATAGGTGTGCAGAAGGCGCGTGCGTGGCGGCAGCTCACTAGCGTCGTGGCGGCCCGGCTGTCCGCGCTCGCCTTGCTCCGCGGAGCGGCCCTTCAGCTCATCCGACGGCAGATTGCAATATCGTGGCGGAGCTGGGCCGAGATGACCACCGAGATCGCTGCGAAGCTCGGTCGGCTCGAGCAGAGCGTCGCGACCCTGCGGCGTGGCGCACGTGGGCACAAGATGGCCATGGCATGGCGCACGTGGGTCGAATACACGCTCGAGCGCAACGCGAGCCTCACGGCGGCACAGCAGGTCATCTCCCGCCTGTACAATGGCGCTCTCTTCCGCGGATGGCACACGTGGGTCGAGATGGCGACGGAGCGCTCCACCCAACTCGCCAGGCTCGGGCGTGGCGTTGCGAGCCTCCGCAACCGCGACCTGAGCCAGGCGTGGCACGCCTGGTCTGAGAATAGCCTCACTGGCGTCGCCGCTCTTGCCAAGCTGCGGCACTGCGTGGGCATCATGTTCAATCGGCGCCTGTACGCGGGCTGGCTCCGCTGGCACCAGACCTCCACACGGCGCCGCGCGGCCCTCAAGCAGCTCGGTCGGTGTGCGCACATGCTTCTTAACAAGGGCCTGCCCATCGGTTGGCACATGTGGCTCGAGTTTGCTCTCGAACGCCACGCGGCCCTCGCGCAGCTGGGCCAGTGCCTCGCGCGCTTCTTGAATCTCAAGCTCGCACGGGGATGGCACACGTGGTGCGAGGCGGCGTCGCAGCTGGCGTCCCAGCGAGTGCAGATGCGACGCTCCTTGATGCGACTGATCGCCCGGAGTCTGTCCAGCGGCTTTGCCACGTGGGTCGAGGTGGCGACGGAGCGCGCCGTGACGGCTGCCACCAAACGAAAGGTGGCCATGCGGCTCCTCAAGCGCGGCGTGTCGATGTGCTGGCTGACGTGGAAGGAGACGTCGGCGGCGCGCGAGCAGGCACTCGGGCAGCTGCGCCAAGCGGGCCTGCGCCTCTTCCATCGGCGGCTCGCCCTCGGCTGGATGACTTGGCAGACCTTCTCGAGCAGCCGAGCGGGCATGCTCGCTGCTCTTGACAAGTCCGGACGGCGCCTCTTCAAACGAGGTCTTGCGCTCGGCTGGACGTCATGGGCCGAGTACGCGGTCGCACGCAAGAGCGCCATGGGGATGCTCCACAAGTGTAGCCGCCGGCTGATCAATCGGCGTCGCGTCCTCGGATGGAACTCGTGGGTTGATTACGTGGAGACGCGCGCCGCAAAGATGTATGAGCTGCGGCGCTCGGTCTCGCGCATGATGCATGCCAAGCGGGCAGCGGCTTGGAACAGCTGGAAGGCGTACGTGAGCGAGAGCGCGGAGGCTATGCGGCTGCTGCGGGGCGGCGTGGCGGGTTTCCGCAGCCGCGAGCTTGCTACGGCGCTGCGATGTTGGCTTGAGTTCCGAGACGAGATCGCGTTCTGCGCGCGAGCGGCGCGCCAGCTGCTGTGGATGCAGCGTGCGCGAGCGCTGCGAACATGGCAAGAGAAGGCAAACTCGATGTCCATGGCCATGGGCCGGCTGCGGCGGTGCGTGTCGCACATACGCAATCGGAAGCTGTCCGTGGGCTTCCTCTCGTGGTTCCGAGGCGCGCAGATGTCGATGGCGCAGCGGATGGGCGCTCAAATGCTGATGCGGGAGCAGGCGCGCGCGCTCCGTCAGTGGCAAGATGTCGTGCACGTGCGGCGCGGGGCGTTTGCGCAGCTCGATCGGTGCTTTCGCCTGATGAGGGGCGCCAAGCGTGCCAAAGGACTCCGGACTTGGCAGCAGTACGTGCGATCGCGCCGGGCCGCGCTCCAATCATTACGCAACTCGGTCGGCCACATGCGACGTCGCCGCCTGAGCCGGGGCTGGAATCAGTGGAAGGAGGGCGCGCGGCTGAACAAGTTTGGTGCGCTGAGCGTGCAGCAGGCGCACAAGAAACGGCGCGTGGTTCTCGCGGCCGCGCTCGCTGTCTGGCGGCACGTGACTCATGAGGAGGAGCTCGCGCTTCATGAGGAGGAGAGGCGGCGCATGCATGAAGCGAAAGTCACCGCGGACGAGGCGGCCGCGCGTGACAGCAGGGTCGCGGCACTCATGCAGCAGAACTCGGCGCTGCGCGCCTCCACGCTCTCAATGAGTGCCTACGTCGAGCGATGCGCGGCGCAGGTGGCGTCGGTCGCCGAGCTCGAGGATGGGCAGCATGTGGCCGTCTCGTGGTACGTCACCTTTCTGGAGGATCGAGTGTCGGAGATGCGCCGGCAGCTGGCGCTCGCCGCCGCGGCCATCAGCAACAACGACCCGACTGCCGCAGAGGCGGCCCAGGCAGCTTTCCACGCAGCCGCTGCCGGCGGCCCTCCGGCACGGCTGCCGAGTGGTGCACCGTCGCCACCAGCCGCCTTCCGGCAGGCGGCCGAGCGGTGGGCGGAACAGACCTTGGGCAAGGTTCCCCAGCCCGTCACGAAGAGTCTCGAAACCCCTCGCGGGCAAAGCGCCGTTACAAGCGCCCCGGGCGGGGGCGATGGCATCGAGGGGCTGGCGGCGCGCGTAGCTGCCTACCGAGCCACGAGGGATGCACCGGCCCCTGCTGCCCCAGCGCCATCGGGGACGCCGCAGTGGTTACAGCAGGAGTACATGAGGGCGCAGCGCTTAGCTCAGGAGTGGGAGAGCTACACAAACCTGGCCGGGGTGCCCCCTCTGCCGAGGGCTGGGGCCACGCCCGCTACACGTCCGCAGGTGCTCCCGCCCGCACCGCCAGCGCCGCCGCAGCAGCAGAAGCTGCCGGCGCGCGTGCCCGTGCGAGTGGTGCAGGCCTTCGACCGCTTCGACGCGGACCACAGTGGCTTCATCGATCGTGCCGAGCTGCACGAAGCGCTGCATCACTACGGCATTGACCTGTCGGGCCCGGGGACGGCGGCGGTGCTCGCGCGGTACGACGACACGCCCGACGGCCAGATGGACCTGAGCGAGTTTGCCGAGCTCGTACGAGATCTCGATGAGGGCATGCTCCGAAGCTCACAGAACGCTGCCGCTGCCGCCGCCGCCGCCACCGCCGCCGCCAAGCTGCGTGAGTCCGAGCTGGCGGCTCGTCGCCTCCGTGAAGCAGAGCTGCACGCGCGCACGATCGAGCGCGCCGCCGAGCAGCAGCACGAGCGCCATGCCGAGCGCCAGCTCGCCCTCCAGGCCGAGCGCTCGCGAGCCCAGGAGCAATCGGTCCACATGTTGAAGCAGCAAGCGGAGCGCGAGATGCGCCACTCGGAGGCAGTAGAGGCACAGTGGAAGCATGTGCACGCTCTGGCACGCTCCTCGTCGGCTACTGTCCTGCCCAAGCGCGCCAATGTCTTCCTCTCCGAGGGCGACAGGCGCTCGGCCTCCCCGAAGCGCGCGTCCTCGCCCAAAGCTGTTCGGTTGCACGACGACGCCGTAGCCGCTGCGATGAAGCGCGTCGACTGGCTGCACCAGGCGCGCTCCCAGCGGTTCGAGGCGGAGGCGGCCAAGGCACCGCCACCGCTGCCGTGGAAGCCCACAGGCAAGGCCACGAGCGCCAGGGCGTACGACCCAAGGGAGCGAGGGATCAAGTGAGTGCACGTGCACGGGCCACGGCACCTCCAGAACGCGCTTGTGCATATCTGATTTTCAGTTTATAGAGTTTTGCGTTGCCGCGCGCGCCGGACGCACCGCGTGGTCGCGACGTCGCCACCCTCCAGATGTGAGCGGAATAACTGATAACATGGCTCATGGGCACGGCAATCTTTCACTGATGTACTGAAAAAGATCGGGTGTTACGTGTTTTATTCGGCGTTAGCGAGGAATATTATAACTAATCGACAAACGACAATTTCGTGCGCTAGGTTTTAACCGCGCCGTGGATCCGATCGTGCTCAAACCGCCAGCACACCGACGAGCAAACACTGAGATTTCCCCACACCACGACCGCGCGTGCAGCCCTGGGAACAGCACACCTGCGGCGCGCCTACCCTTTGTTAGCACAATGTCACGCACGCATGCCTCGTTGCCAGCTGAGTGGGGAGGGGACTGCTGCGCTGAGCCGCTGACACGTCCCGTGGCGTCTCTCCCATGGCCGTTGCTGTGTTGACCGCCCCCCCCCCCATTTTCAGATGCCTTGCGCCATTCACGCACTGCCCCACCACGCACGCCATTCCCACCCCACATACATTCTCCCGCGCAGCTCGTCCGGATCCGTCCGCTGCGCCAGGGTCAGTCAGATGTCGCCGCGGGGTCCGTCAGCTGTGTGGGCCATGCCGCTGGGTCCGTCATTCATCCCACTGGTCATTCATCCGACCGCCGCTGCCAAAGCCACTGCCGGCGCCGCGCGACGGCGGTTTCGCGGTTTCGGAGCTGCTGCCGAAGTACGCCCCGAGCCGCTTGGTGACCTTGTGAATGCCACGGTTGATTGCCGAGTTCATCTCGGCGATGCGCTTGAGTCCAACCCCGATGGTCTCACGTACCTGATGAGGGAGGCCATCAGCATGCAATCAGCATGCAATCAGCATGCAATCAGCATGCAATCAGCATGCAATCAGCATGCAATCAGCATGCAATCATTCCCCTTGAGCCCAACCCCGATGGTCTCGCGTACCTGCGACTCGGTCGCGTCGTCGTACGCGCGGATGAGCGAGTCGTTGATCTGGGCACGCTCGCGCTTGGTCGTGATCCCACTCACGTGGAGCAGGTTCACGATGAGCAGCGCCGCAAAGAGCTGCAGCTGATCGTCCTGCGGCGTGCGCGGCGTCGGGGGATTGACGAGGCGCATGAGCTGGTTGAGCGGCTTGTACGCCGCGAGGGCCTTGCACGTGTCGCGACCCGCGCACGAGATGGCGTAGAGCGTGGCGCAGCTGTTCAGTTGGCACTGCTTCGACTCATGGTTCAGGAGCACAGCCAGGTTCTTGAGCGCGCCCGCCTTGACGAGGGAGTTCTTGGACTCGAGGTGCTCACGCGCGAGCGAGTACATGCAGCTGGTCGCTTGCTCGAGAGCGGCCGTCGACTCATTATCGGTCACCATGACCATGAGCAGGCGCGTCACACCACCCTTGAGCAGGCCGTCCTTGTACTCGGCGTTCGCGTTGAAGGCGAGCGACTTGAGTGCACGCGCCGCGTCTATTTTCTGCTGCGAATTGCCATTGGTGAGCTCTTCGAGGTACTTGAACGTGTCCTGGCGGGAGAGCACCGTGGGCTTCTTCTCGCCGCTGCCATACGATTCCGTGTCGAGCGCCTTCTCCTTGGGCGCCTCTCCCGGGACCTCCGCCTCCTCCTCCTCGGGCGGCGGCGGCGGCGGAGGAGGAGGAGGAGCCATCGGGTTACTGAACGGATCATTCGCCGCGAAGGGGTCTGCTGGCGGCGGTGGCGGCGGCGGGGCGAAGGGGTCCGATGCAAATGGATCGGCGGCAGGGCGCGCCGGCGTCGGCGAAAAGGGATCGGAGCCAGGGAAGGCCGACGGCGGCGGCGGCGCAAAGGGATCAGGGAAGGATGACGGCGGTGGCGGGGGTGGCGGCCCCATGCCGAGCGACGCTTCGAGGGATGACATGTCGTATGCGCCCATCTGCTGCTGCGGTGCGAACCCCATGGGCTGCTGCATTCCGCCCATGCCGCCCATACCAGCCATGCCGCCCATACCAGCCATGCCGCCCATTCCACCCATGCCGCCCATTCCACCCATGCCGCCCATGCCGCCCATGCCGCCCATGGGCATCTGCGTCGCAGGGAAGGCGCCGGGCATTGCGAGCTGCGGCTGGGCCATCTGCTGCTGGCGCATCGAACCCATCGGCACGTTTGAAGGCGGCGCTGTCGCGGGTGGCGGTGCGGTCGTCCGTGGGGCTCCGAAGGCCGCGAAAGGGTCAATATTGACGTCTCCCATTGCAATGGGTGGGTGCGGGCCCGGGTGCGGACGCTGCGGCGGCGGCGTGCTTCACGGTCTTTATTCACAACACACTAACACGTAAAAAGCAACGGACTTCACGCTCCTGCCAGAAATTCCACGCTTCGCTCACTTGTCCTCCTCGAACGCCCGACCTTTGGCTGTGAAATCGGGCCTCGCAATTGTTTGCCTACAAGCGCGCACACGCGCGCGTACGTGCGCGCGTCGCCTGCATCGCGCGCGGGTAGGACTCCCCGAATTCCCCGCTCGAGAGATCATGAGCCGCTTCGGTCGGCCAACCATACCGCACCACATCCCGGACCGTAAAGCACCAAAGCCGGTCAATTTGCCCTCAATGGCCAAGGAGCACAGCAAGCGCGACATGGGGATGCCCATCGTCGACTCCTCGGGGCCTGTGTGGGGCGGTGCCAAACAGGTGGGCGAAGAGACGACCGTTATGGCCGCCGCGAGCCACGCATCGGCCGCCGCGCGCCAGAAGGAGGAGGCCGCACGCGCTGCCATGGAGGAGGCCAATGAGGCACAGCGTGAGGCTGCCAAGAAATTCGAAGAGGCGATGGCCAAGGCGGCCGCGGCTAAGAAGCGCGCTGAGGAGGTTGCCAGGGCGGCGGCCGAGGAGACGGCCGCCGAGGCCGAGGAGGACTTGCTCTTCAGGGACGCCGCAGATGCGCCCGCGGCGGCATCCGAAGGGACTGGCGCAGCGTCCTCATCAGTGGCGCAGTCGACGACTAGGGCCGCCGTTCGTCAGGGCGGCGGCGCCGCTGATCCGGCGGCGGCCCCGGCGAGCTTCGGTAGGGCGGCAAACGCCGCCGTCGTCGCACCCGCCGCCCCGAGCGCTTTGCCCGCGCCGTCTGCCTCGCTCTCGGACCGTGTGGATAGGATCAAGGAGGAGCTCGAGCTCTCGAACTCCATGCCACTGGCGATGGCCATCATGCAAGCGAACACGCTCATGGGCCTCGAGCCGGTGAGCAAAGCGATCCCGGTGCAGGTGGCTGCACTGCTCGCCGCCATGGGTCTCGATGAGAACGGGTTGCGGCCCGGCCAGCACGGAGAGCCACCTGCGCCCGCACCGCCGTCGCTCTCGGCTGCGGCCTCTTGCGTTGCTGCCGGCGCCGGCGATGGAGGTGGGTATGATCAAGCAGCTGGGTACGACGGGGCAGCAGGGCACGACGCGACGGCGAGCTACAGCAGCGCCCGGTTGCTGATGCCGCATGAGCTCGAGGATCGCGAAGGCGGAGAGGTGGGAGTGTCCCCCTGCACGTCGCTCGGGGCTGCGTGTGCCACCGCTACCGACGCGACCAAAGACACGACCAAGTGGCGGCCGGCAGCGTACTCGTGCCGCGGCGGCCCTCTCACTGGTGCGACGGCAGGCCGCAGCGCGTGGGCCGACACGCCGAGCGGCGGCGGCGGCGGTAGCGGCCACTCCGGTCCGTCGCACTCCGGGGCATGGGGCGATGTCGAGGAGGACGAGGACGCGACGCCGAGGTGGGCGCCTCCACCGCCGAGGTGGCAGGCACGCCCTTGCTCCGATCCATATGACAGGCGGTACGTCGACCCGAGCACATACAACGACTTCAACGACGACGCCCGTTACGAGGAGGAGCGTAGACGGCTCGCACGCCTGCGAAGCGGCGGCGCCGGTTCATGGCGCAGCAGCGGCGAGCGGTACAGCGGCGAGCGGTACAGCGGCGAGCGTGGCGAGCGGTACAGCGGGGACGGCGACCACGACGGCCAGCACGGCGGGCGCTTAGACGGCCGCGAGCGGTACGATGAGCGTCGTGAGAATGGCAGGGGCTATGGGGAGGAGTTCACGCCCGCGCCAGTGCCTGCGGTGAGCGCGTGGCAGCGACACGAGGATGACGCAGTGCGCCCTTTCATCCGCGAGCCACCGCCGCCACCGCCGCCACCGCCGCAAACGGAAGAGCCAAAGGTGAAATTGCTACTGCGGCGCGCCCCTGCACCTGCCGCAGCGGCACCTGCCGCAGCGGCGCCTGCCGCAGCGGCGCCAGCTGCAGCGTCAACCACGGGCAGCGGCGCCGAGCGCGTCGGCGAGAACTCCAGAAGTGAGGCAGCCGCCGAGAACGGATGCCTCGACAGCAGCGGCGGCGACGGGAGTTGTGGCGGCGCCGGCGGCGCTGGCGGCGCTGGCGGCGCCGGCGGCGCCGGCGGTGCGGGTACGACTGCCGTGCGGCCAGGCGTGGCGCCGATCGTACCACGCCCGTCGCCCCTGGTAGGCGGCGCCATGTTCACCGAGCTCAGCCATGAAGAGAAGATGAAAGCGTATGCTGCTGCGCGTGCGCGCATCCTAGGGACTGCGGCGGATTCAGATGCAAAGACGAGCGCCAGGAAGGGTGAGAAGGACGACCGAAGTGTGAAGGACCGCAGTGAGAAGGACGACCGAGGGGCCAAAGACGGTGGTCAAGTCGGAGGCAAGGGCGGCGGCGGCGGCGGCAAAGAAGGCAAGGAGGGCGGCGGCGGCAAAGGAGCCAGTGCGCAGACGGCCGGCGTTGCCGGGCGGGGCGGCGGCAAGGAGGGCGGCGGCAAGGAGGGCGGCGGCAAGGAGTGCGTCGGCAAGGAGGGCGGCGGTACCAAGGATGCGAGCGGCATGCGGGGCGGCGCACACGGAAACGGCAACGCAAAGTCAACAGCGGTCACCGCGGCCGGCAAGGGCGGCGGCGGCGGCGGCAGCGGCCCTACCGATGCCAATAACAAGGAGGTTCCGACAGGCAAGGGGAACGCCCGGGGCGGCGCCAAGGGCAGTGGGCGGGGCGGGGCTAGCGAGGGTGCTACCCCGTCAGTCGCGACCACCTCCGTGCCCACGCCGGCCGTTGGCGGCAAAGGCGACAAAGGAGGGCGTCCGGCCAACGGCCAAGCACCAGATCCAGCCGCCAGCGCAGCTCTTTCCAAGAAGGCTGCTGATGCGGAGATGCAACGTCAGCAGCGTAAAGCCGCGGACGCCAAGGTCAAGGAATCCAAAGCCGAGGCTACCGCGGGCCGCGAGGCCGCGACGCGGGGCGCGGCGGAGGCGAAGGCGAGGGCTGCCGAGGACCGTGCTGAGGACCGTGCCGCACACAGGGTCGAGGCTTCCGCGGAGGCTGCCGATCGGCGCAAGCGCGCCGGCGCGCGCGCTCAGCACGGCGCGCGCGCCAGCACGGCGTCTTCACAGCTGTTAGATCCGCTCGGCACGGCGTCTTCACAGCTGTTAGATCCGCTCGGCGATGGCGATGGATTCAGCGCCGGTGCCATCGGCGGCGACGATGACGGCGGCGATGGCGACACTGCTGGCGGCAGCGCTGGGCGGCCATCGGCATCGCGACCTTCGCGTGTGGCCCGCGCACCCGGCCCCCGAGGGAAGCTTCGCGCAGCCGGCCCTGTCGCAGCCCCCGAGTTGGATTCGTCCGATGCCTCGGACGACGAGCCTATACGCTGGGACGGTCTGCTGCGCCGTGGGGCATCCGATGATGACAGCGATGCCCTTCGCGGGCCATCTGAGTCTGACGATGAGAACGACAGCCGACTGCTTCGTGGCGGGGCATCTGAGGATGAGAACGAAGACGACGATGAGAACGACGACGACGATGAGAACGACAGGAGCAAAGAGGTGGCTCCGCCTCGAGCCGCACCGGCCCCGCAAGGCGGAGGAAGCCGAGGCGGCGGTGGCAATGGCAGCGCACGCGGTAAGGGCGGACGAGGCGCGGGTGCCGCGGGTGGCGGCGGCGATGGTGGCGGCGGCGGCGGCGGCGGCGGCGGTGGCGGTGATGGCGGCGGCGATGGCGGTGGCGGCGGCGGTGGGCGTGGCCCTGGCCGTGGCGGGGGCCGTGGCGGGCGGGGGCCGTGGCGGGGCCGTGGCGGGGGCCGTGGTCGTGGCGGTGGCGAGGGCGGTGACGGTGACGGCGACGGTGACGGTGACGGCAGCAAGGCTGTGGCCGACACCGGCACTGGCCGCAATCAGCGCATTCAAGGACCGCAGCGGGCGCGCACTCAGCGCACTCAAAAGGGTGGCGGAGGCGCGTCGCAGCGGGGCGGAGTGCCAGTGGACTATGGCGGTGGCGCAGCTGGCCCGCTGATTTCGCTTCCCGACGTGTCGTCGTGCTGACACCGCCCCCAGTGAAGAGATAGATACTTCAGGAGGCTCTGGAGTGTGGAGAGCCGGTGGAGAGACCCGCACCGGCCTGCCTGCGATTCAACCACCCCTCATATCCGATCGGCAGCGACCTCGCCCCACGTGGCGGTGCGACCTGCGACGCCCCCGGTTGTGCGGTGCCACACAGATTCTTTGACGCGGACGCGCTCTCATCGCATCATGCATCGCGCGCATGCGGTATCGTGCATGTTCCATGTACCTTGTACGATGTAGATGTGTACCCCGTTTCGCTCGAGCGATTCCGATTGTGGATTGACCATGTTGCTTTCTGTGAAAACAAAGCGTAAAACGTTTACCTCGAGAGGGCCGGCCTCTGGGCCTTACCTCTGATCCCGGCCGTCGAGGGACGACGTGCTGGTGGGCAAAAGCTAGAAGGGTGAAGCAGGCCCGGAGGGCAGCTTCACCTTGTCAGCCTTCACAACCATAGCACTGCCGCTCATGTCCTTGTCCGTAATGCCGTTGAGGGAGAAATACTCCTCGTGCCCCTTGCTAAGCAGTGGGGTAGTCTTCCACCCTCGCGCCTGCAACGCCTCCGCGAAGTAATTTACACGTTTTGCGTTGACACCATAGTCGAGGTAGCCCAGCCGTGATGAGGTCCGAATCTGGCCCAACCCGCCGCGCAGCGCCATCTCGAAATCGTCAATGTAGCCACGGCGACGGCTCTCAAATTGCACATAGATGTAGGCAGTGCCGTCCTGGGATGTGCTCTCCGTGATGATCTTGAAGCCGCCGCCATCAATGCCACGCTGACCAGGAGGGTATTCCGAGACCACCGCCTTGAGATCAGCGAGCGCATCAGTGACCGGCTTATCGAATTTGAATGGCGGTATCAACCAACCCTCAGTTGTCCCGTAGTCGGCATTGAAGAGATCGTTATCTTCAAATACCTCGGGAGATGACGAGAAACAATGGGGTTTGCCATCCGTGCACGATTTCAGCAGTCCACCAGGCTGGGGGCCAATGTCGAACGGCTTTGGGCCTGGCGTGCGCGGAGACTTGTACTTGGCCTCGAGCTCGTCTACTGGCAGTCGATTTTCGAAGGCGATGGCCGGCAGACTTGAAAGGTGCAATAACTGCATCGGGGCGGTGAACGTGAGCGCAACCTGCGCAAGTACGGTGCCACGAGAGACTTTCATATGGGAGGACCACGCACGAGGGTGTGTGAATATAATTCAACGGTGTGAATGAATAGGCAAATAATCGGCCGCCTACCTGGTAGGGCGCAGGATAAGGTGTTTAGGAGGCATTGAGGAGGGGCGTGCGTGCGTTCGATAAAAAGGGAAGAAAGTCGTACTTTACTCGTCGTCTGAGTGCAAAGAAGTCTCCGAAAGCAGCGTCGTTACAAGCTTTTCGCCTCGAAGGCGAGCCCCCTCGCATGCGCCGAAAAGGTGCATTTTACTCACCGTTTTTCGGTTTCGCGTTTCAGATTTCGCCGAAATCCGATCACAAAGCCGCATCGTGTGTTGTGTGACTGACGGTCTCGCAGTTCCATCTATTCCATCCTCACAAGAGCGCCATTAAGAGCGCCATGTCGTCCCATTGGTTCAAGTAAGGAGGCCGTGATCTGCGGCAGCTATCTTGCGCTGAGCACTCTGCTTTCGTACTCTCCGGCAGGTACAACATGAGCTTCAACCAGGAATTCACCACGACTTCGAGCCACTATCGCCGCTCATCGGACATAATAGGTTCCCATTATGCAGATCCCCTCGTCAAGTCGATCAAGGGTGGCTTTTCGGCCTACCCGCTTGGCTCTGGCTACACGTCTTCGAAGAGCATCGGCTACGCCTCAGCTCCCAAAGCGACAAAGAAGTACCAGAAGTGGGACCTGGGCAACATCTTCTCTCAGTTCGACACGGACGGCGACGGGTTGCTGAGCTTCAACGAGTTTCAGCGCGCGTTCCGTGCGCTCGGGCTCAAGAAGCGCAGCGGCGAGAAGGCGGATATCGACGAGGCCATGTTCAAGAGCTTCGACAAGAACGGCGACGGTGTGGTGTCCCT
>Ga0180442_100413_pt1 | contig 26691 bp, 16 predicted proteins | sample ChrtobMetP5_16mM_FD_119746 | JGI IMG/M metagenome (GOLD analysis project Ga0180442, IMG submission 119746) | Chrysochromulina tobin associated microbial communities from unialgal haptophyte culture, Seattle, Washington, USA - P5_16mM MetaG | ecosystem: Host-associated > Algae > Haptophytes >... | reverse complement strand
GGTGAGCTCGCAGGCTTCGCCGCGATGGAAGAGGGCTCAGTGTGATCGATGGCGGGTGCCGTGCGGCAGCTCACCTGCGCCGCGCCTGCTCGTTGGCGCGAGTGCTCATGATGAGGGTCGACCACCGACGCCAGCTTGGGCGTCGGGGTCCGTCGTCGGGGGTCCGAAGACACAGTGACGAAGGGCGAATTTTGCATTCACAGTCCGTCTGGGCTGAGAATGAGGATTGTACTTGAACAAACCACAGATTCCGAAAGCCCCAAGCACCCCGATGATAGCCCTGGGGTCTGTGCAAGTACAGTCAGTTGTTTAAAATTAAGTCTCATCACGTTGTGAATCGACCCGTAAAGCTCTCTCCGCATGTTTCAATCCAATTAAAGAATTGTTTCTGTGACAAATGAGCTCATCGGGGAAGTGCATGAGTGTTGCTGCATGTTTCCCCCATTTTTGTCCTGCAAAACCCCCGAGATCATTCACGCGGGAACGAAAATGTTCGTGGCCGCCCGCCGCCTCGCTAGCCACGGCCGCCTCGCAAGGCTCTCAACAGCAGCGGCGCCCCTGTACGCACCGTTGGTCGGAGAGCACGTTCACCCGACAGCGGTGATCGAGCCAGGTGCGAGGCTCGGCAGCGGCGTCAGCGTCGGCCCATTCTGCGTGGTCGGTAATGACGTGGTACTCGGCGACGGCGTGCGGCTCGAGTCGCACGTACGTGTCGCCGGTCACACGGTTGTCGGTGCTGGCAGCGTTATACACGCGTTCGTCACGCTCGGAGCCACGCCGCAGGACCTCAAGTACGCGGGAGAGCCATCGCACTTGATCATCGGTGAGCGGTGCCGGATCGCCGAATACGCGCTGCTGAGCGGCGGCACGGCGGTTGGCGGCGGTGTCACCTCGCTCGGTGACGGCTGCTTCATCATGTCGCACTGCCACGTGGCACACGATTGCCACCTCGGCCACGACGTGCTCCTCGCATCGAACGCCGCGCTCGCTGGCCACGTTCAGGTGGGCGACGGCGCGCGCATCTCAGGTTATGCGTGCGTGCAGCAGCGGGTGAGCGTTGGCAGCGGTGCCTTCGTCGGCGGCGGATCGGTGCTCGCACATGACCTAATTCCGTACGGTCTGGCCGTCGGTAACCGAGCGCAACTGCTCTCGATCAACTTGCGCGGGCTGCGACGGCAGCATGCGTCGCCAGCGGAACAGCGTGCGCTGCTATCGACATATCGCTACTTGTTTGACGTGACGTCTGTGGGATTTTACGAGGCGCTGCCGTTGCAGCCGCTGCCAACGCTTCGTCAGCGGGCCGAATGCGTACTGGAAGACGATGTGGCTGAGTATCCTCGTGTTCGCCAGCTCCTCCGCTTCGTGCTCGGTCAGCGATCGGTCGTCACGCAATCTGGAAGCGGAGCCGAGGCTGTGCCGCTCTCACACCGCGCGCTCTGCCTGCCACCAATACGGACCAGCCGTGGGCTGCACGACGGCTTGAGCTGATCTCGTCGCTAGACGAAGTGGAGAGACTCAGACTGTCATGCCAGCACGGCTGTGAGCAACCCCGAGCCCTCGGTTCTCAATAGTGTGTGTTCGATGGTAGCCTGCGAATCAGACATGGGCATATGTACGTCTCTAAAAGGAGGTGTATTAAGATGTCTCAGTTACTATGGACGTGAGGCCTTTACTTGAAGATCTTGTTACAATGTATTACGCTTTGGATTTCTGCTTCAGAGCGGCGGGGCTCTTGACGACTGTCGCTGGGCCCTTCCCTTGCCGCTGCGCCTTTGAGATGTCCTGCTGCTGAACCTTCGGCTTGGGCTTGGTTTGTCTCTCCACTTTTGCAGCTTTTAAGCCTTGCATTCGAAACGCCTTGGCCGACTTGCCCATTGTGCACGCTTTTGCCACACCTTTTTCGAAGGCCCCGGATGAGACGCGTGTGCGTAGACGTTGTCGTGAGCACTAGAAGGAACCAAAAGCAGTAAGTGTTGAACGCATGGGTCGCTGGCTGTGGGAGGACGATAGAAAATTCCTCCCAATACGCTTGCACGAACTACGCTGTGAATTATGCGTCATCATGAGGGCACACCTTTGCCGCGCCGCCAACCCAAAGGGCGTGCTCATGTCACACTCATGTGCCGCGCCCACAATCGTGACTCACTCGGACGATGCCACGTTCAACCCGGCGGCGGAGCTGACGACAACGAAGCTCCATGAGAGCATCCTCGAGTTGCGTACTCTTGCTGCTGCAATTGAGACGCAGATCCTCGAGGGCTTGGCATCACCGCACGCGGCAGGCCGCTCGTTGAAGCAGCACGTGGATACGTTGCAGACTGCCTTGGAGCTCAAACAACGGAGTGTGCAGGTGCTGCGCCTTCGTGCGCACTTCTCTCCGGCAAACGAGCTGCAACTCGAGGAGAGACAGGGATTTGGCCGCTGTGTCTCGATTCGGCGACAGCTGGCTACTATTCTGACCGAGACCGCCGTAGATCCGGCGAGCGAGGCCGTGCCCGCCACGCGCGCCGCGGAGACGACGGCGACACGCTCCGATGGCGACACGCAGCAACCCGATGGCTGGGGCCATGTAGCGGCGCTCATCTCCGAGATCGCCTGTGAGCTCCCTACGCTACAGGCTCGGATGAACGAGTCATTCGAGCTCAGCCTAGCGCTGCAGCGCGACGCCGCAGCCGTCGACGCTGAACGCTCGAGCCATGAGGCGGCAGAGCTCGCTGAGCTGTTGGACCAGGTTGAGGCTGCCAAGGCCGAGTTGGCGAGGTTGCGAGAGGGTCGTGCGGGCACCGGTAGCTCGAGGGCCGACGAGATTGCCTTGGACAAGCTCCTTGGCCGATTGCAGAACGAGGCAAGCTCGCTGCTCCAAACCAAGGTCGAGCTCGAAGACGAAGTGGCGTCGCTTCGGCGCACGCTACGTGCGGTGACGGAATGAAAGCATGCCGTTGTGGCGGTACTACTACTGCTCACCTATCTGCTCAGGGCTCTCCTCGAGTTAGAGAGTATCCGTACGTCCTCATAACGAGAAAGTAAGAGTAAGCGTGCAAAGCTCGCGTTTTGGAAAAAGAGAGTGGACTGAGTGCGAGAGCCGAGAGAGTCTTCGAGTTTGCGCTCTGACGTGAGCCGCGGCCCCGCGGCCGCGCCCAACCGCGGACAACCGCGCGCGCGCCCGGGCCCCGGCGCCCCCGCGCCCCGCCCCGGGGCCCCTACGGGGCCCCCGGCGTCCGACTGAGTGTCACCGTGGCCGTCCCGCACAGCCCCACTGACAGGCCACATCAGCATTTTAAGGTAAACAAGTGTTGAAATGCGCGATAACAGGAAGCTAATGTGCAGGACCTCCGGCCGGTGGGGGCCACAGTACCCCCAGGACGCGCATTCGACTCGTTGAATACTCAATACAAGAGCCGCCACGTGGTCCCACGACGTGCGGTGCTCCTGCACCTCTCGTTCGGGGACGATGGTGGCACGCTACCGCCACTCGCCAGCACGCCAGCACGCCAAGACCTTGGGAAGGACCAGTCTCGCTCTCCTACTCGCCCCCCGCAGTCTCATCTCCGCGGTCTCACTCCACTTCCTTGCACGTAGAGCCCTTGTAGTAGAGCCCTTGTAGTAGACAGCCCTATTCCATGCCACCATGCATCATGCATCATGCTCGGTATACGGCTTCATCCTCCTTTACTCACTGCGAGGGCCATGCTCGCTCAAGATCGCTCACCATCATCCTTCATGTTCTGCCTGGTGCTCGGCCCCTGAGACCCCGGCTGTGTCCATGTAGCTCGCCGCGCGCGCGCTCGGGGGCGGACTTGGCATGGGCGATGCATTAGGGGACAGCTGCACCTCCGGGCGCGCGCGGCCTCCCGCCCGTGTGGCTTTAGGGCTCATCTGCAGCTTTTCTATTTGCGACGCCTCCTCAGACGCCTCCGGGAATATCTTCGCCAGGGCCAGCCGCCGCTGCCGCAGCATGTACACGACAAGAGCCGCGCCGATGCCAATCGCAATCGCGATCACAAAGACGGAGAGGCTGATCGCCCCCTCGAGGCTGAGCGCAGAACCGGCCTCCGAAAGAGGCGGCGTCTTATAGAATGTCACGTTGAAACGGGGGAGCGTTAAGGCGTCAGGCGCACCCGTGGCCGCCAGGAAGGCGTTGAGTGCGTCGGTGGATGCAGTGTGCGGCTCCAGGCTGGCTCGAACGGCGCGCAGCTGTGTGGCGCCGTACACGTCGTAGCTCGCCGTGAAGACCACGGAGCCTGCACGGACTGCGAGGCCCGTGCGCATCGGGTCGCGCGCAGGGTGCAGGATTGTGAAGGTACTGTGCATGCTGCCGAGGGTGGCCTCGGAGACCGCACTCACGTCAGCATCGGCCACGTACTCCATTTCCAGCCGAAACATGAAGGCACGGATGCTAGGGTCGTTGGCGGCTGCCAACTCGGCGCTCGCAATCTGCCCATCGATCTCACTGGCGAGCGCGGCGGTGCTCGAGGTGAAGTAGTTGCACACGGATGCAGCGTGTACTGTGACCACGCCTGACGCCGTAGGACCGCCTATGATGGAGTGGCTGCTGTCCATGGCGCACGGGGTGGGCATCGTGGCGCCATTCGAGCCGCACCGGTAGTTGAAGGCCGCTGGATCGAGGCAGCCCTGCACCCGCTCGTAGCAATACCCGTGATGCCGGGCGCTCACATCAAAGTTGAGGGCGGTCGGCGAGGTGCAGCCGCGGCGCATCGTCACGCATGCACTCACATTGTCCACGGTCGCGAACGGGTTGTAGTTGAATGCCAACGGGTCCAGGCAGCCGGTCACGCGTGGCACGCACCAGGAGCCCTGGTTGATGGTCGCATTGGGGTCGAAGTTGGCTGCATTCACATCCATGCACCCTTCGACGGCAATGACGCAGCCTTCGAGCACATTGGCTGCTGGATTGTGGGCCACCACAGCGCCATATGTGGCGAATGGCACGAGCCCTCGGAAGGGTATGCCAACGTACCGGGGCATCATGGCCGTGGGCCTCGTCCTCCGTTCGCTGCTGGCGTTGACGCTGTGGCTCTCATTGCTCAGGGCACCAGTCGCGTTACTTCTCGCGGCGAGATTGCGATCGGCGGCGGAGAGCAGCAAGGTCGAGAAGGGGCTGAGCGCCGGCAGCGTGCAGCCGCGCACGCCAGGGAGGCACGAGCCGTCGTCCTGGGTGGCGCGCGCGTTGTAGTTGATCGCTGTCGGATCGGTGCAGCCGGACGTCGGGTATTGACAGAAAGCGGACTCTCGCGCACCCGGGTTGTAGTTGAGCGCGCCAGGGAAAAGGCAGCCCGGGTAGAAGTGAGTCGGGATGGCGCACGCCTGCGGGATGTGCACCTCCGCCGTGCGCTCGTAATTATTGTCGTCGGGGACCATGCAGCCTGCGAAAAGGAGCCGCCGAGCGTACATGGGGCGAAAGGTCGCACCCCCGGCCTCGATGGTGGTGCGCCACGGACATGGCAGGATGCGCGTGAGCGTCTGGATCGATTGCCCACTCGCGTAGTTCGGCGCGCGCATAGCGGTCAACGGAGCGTGACGGCTGTGCACGTTGGTCGCGCGGCCGCATTCGAGCGTGCGCGCGGAAGACGCGTAGCACAGACCTTCGAGGCCGAGGTGCGAGCAACGCGAGCCCACGTACATGCGTCGCTCGGGCGTGGATGGGCACCGGCCGTACGTTTCACACGTCGTGTACCCGAACATGTGGCCGCCATCGATGAGCGTCTCTTCGGAGGCCATCTCGCCGTGCTGGTACGTGGCGACCATCTCGACGCCGTCGAAGGCGCCGAGACGGATGACGTCGTCGGCGCGCACGAAGTGAGAATCGAGCGCGTCGTTGGCCTCGGCGAGCATGCTCTCGTCGATGCCGCCGCGTGAACCGATGATCAGATCGGACACGTTCGTCTCCGCCACGAAGATGTCCACCGAATTGTCATACACATACTTGCGTAGGACCGAGAGCTTGGCAGCTTCGGTCCAGGGGTGCACGAGCGTCGGCATCGTGAGCGGCTCGCTCTCTGTCGAGGGGCGCTCGAGACTCGCGTATAGGCACACCTTGTTGCAGTGTCGCTCGGCCGGAGGCGGCGGCAACGGCGGCGGGAACGGTGGCGGCGATGGCGGAGGCGAGGGTGGCGGCGGTCTTGGTGGCGGCAGCGGTTCAGGCGATGGGGCTGGCGGCGGTGGCGAGGGCGGCGGCGGTGGCGAGGGCAGCGGCGACGGAGGCGGAGGCCTTCTGGGCGGTGGCGAGGGCGGCGAGGGCGGCGGCCGACGCGGCGGCCGAGGCGGCGGGGGCGAGGGCGGCGGCGGTGGCGAGGGCGGCGGCGGACTGGGCGGTAGTCTTGGGGGAGGGCTCGGCGGCGGAGGGAAGGGCGGTGGCAACGGCGGCGGGGAGGGTGGCGGTGGCGAGGGCGGTGGCAACGGTGGCTTGCTGGGAGGAGGTGGAGGCGGAGATGGCGGCGGCGGTGAGGGCGGCGGCGGAAGTGGTGGCGGCGGCCTGGGCGGTGGTGAGGGCGGAGGTGGTGAGGGTGGGGGCGGAAAAGGAGGTGGCATTGGAGATGTCCCCAGCGGGGGAAAAGGGGGTGGCCTTGGTGGCTCGCCGGGAGGCGGGGGAGACGGCGGAGGCGGTGAGGGCGGCGGCGGACTTGGTCGGGGCCGCCTGGGAGGGGGGGGAGACGGTGGGGGTGGGAAGGGTGGCGGTTGAGGCCGAGGCGACGGAGGGGCTCTCGGTGGGCGCAAGGGTGGCGGTGGTGAAGGAGGTGGAGGTGAGGGCGGTGGCGGCCGTGGCGGTGGCTTGGGCGGCGGCGAGGGCGGCGGCGGTGAGGGCGGTGGCTTAGGCGGTGGTGCTGTCGGGCGCGGCGGCGGGGGCGGCTGGCACGGTGGGGATGGGCTTGGTCCCTTCGGCGGTGGCGGTTGCGGCGAGGGTGGTGGCGTGGGTGGGTGCGGTGGAGGTGGCGAGGGCGGTGGCTCAGGTGGCGGAGAGGGCGGCGGCGGGCTTGGGGGCGGGCTCGGTGGCGGAAACGGCGAATGGAGGCGCTCGGGCACACAAGTGGTCGCGGTGAGGTCGTAGTTGAGCGCACGGGGGTCGGTGCACCCAACAATCTTTTGCGGAAAGATGCAGCGCGAATCGTCCGCGTCGGTGGCGAAAATGTCGTAGTTGAGTGCGAGCGTGTGTGTACACCCGGCGTAACGACAGCACGTGGTAGGGGGCAGGGGTGGCGGCGGTGGCGGATTGGGTGAGGGCGGGGGCGGCCCGCCGGGCGGGCGGAAGGGTGGGCTAGGAGGGAATGGCGGCGGCGAGGGAGGCATCGGCGGTTTGGGCGGCGGCGGCTTAGGCGCTGGCGACCCTGGCGACGGGGGGATCTTTGGCGGCGGTGGCGAAGGTGGCGGTGGTGATGGCGGTGGCGAGGGCGGCGGTGGCGGTGGTGGCGAGGGCGGCATGGGTGGCGAGGGCGGCGGCGAGAGGGGGCGCGGGGAGGGCGGCGGGTCCCAGATGGGAGGGAACGGCGGTGGCCCTGGAGGGGACGGGGGCGCTTCCGGGGGTGACGGGCACGGCGGTGGGGGCGGTGAGGGTGTGGGTGGTGGAAAGGGCGGTGGAGGGAAGGGCGGTGGCCGTGGGGGTGGTTTGGGAGGACTGGGTGGTGGGCATGGCGGCGGCGGCTTGGGCGGCGGCGAAGGGGGAGGAGGCGAGGGCGGTGGTTCAGGCGGCGGAGAGGGCGGCGGTGATGGTGGCGGTGGGAAGGGAGGCGGAAAGGGAGGCGGAGAGGGTGGAGGTGGTGAGGGCGGTGGTGAGGGCGGTGGCGAAGGCGGAGGAGGCGAGGGCGGTGGACTCGGCGGCGGGGAGGGAGGCGGCGGCAAGGGAGGTGGTGGATTAGGAGGTGGGGGCGAGGGCGGCGGCGAGGGCGGTGGGGGCAAAGGTGGCGGCGGAGAGGGAGGCGGAGGGGAAGGCGGTGGAGGGGCAGGAGGTGGCGGTGAGGGTGGAGGCTCGGGCGGCGGTGATGGAGGTGGAGGCGAGGGTGGCGGCTCAGGTGGCGGGGACGGTGGTGGTGGTGAGGGCGGTGGTGAAGGCGGCGGAGTGGGCGGCGGTGGTACGGGCGGCGGAGTAGGAGTTGGAGAGGGAGGTGGAGGCGAAGGTGGCGGAGGCGAGGGGGGGGGGTAAGGAGGAGGCTTGGGCGGCGGCGGCGTGGGCGGTGGCGGCGAGGGCGGCGGCGAGGGCGGCGGAGGAGAAGGTGGCGGCTTCGGAGGCGGCGACGGTGGCGATGGCGAAGGTGGTGGAAAGGGCGGAGGTGAGGGTGGAGGAGGCGAGGGCGGTGGCGAAGGTGGAGGTGAGGGCGGAGGTGGCGAGGGAGGCGGTGGAGAGGGAGGAGGCGGTGAGGGTGGCGGAGAGGGAGGGGGTGGCGAGGGCGGAGGTGGTGACGGCGGCGGCGATGGCGGCGGCGGCGATGGCGGCGGCGGCGACGGTGGCGGCGATGGCGGAGGCGGCGACGGTGGTGGCGGGTTCGGCGGCGGTGTAGGCGGCGGTGATGGAGAGGGGGAGAATGGTGGCGGCTTTGGCGGTGGGCTCGGGGAGAAGGGCGGTAAGCCGGGTGATTGCGGCGGGAAAGGCGGTGGGGATGGTGGCGGTGGCGAGGGCGGCGGCGGTGATGGTGGCGGTTTCGGAGGTGGCCGCCGCGGAGGCGGTGATGGCGGTAGCTTGGGACGCGGGGACGGTGGTGGCGGAAAGGGCGGTGGAACGGGCGGCGGCGAAGGCGGCGGCGGACGTGACAGCGGAGGTGGGGTGCTTGGAAGGGGCGGTGGCTTGGGAGGTGGGCTGGGCGGCGGCCTCGGGCTCGGCGGCGGTGGCGGCCTCGGAGGCGGCCTCGGAAACGGTGCCTTGGGCGGTGGCTGCGCCCACGCGCACGAGACAGTGAAGGCGGGGTGGTAATTGTCTGCGTTCGGATCAGTGCAGCCGACGCGCTCATAGGAACAACTGCCGTCGTGATACGTCGCCCGCGCGAGGTAGTTGGCGGCAGCCGTGTCGTTGCACCCACCGTAGCTGCACATGGAGGCGTCATCCAACTCGGCATCGGCGCGGTAGTTGTTGGCGGCAGGGTCCATGCAGCCACGCACCGCTCTCTGGCAGAACCATGGAGCCTCGATGCGCCCACCGTAGTCGACGTGACCTGCGGTGGCGTGCGAGCTGCAGTGAGCATGGCACCGCTCTGGTTGGTGTGACGTGTGTGCTGTCAGGTGGGCGGTGCGCTGTGGTGCGTACCAGAAGGGTTGCTCACTCCAGGCTCAAAGTTGACGGCTAGCGGGTCGTTGCAGTAGCAGCCCGTTGGTGCGTTGCACACAGGCGGGACGAGGGTGTGCACCGCGACGGACAAGAGGGGAAGGAAAGCAAGTATCGCAGATCGCATGGCTTTTGAGTGGAAACGCACGCCTTGTCCGTTTGTACCCGTCGATTCAGGTCGAAAGCATGCAAGATGACGCGTCACTACTGAACGAGTGCCCCCACCACCCCCCCCTCGCCGAACCCCCCTGTCCGCCCTGTGCTGTGCTGTGCTCGCGCTGGCCGCTGCGCGCGCGCGCCGCGCGCGAGCCCCGAGCGTGGCCGTCTCGGTTCAGTTCAGTTACTACATAAACAACAGACAACCTAACGGAAGCCTATCGAAAACTGAACTGAACTGAACTGAACTGAACTGAACTGGCCGTCTGCGTGCCCGTCTCGGAAGACGAGACGGGAGTGGGGAGACCACGGTTGACCGAGCCGGTCAGCACCGAACAGCGACCTGTACCGGTTGGCGCGCACGCATCTTGTAGGTTAGTACGTCCGCCGATGGGTGCATCACGTCCAATAAGGTCCGGTTTCCAAGCAACCCATCAGAATGTAGTTTTTTGGACAAGAACGCAATAGGTGTATTGGAGGTCATGCACACGACAAAAGGCTTAGGCAAGGCATGGCGGCTATACCTCGCGCCGATAGGGAACTTTAACGCCGCGTGCGTGCGTGGTGCTCGCACGTTGCGGCATATCCGCTTAGACCTGGTCCGGGTTTGCGGCGAACAGCGAGGGCAGCAGCGGGATCGCAAGAAGCGCAAGCACGGCGACGCCTGCGACAGGCGCGAAGGCCATCAAGCCCTTGTCCTTCTTATCGACCTTCATCGACGGCTCCACAGCCTGCGCAGTGGGCCGAGTATGGGGCAGCTCAGAACGCAGTCACCAGCAACACGGACAGTGTTTTGTTGGTGGGGCCTGCGTGAGGGGCGTGCTCACCCAGACGTTGCTCTTGCCATCCTGGTCGATGGTGGCGCCGAGCTTGCCCTTCGGTGGTGGCGGCGGCGCCTCCAGTCTCACAAGCGAGGTCCGTGGCGCAAGTGACGCTGAGCGTGCGCCGAGAACGAGGCCATCACACTGCACGATGAGCGCGAGGAGAAGGGCGGCGAAGCGCATGACGGAGGTCATGACCTCAGTAGAGAGATTGCGAAATGTCGTGTTTACGTCATTCACACTCCTCTAGACAATCACAACTCATTGACCAGGCAGTGGGACGTCGTCCTTGGCCCCTTGGCGAAATGTTGTGAATTCACGACCGTTTTGGCGCCGAGATTCACATGGAACACAAGAGTTTAGGGCTGCTCCTCGCCGGTGCCGTCTGCTCCGTTGGTCAGCAGTCAGCTTATGATTTCATCGAAGGCCTCGCGATCGATACTGTTCTTCTCACCATGGTCGACGGATCTTCGGCAAAAATTCGAGCTTTCAATACAAGAACGTATACGATGAGGACCCCGTTCGCGTACGGACTAGCCGACCTCGTCGCCTTGGGTGTGAGTCCCACTTTAGAGGGCCGCAACCGCTCCGTACTACCATCCGGGATCGTCCTCCATGAGGCCACTGGTTTCGGCGCAGATACGATTTACTGGACCGACGCAGGCGCTGGCGTCATCCTTGGGCTCAGGTTTGATTCTTCTAACATGCGGATAGTCGCTCAGAATCTTTTACGGCCTGAGCATGTCGCCTTAGATGCTAGTGCGGACGCGATCACCGATGGAGGGGCGATCCTTTATTGGGGCGATTCGGCCGCCAACATGATCCAGCGCTGTCGACTCCGCGCGGGCGGGAGCGGTGCGGCAGTGTGCAATGGCGCGCCCACGGTTGTCCTCCATGGTGTGCAGCTGATGGGCGGCCTCACTTATCATGCGGGGCGGATTTACTGGGCGGATATGGTCGCTGGATGCGTGCGATCGGCTCTCATCGACGCCGTTGGGCGAGTCATCGGGTCGAGCGTGGCCCAAATTGTAGCTGGGGTGGCCATCCCGATTGCGATTGCCATCGAGCGCACGAGCGCACACCTCTACGTGCTCGACCAGCTGCGCCCAGCCACGCTTGGTCGCGCGGATGTGGGCGCGAATATGACTGAATTGAAGCCCGTCTTGAGCTTTGGGCTCTCACGCCCATGTGCCTTTGTCTTCGCCGAAGCGCAAAGACGCACACTCTTGATTGACTCGGGAACCATGCAGATCCTCAGCTTCGCAACTGCCGACGTGCAGCCGACGCCCACGGTCATCTTCCGGCGAGCGAGCGGCTTCGAACCGCGCGGCGCGGCCGCTCGGAGGGACATATCTGTCTTCGTGGCGCCTCCCCGGCAGTGGTCGACGAGCGACGCGGAGCAGCACCATAAGCGCGCCGGCGGAGCGGTAGTGGGACTGGGCGTCGCGGGACTCTCGACGCTGCTCCTTTTGTGGTCCCCGCACATGTTCAGGCTCTGGCAGTGAAGCTGTTCTGAGAATGATAAGGTCCACGTCAACATTTGCGATAGACGACCTATAGTGTATAGACGACCAACGAGCGATATTTGTTATTTACACGAAGACGAACCCGCCGACGACCCGTCGCGGGCGCTCGCGGGGCGCCGGCCCGGGCGCGCCCGCGCGCACCCGAGCCCGGCGCCGAGAGGTCAGACGGCAGACGCCCAGAGACGAGACGCCGCCGCGCCCTCCCCCGGCCAGGGCCACGCCCGGCCAGTCCTCACGTGTGCACTACGGTGCGCATCCTGACTTCCTGATGACATCAACGAATTGGTTCGACGTCTCGGTGCCCCGCCTGCTGCAGGACATGCTTGCACAGTTCGCTGAGCTGCTGGATCTGGCTCACCGGATCAAAGCGATTCTCTTGCTTCAGCTGCTTGTAGCTGGCGAGGAACAAGGTCTGCAGCCGCTGGCAGTTGGTCTGATCGAGCAGGCCGCCATCGAGCTTCGCGCGCAGCTTCGCATGCTGCTGAGCTCTCTCTGCCGCGTCGGTAGGTCGAGCCGGGGCAAGCTCTGTCACGATACGCACTGCGTCATGATGCAGCGCGCGTGCCGTCTCCGCCCACCAGTCACTCTCCCCAATCGCTGAGATGAGGTTGCGCCCTAAGCTTGAGAGGTGTTCCTGCGTCTGCGGTGCCGCGCGCAGCTGGGCGAGCCGCTGCTGCCCAGACGCGGATAGCTCCGAACCGCTCGTCTTGTCTCGTGGGATGGCGAGCGCGGCGCTCACCGCGGCGCTCACCGCTTGGCCTCCCAACTCGGAAAGCCCGGGGCTCGCTCGAGCTCGCTCGAGATGAGAGCTCGCTGGGGACCTCTCCATCCCCATCGCCTCCTCGAAGCTACGCTTAGTGCCTCCGCCCCAAGGCGTGCAGCCGGGAGCAGGCAAGTGCTTCCTGTTCACAGCATCTAGGCACGGCCCGTCTGTCGCTGCGACACCATTTGCGTGTGCTGCTGCTGTCCGCGTGCTGTTCGCGTGCGGCGAAGCCGCCTCCACCTTGGGGGGTGACGACCCACTCGTACCTAAACCTGCATTCTCGTCGTGGCTGCCAATGGGCGTGCGAGAGTGGCTGCCGTGAACAATGGCCTCTGTAGCCGTGCTCGGCCGCAGCGCGGGGATTATGGACGGAGCCTCGACGCTGTATGAGGCCGTCGGTCTGCTGTCCAGTCGTGGCACCGGCCCGATCTGCGGCCCGATCCGCGGCCCGATCTGCGGCCCGATCTGTAGGCCGGTGAGCTGCGGTGAAAGTCGACCACTCTGGCCGCTTTGCACGTCAGCTGCGTGAGCTGCCGTCGCCGCCGTTGGAGCGCCGCTGTTGGCCGTTGGCAAGGGTGGTGCCAGCCGCCGGAAGGCGGCGGGATCGTTGAGCGAGTAGAAGAGTATGTAAGCGCCCGCGTTGCGCACGTCACTCTCGCTCACGCGACGCACGTTGGAGTCGTTGAACATGTACCAGGACGCCGGAGGTGCCTTGGCCTCGCCGGGCGGGTACGGCGCGACCGGAGCGCGAGCAAATGCGTAGTAGTGTCCCGAGTGCGTGCTGCTGCCCTGGTGCACGGCCACCGCGAAGAGCGAGTATTTGGCTGTCTCACGATCGACAGTGAAAGGGCTTATATCGCACTCGTTCTCGAAGAGCACGGGCGCGTTGATCTTGCCCGAGCCGCCGCTATGACCAAATGAGAAGGAGAAGCGCTTCAGGTGGATGGTGAGCACCTTGGGCAGCGAGTGGATGCGGAAATGCTTGGTCGCACGGCACATACGCTTGCACACATCACACTTGTACCCGTTGTCGCCGTCGAGGCGCTCGGTCTTGGTGAAGCCCTTGAGCGCCTGCTCGACGCTTCGGTACAGCTCGCCACCGTCCGCCTGCAGCTCGAGGGACAAGTCGAGGAAGGGATCGAGCGTGTGCGACTCGGCGCCACACCCCATGCACTTGATCGTGCTCTGCAGTTTCCCCTGGAACCAGGACTGCACGACCGTATGCTTCGAGCCCTCCTTCTTCACGACCGAGGGCACCTGGCCGAGGTGAAGTGTGAGGTTGTCGAGCAGGCAGCGCAGGAACTCATGTGCATCCTCCTGCCGCCCGAGCTGGATGGCCTTGGAAAACACCTTCAGGTTGTCGGCGAAAAGCTTGGGCGATAACGGCTGCGCGCCGCGACTGTACATCTGGTTCACAAGCTGCTCCAAGGCGCAGGCGGAGCAGAATTTCGCAGGTGTGGGCCCATTCTGTCCCTCATTCTTTCGATGGAGGCACTTTTGTCCATGGTTCTGTCGACGCATGTACGCAAAGACTGGCGGCGTGTGCGCGAGGCACTGCAGCACTGTGTTCATGAAGCATGTGTTGCCGAGGTTGCGCAGCCCCACGCCGATTTCGCCGCTCGCGCTCGACGATCCGCTCGACATTGGCGACGTGAATGAAGAACTTTGGCGGGGAAGACAAGACAAGTCAAGTCAAAACGAAGTCCTCTGATTTTGGTACGTTCTCAGTTTTTTCCTAGTGACATCGCTCGAGTGTCGACGTTTCGAGTCGACGTCGTACCTGTGGGATAACGTCCAATGACATTCGTCATCATTCAAGCGGATCGCGACTGTTGTGTTGTGCTTGCGGGCCGGTCTTGGGCGGCATGGCTGAAACCGAGGGTTCTGGATTCAAAAGCCGCACCAACAGCTCGAAGGGCGTGTACAAGCGGAATGGCGAGACGATGGCGATCTGCCACAAGACGATTCCCAAGAGCTATGGCGGCCCTACCAACAGCAAGGCCAACACGAGGTAATGGCGTCGCCGGTTGTTGCATTTCGCTCAAAGCCACTGCGCAGCAGGCTCCAGGCTCGCGCGCGCGCGCGCGCGAGGCTGTGTACCGCGTCAAGTACTTACCGTGAACCGATCGCACCTCCCCTCCCCCACGCAGCACCATGGGCGAGTCTTTCAAGGACCCCAACATGAAGCAGGCTCTAACGCCCTACCACCCCCTCGCCATCCGCAACCGTCTCCCGGTCGTGTTCGACAACGCGCCGATTCCTCGCGCGCGCTTTTGCTTCCCGCGCAACAACCACACCTATGACTTCTTCAAAGCAGGCAACACGCCCGCCGGTTTCCAGACCTACCGGACGACGAATGGCAACTTCTATGGCAACGACACCCGTGTACTGGACGTAGGCGACAACAACGCGGGCATTGTGGTACGCGCTTGCCCTATTGCGCCGGCGTGCGGCGTCTTCGGGTGCCCTACAGTGGCGCTGCAATCAGCGGGCTACCCACGCCTCAAACTCCTCATAAGCTTTACATGCTTTACATGTCTAACCATAGCTCTCGCTTGCTCTCGTGCGCGCAGTCGTACATGTCCAAGGTCCTTCATGCCAAGCAAGCTCTGTAGGCATGCATGTGCTTCGGATGGAGTACGACTGGAGGAGGATGTGGAGGAGGGAGGGATGCGCATGAATGTGGAGCGTGCGCTCGAGGTGGTAGACGGCAGCTTGAGCGTGTTGAGCTGAGCTTGGCGGGTGATGCGCGGGCCCCGGGTGAGAGATGCCCGGTGAAGGTCCGGGAGCTGCTCACGTCAGCACGCAGTGCACAGAGCGTGTACACAGCCGTTGGTACTGCACCCCAATGTACGGGTGTGTAAAGCCACGAGCTTGCACACGAGGTACTACTTCAAACCGCTTCATGGATTGTTGGTGTCATCAACGTCAGGACCGGCGCTCTCGAATTTTCGATGTCCATCCAGCAAACCAATTGGACGGCGCCTTCGGCGGTCCTGCCGCCAACGCCCAGAACGCGGCGACTCATCGAACACTACGAGATCGGCGAGGCGCCCCGCATCCTTGGGCACGGCCGCTACGGCCCAGTCATCCGGGCGCGCGACGTCAGGACCAAGCGGCTTGTGGCCATCAAGGTCTTCGATGGCTCCACGCTCGATGAGCCAGCGCGCGACTTGATGCGCCGCCAGTTCGCCACTGAGGCCGTTGCTCTCCAGCGTCTGTCTTGCGACCGGCACGAGGGGCATGTCGATGAGGCCAACGCTTGGGCGTGCCACTTGCCTTCGTGCCCAACGGCTGTCCAGCAGCTACTCGGCTACTCGCACGATGGCGCGATGCGGCCGTCCCAGGCTGAGGACGGGTGCTGCTACCTGGCCCTTGAGCTGGGCGACGTGACGCTCGCAGAACTCGGTTCCGCACACCTCAGTGCCGCCGAGGTGCGCGACGCCGTCCAAGCGCTCTTTACGACTGTGGCGCAGCTCCACGGCTGCGGGCTGGTGCTGGCGCGTCACTCGCTGCACGACTTCATGCGCTTCGGGAAGACGTGGAAGTGCATCGCGGCGACAGGACTACGCCCAGTGGGCTGGGAGCCTTCGCCCTCAGAGCTGTCGCACCTGCTCTTTGGCAGCGCTGACGGAGCGCCGCAACCAGTTGACGAGGCGACGGCGGTGGTGCCGCCTGCGTGTTACCTGGCTCCCGAGATGGCGGCCGCGCTGCTCGGCGGCGCGGCGAGCGTGCCGCTCGTGCCCTCAATGGACGTGTGGGCGCTCACGCTGCGTGGCCTCGATCTGCTCGGTTCTCGACCGCTCACTGCAGACGCGTACGCACGTCTGGCCGTGGGCACTCTCAAGCAACCGTCGCAATCGTACGACGGCGTGGTCGGTGGCCGCGCTCGCCGTCCGGTGTGGGCGCCGCTGCAGGCCTTCCTGCGCTGGCTGGCAGATGAGCGCTACCCCCTCGAAGTCCCGTCAGAGCTGAGCGGCGGCTGGTCGACCTCGCTGCGCGCGCTCGTGCACGCTGCGCTCACCAAGGAGGCTAGCCGCCGCCCGGCCGCCGCCGCCTTACTCGAGCACGCATACTTTTCTGAGGCGGCGTCGATGGGCCCGAGCGGCCCTGAGCAGCAGCAGCAAACTCCTCCGGCGCAGCAGTACCCACAGCAGCGTCCTGACGAGCCGGTGGCGCTGCAGTGGCGGCCCCTCGATGACGGTCCTGTGGCTACTGGCGGGTGGACGGCGGCCCACGATCTGAAACCTCTAGAGGTACTCGAGCGTAGGGACGTTCACAGCCCCACAGCCTCGCGCCGCCACGCCGCGCGCGGGAACCAGAGCGGCGCCCGCCAGCCCCAGCCCCAGCATCAGCACCAGCACCAGCACCAGCACCAGCACCGTCCACCGCCAGCAGCAGCAGCAGCAGGCCTCGCGGCGGGCGGCGTGGCGGGCGTTGGGTACGTCGTGGTGCCCGGCGCGGCCGCGCCCCCACCGACCAAGCCGCGCCCATGTGCCACCTCCCTGCCCGCCGCCTACCTGCCCACCGCCGACCTGCCCACCGCCAAACTCCAACCTTACGACGCGCACAAGCCTGCGCTGCTCGGCGTCGAGGGTGCGGGAGCGGCGCGGGAGCCGCCATCAGGTCGAGTCGCCGCGTCGTCGGCACCGGATAGCTCTTGCCGATCGCCGCCCGCCGGCCGGCTGAGCAATCGACGTGCGTCAAGCGCGCGGCGTGCGCGTATCCGGGCCATCTCCGCGTGCCTCGCGCAGGAGGCTGACCCTAGGAAGGAGACAGAACAGCCTGCTGCACCGACAAGGCACAAGGGGATGACCCCCAAAGCGAACCCTCTGAGCGGCCTTCCTGGGAGCTGGTTGCACGAAAGTGCGGCGATGACGCTCGATGACGCTGCGCAGGCCGGCCCGACGATGCCCACGACGGCGCGCCGCCTCCCCGTCGCGATCGCGAGTGCCGCGGCAGCGAAGGTGATCGATGCGGCGGCGGTGGTTGCGTCGGCGGCGGCACGCGCCGCCGCCTCGGCTGCGACCGCCGCCGCCTCTGCCGAGCGTGCCGCGGGGCATGCCGCGACGGCCGCAGACGAGGCAGACGAGGCATACTCGCCGCTGACCTCGGAGGAGCTGAACGCGACGCCGCCACGGGGCAGCAGCCACGGCATCCACGGCAGCTCCGCCCGCGTGCGCTCGATCCTCGCACAGCACGGCGTGCACCTCGATGATCTCGAGTGGGCCGCTGCCAACGAGCGCTCCGGCGCGAACGTACCCGACCGCCTGCCCCCGTCCGACTCCGCCCCCCTCGCTGCCCCCGTCTGCCCCAGTCGCTCCCACCCGCTGCCTCGGCCGGGGCCGGCGAGTCGCGGGCTGCTCACACGGTACGAGGCAGCCCTCGGCATCGAGCCCCTGCCAGACGAGCACACCACGCGCTCGAGGTGGGAACGGGCCAAGCCGCCCAAGACGGCGCCAGCTCTGACGCACGGGACACACGACGTGGGCACGCGCGCGCGAGGTTGCGCAGGAGGTTGGGCCACTCGAGAGGAGGAGGCGCGTGAGTGCGATCCCGTGGCCGCCGCGCTGTCGGCGCCGCACGCGGAGCTGCCGCGCCCCGTGCCCTGGTCGTCCGAGATCGCCTCGCTCCAAGCCCAGCTCGATGCGCTGCAGGGCGCCGTCGTACCGGTGCAGCCACCCAAGCTCGTGGAGCCGCCCACGAGCGATGCCGCTCTGAGCCCGATGCCGCCGCCGGCGCCCCCGATGGCGCCATCGGAGGCTCCCAAGGGAACCACAGCGGCGCCCGAGGCGCGCATGGTGCCCGCGATGGCGCCCGAAGCGATGGCGCCCGAGGCGCCCGCGATGGCGCCCGAGGCCCTACAGCCCGAGGCGAACGCCGAACCGGAGGTGCTCCGTGAGCTGCGTGCGCAGCTGCGGGTCGCCTTGGACGCGCTCGAGGCGGCGCGCGCCGAGGCGGGCGCCAATCACCTGGAGGCGGAGGCCGCGCTGGCCCTCGCTTCGAGAGCTCGCGCGGAGGCAGCGACCGCTCAAGCGGAGGCGGCGGCTGCGCTGGCCCACGCCGACGTCACGCGCGCGGAGGCGGAGGCCGCGCGCGCTGCAGCGGAGGCTGCGCGCGCCGAGATTGCAACCTCCCGCGCGCACGCCGAGATGGAGATCTCCCGCGCGCACGCCGAGATTGCAACCTCCCGCGCGCACGCCGAGGCCGAGGCCACACGCGCGGCCGCCGCGGAGGAGCAGCTCAGCCATCGCTCGGGTCGAATGCAAGCCGAGCTGCTCGAGGCGCAGACGCGGGCTGAGGAGGCCGCGCACACCTGTGCGGCGCTCCGTGCACAGCTCGACACCGTCCGCGCCTCGTCCGTCGATGCCACGGCTGCGGCGAGCGCGGTGGCCGTGCAAGGGGTGCGCTGGGCGGCCACGATGGCACACGAGAGCGCGGCCGACTCGGCGGCTGAGGCGGCGCGGCTGCGGCGTCTTCTCGACGAGGCGCGCAACGGTGCGGCGAGCGCTCAGCTCGAGGAGCGGCGGCGGCAGGCGGCGCTCGAGACGGCGCGCACGCAGCTCGCCGAGGCGCGATCTGAGTCCGAGGGGCTCGTCAAGAGCCTTGAGGCCGAGCGAACCATCTTCGGTCAGAGCCTTGAGGCAGAGCGCGCCGCTGCGGCCGGTGCACTCGCAGAGGCGGCAGCGGCGCGTGCAGAGGGCGAGGGTGAGCGGCTGGCGCTGCGCCTGCTCCTCAGCGAGCTGCGCGACACCGAGGCGGCGCTCGCGACGGCGCTCGCGCGTGTGCCGGCGGTGCAGGCGGAGGCGGCAGAGCAGCAGGCGGCTGTGCGGCTGTACAAGGAGGAGAACCGGCGGCTGCGCGAGGATTTGCGATCACCGCGCTCGCGGCTGCTCGACGGCACGGCGCGCGCGCTGCCCACGCAGGTGCGCGCCGAGGTGGAGGCAGAGGCGCTCGCATGCCGATTGATGGACGTGCAGCAGAGCCTCGAGGAGAGCCTCCAGGAGAATGGCCGGCTGCGCGCGGCGCTCGCGATGGCGCACGAGGACTCGGACAGCGCGCATGAGCTCGTGCTGCGACTGCGTCACGAGCTGCGCGACGCTGAGGAGCGCGCGCACGTCGCGGCGGTGGAACGGGACGCCGCCGCCGCCGAGTGCGAGAGCGCTCGCAAGGTGAGCGCCACCGTGGAGGCGGACGCGCGCGCGCTCGAGGCGGCGCTCGCTGCGAGCCGCGAGCAGCGAAGCTCAGAGCACGCACTCGCGACGCGGGCGGCCGAGGCGGCGGCGGCCGAGGTCGAGGGATGGCGCGCGCGGCTCGGCGCGGCCGAGTTTGCCGAGGAGAAGCTGCGCGCTCAGCTCGCGTCGCTCAAGAGCGAGGTCACGCACGCTCGCACCGAGACGGAGAGTGCACGCACCGAGACGGAGCAGGTGCAGGCGGAGCTGCGGTTACGCTCGGGCAAGCTGCACACCGCCTTGCTCGAGCAGCAGCAGGTCGCCTCGGAGCGGCGTGCCGAAGCGATCCAGCTACGCCTCGCCCTCGAAGCGGCCCAAAAGGCGAGCGGCCCCGCGCAGGCCGAGCTGGCGCGCAGCCGCGCGGACGCTGAGCGCGCGCGCGTGGCCGAGGCGGCGGCGGTGGCCGCGCGCAAGAAGGCGGAGGCGGCCATGGCGGAGGCGCACGCGGCGCACGCGACGCTCGCCAAGCAGCACAACGAGCTGAGCGTGCGCGCAGAGGCGACCGAGCGCGACCGCTCGCAGCTACGCGAGGCGCAAGCGGCACACGCGGCCTTGGTTGCTGAGCTCGCGAGGGTCAAGGAGGAGGCCGAGCGACGTACCGTGCGCGCGGCGGAGGCGGCGGGCGTCGCGGCCCTCGAGCGTCAGCGGATGCGCCGTGAACTCGAGGAGATGCGCGAGCGCTCGGAGCCCGAGGCTCGGGTGCGTGCTCAGCTTGAGGAGCAGCTCGAGGCGCGCCTAGAGCAGGCGCTCGCGCAGCAGCAGCACCAGCACCAGCATCAGATGCAGCAACAGCAGTTGCTGCACGCGAGGGAGCTCGCCGAGGCCGCGCGCTCCTCCGTGACGGCGGCGGCGGCGGCCAAGCCCGAGACCGAGACCGAGCAGAAGCAGGTGGCACCGCACGAGCTTCCGCGGTACGACCTCGATGAGGTGCGCACGATGAATGCGCTGCTTGAGCAGGCGGGGGCGGCGGTGGCCGCCGCCAAGGAGGAGGCGGCGAGAGCACGCGCCGAGCTTGCGAGCGTCCAGGCGGCCAAGGAAAGCCTCGAGCGCGAGGCGGAGGCCTTCTCCGAGCAGCTCGCATCGGCTGAGCGGCGCGAGGCTACTGTCGCGCAACACTTCCGTCGCTACGTGGAGATGACCGAGGAAGAGATGCAGAGGCCGCTGCGGGTAGAGCCACGGGATGCGGTTGGGTCGCCGAGGGAGTTCAGGATGTAGTTCGGTCGAGAGTCAGAGTGATCGAGTTCGAGAGAGCAGTCTCGCGTCGGGGCGCCGTTACAATGTACTGCGTCAGTACGGCCGTTGGCCCTGCGGGGCCGTACCATCTTGCATCTACCAAGGTACCATACACAGATATTAAGCAAGGTGTGGAGGACTCTTGTACAAGTAGTATGCGCAATACACCCCGACGCGCTATTAGGATGGGAAGTTAATGGGAATGCCGGCCTCGGGTTTCGTCAAGTCTCCAAATCCGGACGTGCGCGTGGTGGGGCGAACTCGGAACCGGTCATGCCGAATGGCCTGCATAGGCGTGGAGAAATTGCCGCGAGCAGTCGTACGTCTGGCAGCGGAGCTGCACGCGATCGAATCACCGCACGATACCGTCGTATGCATACTCAACCGCCCATCGAGGCGGACACTTCAAGTGTTGAACTGCAGCTATCCCGGTGCAACAGTCGTGTCACTCGCCTCCAATCAGGAGGAACGCGCAACCATCAAAAAATGGTTTGCAGGGCGGTTGCGCTTCCGGCCACTGAACGACACATTGTATGGTCTCTTTGATGGATCCGCACAGCCACCGACCGGGCTGAGCTGTGATGTCCTCGCAATCGATGCTGACCGCAGCACTGCGGAGGAGCGGCAGGGCGTTGTTGTTGGCCTCTCCCAGGCGCTCAAGTTGCGAAGAAGGCTTCGCACTGTCGTTCTGATGAGCGGCACGCAGTGCGCTGGTGGCATAGCCGAAGAGTATCTCGTTGGTGGCGTGTGCTTCCGCTTTCGTGTACCACCTGCAGGTCGGCATGCGTGCAAGCGACGGGACTGCCTGGTCAGAGAGCAGTGTACGCAACGGGCCACTTGCTGGCAGTCACGCTGGGCTGAGCTCGTAAACGCGGCGTGGCTCACCAATTCGACGTGTGTGAGCTCGAGGCCGAGCTACAGCAGTCAGGGCAAGGCGGTGCTGTGTGTCGCCTCCATTTCGAGCGAGCCAACCATTTGCACACGCCGCGGCGCGCCACTGCTAAATGGTGTTGCGCCAAAGCCTTTGAAGTGGTCAGCGCCACCCCACTGGCGTCGGCCAAGTCCGCGCCCTGGACCAGGTGCCGATGCAAATGCAACGGCGCAGATAGCGCTGCTGCGCAGTTGGCGCTACATATCGTTTGTGCCGTGCGGAAACGAGCTGTGCCTCGTGTTCAAGGACGACGTGACGGAGACGTGGGTCGGATCGCTGCGCAGTGCCGACGGCGTGCACTTCCGGGGTGCCCCAGAGCTTGTCCTGCCGTCCATGTGGGCACCTGGTAAAGCAACGCACAACTTGGCCATTCTCTTCCTGAACGGTTCCTACTATTTTGCGGGTGGGCGCGACCGCGGCTGCAGAATCTTTGCCCGCAACCAGCCTGGATGCAGGCCGGCCGATCCGCGGGAGCGCGGCATATGGATGAGCAGGTCCACCGCCGGCATCCACTATCGCCTTGATGGTGACGGCAAGGCTGTCCAGCTTGCTGTTAGCACAACTTCGGGTCGAGCGAAGCTGCCAGCCGGGTTGAAGGCGGAGAGCAGCACATGGGTCAATCCACGCATGGTGCTCAGCGGCCGTCAACCAGGATGCCACGAGCGCCGTGAACCGGAATTGCTGCCATGGATTACTCGGGGTGTTTGTGAGTACGATGGCCGACTATCGCTCGCGTACTTTGTTGGCCGCTTTTGGCTCTACGCGCGTGCCAACTTGGGCAAGCACGGGCAGCGGTTTGTGCAGGTGACCTCTTCGGAAGATGGCATTAGCTGGGCACCATTCCAGCTTCTTCAGCTCAACGGTTACAGACCCTCCCGCGGCGACGTGTACTTTTTTGCGGTTCAAGCTAATCCGGTTCACAGCGGCTCCCTGCTAGCCCTCTTCCCGGTTGTGCACCACGGCAGCGGCTGCATCTGTCTAGCCTTCTCTATTGATGGCATTCGGTGGTCGGAGCCACGCCCACTTATCCATTGCCAGACGGTCGGCGAGCGCACGACGTCGCATCCCGCAGCCGGCCTCGTACGGCGAGGCATGTACGTATATATCTGGATTCACGAGAATGTGCCCGGGGTGAACATCGATGCAACGATGCCCTGGCCACACCAGCTGGCGGCGCAGCGTTCAAATTCGCTGGCTACCGAGTCACGGGTCGTGCGGTACCGCGTGCGCACTGACACTTTGCTGCTGTGGACCATGGAAGCGCTGGCGAGCTTTGAGCGTCCGCAGTAGACGTCCATCAGCTCACTTTTCTGGCACACTAAACATAGTGTTCATGGCATTCTTACATGAGCTACGCAATGACGTGACCGTATGTGCTTACGTGTCTCGACTGCCAATCTCCCCCGCTTCGATCTCCCCCTCCGACGCCCATCTCAACGCCCATCCGGTCTAGGTCTAGCTAGGGGACCTATACCAATTAGATCTTAAAGGTCGCAGTAGGGTTTCCACATGATAAATCTGACATCGTACAAGTTCAAGAATACAACTTGACTGTCCACACGACTCACAGACCTGCGGGGGCTGATTCCCGCTACGCCAACACCTCTAGTCCTCTACTCGCGCTGCCTCGCGCGGTGAATTACGGTGAATCCCTTCGACCCTTCCTCCGCGAAGTAGGACATGGTATTCAATCGAAAACTCAACCCTCAACACGTACAACACGACAACGTAACCTCCTGGTGCGCGCGTGGCGTCTGGCGACTGCCGCCCCCCCCCCCCGCAGCTGCTATGTCTTGCGCGTTCGGAGGAACGGTAAGCCGCGCTCGCGCTTACCGTTTCAAGAGTCGACGAAACCAGAGCCACCGTAGATCAGAATCATCCGCCCTTTCGATGGAGTCAGCCCAGCGTCTCTCGCCTCAGTCAATCAATCGCCCTCACCCTTCCTCGCCGCACCTGTGTTGCATGATAGGGGGTACGGGTACATATACATGCTGTGATAGCGTCTAGATTTTGTCAAGATTGTAACCGCGGGCATGACAGGCGTCCGCCACGGTCCACACGCCAGCCAGGCGAGGTGGTTGCACCGTGTCCGTGGGGACTACAGGTCCTGCCCGGGGTTGCATACGGTGAGGCCCACAGCCACGCGCGAGACGTCAACGGCTGACGAAACTCGGTTTCGCCAATAACGAAACTCGCGCGGCGGCCTAGCCCACCGTCATCAGGAGGTATTCATGCTAATCAACAACTATGAACAACGACTCTGACCATCATAAGGCGTGGCTACTTCGATCCTCACACCTCTCATCAAGACACGCCTCTCACGGTCACACGCCGGCCCTCGGACGCACTCTACTCGTCCTCTACTCGCAATCGTGCATAACTCGTTCATACCCATGGCTCACGCGATGCGTGCCATGTGGTACCTCATACCACAGTCTTAACCACAGTCAGGCCCCGTAGGGACTTACGCGCCCCTCGACGCGCCCCTACGCAATTCCTTTTCCCGGATACAATCTCTGTCGCTCAGAGCACCTCGCGCAATTCGCACGTCACACCTCACGGCCAGATCTCCAGATTCACAAATACTTGGTCATCCCCATATATTGGTCAACTTGCAACTTACTCTTGAGTATGCACGCATCATGTTATGCATCAACGCGGCTGTCATCGGCCTGGACAGTGAAAAGGGCAGCGCGCGCAGAGCTGATGAACCCCTCGATCAATGTGGCATGGCCCTCCGGCAGTGTCGCCGAGCTATAGGGTGGAGCGAATGGAGCGCTGTAGGTTGCCAAGGTATAGGTTGGAGCGATGGAGGTCGCCGAGGTATCGGTTGGTGCGCAGCAGGCCGCCGAGATGAAGGTTTCCGCCGCAGCTGCGCCCGACTGTCTAATGACATCAGCTCGACGCAGCTGCGTTGAGGGGCGCAAAGCGCGCACGCTGCTCTTCAGGCGCAGGAGTTCGTCCACAATAGAAGGGAACGCAGGCCGTTGAACAGGATCGGTCTGAAGGCACCGGGTGGCAAGCTCGAGGATACCGGGTGGGCAGCCGGCCACGTTGCGCAGCTGGTCGAGCGGGGTCGCTTGACCTTTTACGATGATCGCCAAGAGCGCATGCATAGTGTCCTTCGAAGGCAGTGGCACATGGCTGTACGGTATGGATCGCGTCCCCATGTGTGCGAGCATGCACCCAAAGCTCCACACGTCGGTTGGCTTGGCTTTTGCGCCCGAGGTGAGCGCAATGAACTCCGGAGCCATGTAGGGCGGCGTGCCCGTGGCCCCCTCCGCCTGCCCGGCGTACTTGGTGAGTGCGGTGCCAAAGTCAGCCACCTTGGCGACCCAGTGCTCCGTGAGTAACACGTTGCCAGGCTTCAGGTCGCGATGGACCACGTCCTTCGCTTGTAGGTGCGCCATGCCCTTGGCCACATCGAGGGCGATGAGGACGAGGGATGCCTCCCACGTGGCGAGCTGCTCGCGCTGCCGGTGGTGGTGAAGCACATCCAGCAATGAGGCGGGCATGAGCTCCATCAGAATGCCCGTCTTCCCGTCGTCGTGTGCGATGCCCATGGTGAGGAGCACATTCGGGTGGTACAGGCGCATCGTGAGCTCAAACTCATTCAGGAGCTCTTGCAGTGCCGCCGGCCTGGTCGCCTCCCGTAGGCTCTTGATGGCGCATGGGGTCGAGTTGTACATGGCCTCACGCACCTCGCCGAAGCTGCCCGCTCCGAGTCTTTCTTTCAGAACCAGTTCTTTCCAGCTCACGAGGTTGACCACGTGCATCGAGCCTCCTACCACGCTCGACATCTCAGTGCCGCTTCCCTCTGGTAGTGGAGGGGGCGGTGGTGGTGAGCGCGGTGGCTTCGAGCGCGATGACTGTGAGCGCTTCGAGGAGATCGGGTTCGCGCGATTCTCGTCCCTCTCAGCCTCTGCTTTCTGAGCTTCGGCCCTCTTGGTCGCCTTCTCATCCACTTTCATGGCCTGTCCGCTCTTTGGTGCCTTGTTATCGTTGAGACGACGACGACGGCACATGAAGACCAGGGAAAGGACCACAGTGATGATCACACCGACGACGACGCCGATGATGATATCGATGGAGCCGCTTGTCTCAGCTGCCACTGCCAATGCACCGATCAGCAGTGGCGGTGGTGGCGGTGCGACGTTTGCAATTGTAGGCGGCGTCACGACTGTGAGCACGGCGATCGAGATGCCATTGACGCTCGCGAGCATGGCGGTCGCGCTGCTCGGGCTGCTCGTCGCGCTGGCCATCGTCGACTGAACCGAGGTTGCCGTCGCCGTGGGCGTCTGGATGCTCACGTCGGCGATGACGCTGCCCGGCGATAAGGCCACCTCCACAGCCGATGGGTCGACACTTGCCCTCGCCGCGATTGCGCTCTTCATATCAGCCCGCACGCTTGGGGTAAAAAGGGAAACGTCACCGGCGAGCTCGAGGGTGAACTTCACGACGCTCATCGCCGGCGGTGATGGCGGCGGCGAGGGCGGTGGCGGCGAGGGCGAGGGCGGCGGCGGCGAGGGTGGAGGTGTTGATGGCGGCGGCGGTGATGATGGCGGAGGGGAGGGCGGCGGCGGCGAGGGTGGAGGCGGCGATGACGGTGGTGGCGAGGGCGGTGGTGGAGATGGCGGAGGCGGTGAGGGCGGTGGAGATGGCGGTGGCGGCGATGGTGGGGGCGGTGAGGGCGGCGGCGGCGAGGGCGGGGGTGGCGATGGCGGTGGTGGCGAGGGCGGTGGTGGAGACGGCGGAGGCGGT
>Ga0180442_100411_pt1 | contig 26697 bp, 19 predicted proteins | sample ChrtobMetP5_16mM_FD_119746 | JGI IMG/M metagenome (GOLD analysis project Ga0180442, IMG submission 119746) | Chrysochromulina tobin associated microbial communities from unialgal haptophyte culture, Seattle, Washington, USA - P5_16mM MetaG | ecosystem: Host-associated > Algae > Haptophytes >... | reverse complement strand
GCACAAGGTGCGCGTGTAGTGTTGCGCGGGTTTGTCGTCTTACCCCTCTTTGCTCAAGGACAACACTATGTCTTCTATCTCTCCTTCACCACAGGGGGAGGTGGGTCAGTCTCACTCATCACGTAGACGGGACTTAGACGCAGGTCGCTGTTCACGCTGGCACTCGCTCTGCGATCAGTGTGCGATGACTGAAATCTCATATCCGCTGACTCAACAGTATGAATCTCTGTTGACTGTTCAGGCTTAGTTGAGCAGGCTTCAGGCGTTCAGCATTGGCTTCAGGCCCTTCAGCGCAAATTGCGGGCCTCGTCGGCCCCCGTCCCGGCGCGTCCGCCCGGCCGGGCGGCGGCGCGGCCACGCGCGCGCGCCTCCCACGCTTACAGCGCGACAGGCGGCCGGGCACACGCTGACACGACGCCTCGACCGGACGGCTACACCGGGGGACATGTAAATGGGTCCGCATGCACATCGCCTCTCCGCGCCTCCGCGGCTGTGACCTGTGACGCCCGTTGGGGCCCGCCGTTCGAAGATTCATGATTAAAGACGCATTTAGTGAAAACACCGTGCCTGTGACTTCCGACTTCGCTTCCGTTTGCGGATCGGCCGCTGTGCGTGGGCATGCTGTTCACAAAAGACAAACCGCCGCGCCAACGGGGCACACCGGCGCGCGCGCCGCGCGGGTCTCCCGGGCCCGGTACGGCATCTCGAGCCGTGTAGAACGCCACCCAACATGAGCATCATACGCCGGACCACGCACACGGAAAACAAGAACCGCGACGCGGCGCCACAGGCCACAGCATGACACCACTGCCACCGGATACGCGGCGGACGCGTCGCGTCGCGCGCGCGCGCACCGAAAACACCCCCGCGACGGCACGCTCTACATGCCGAGCGCTACCCCCGCACAGACCCACAATGCCACGGAGGAAACCGCGACCACTACAACGAGATTCTCCCGTGCATGCTGCACCAAGCACGCCGCCACACCAAGCCGCTGCCTCCGAGGGCATCGTCGTCGCGCCTCTTACTTCTTGCCAAAGGCGGAGAAGTCCATCTTAAGCGCAATCTTGGGGGCGGCACCTGGGGTATTGAGCGCGCCGCCGCTGGCGCCCCTGGAAAGGCCCGGCGTCGATGGCGCCGTCGGTGCGGCCGCGGCCTCGCGCGCCGCCGTCTCCATGCGCGTGCGCGTCTCGGCCGAGAAATTGGCCGCCGCCGTCCGGAATTCGTTTGGCGAGCGCTTGGCGAGCGCCGTGATCGACGAATGGGCGAGCGTCGCAAGCTCTTTGGCCTTGGGGCTTGCCGGCCCGTCGACCGACACGTGCAAGCAGCCGATGAGCAGCGGCAGCGTGAGGGAGAGCATCATCTCCAGCGAGGCCGGCGGCGCGACCACACACGACGTGAGGAGCAGTTTGACCGCCCCCAGCTTGTCCGCGCTCTCGAGCTGCTTCGAGCGGTGCACGAGCGTCGCCACCTCGGGAAGCATGGCGCGCAGGTGGGCCAGCGTGGCCGGCAGCGGCATGCCGGTGCCTGAGGTGGCCGCGGCCGCGGCGCCACGTGTCAGCTCGGCTTGCAGGGCGCTGAGCGCTGCCCCTTGCTCCGCCACGTTCCCCGCGAGCAGCGTCGCAAGGGCCGAGTGCAATGAGGCCATCGTGCGCGCGCAGCCGCCGTCCTCGACCGGCAGCAGCGCCGCGCCTGCAAGCGCGCAGTGCAGCAGCGGCAGTCGCGCCGCGGCAGGCGTGGCGGCGGCGAGCATGAGCGCCGTCTCGGTCGCCGAACGCGCCACCACCAGCGCAGCCGGCCCTGCCGGCGCGGGCGCGTGCGCCGGCGGCAGCTGCGCGAGGAGCCCCTTGACGGCGTCGACAGCAGGCTCGGAGAGCGCGTCGACGCGCCCGGCAGCAGCCACATGCGCAAGGCGCAGCGCGAGCAGCAGCGGAGCGGGCAGCCAAGGCAGAGCCGCTGCCGGCTCACCGAGAGCCTTAGGGAGTGCGGCGAGGGCCTTGAGGCTCGTGAGCACTAGGGGCAACGCCTCGGCTGTCGGCACGGCCGGTACGCCCGGCGGTGCGCTCATGGCCTGAAGCTGTGGGTACACGCGCAGCAGCGGCGCCGCAACGAGGCTGCTCAGCCGAGGCAGCAGCGCAGCGGCCACGTCGCCGCCAGCACGGCAGTAGGGGGCGGCGCTCACACACAGGTCAGCGGCCACCTGACTCGCGGCAAGCAACACGGCCAAGGTCACGTGCGGCGCGCCGATGACGGCACGCAGCAGCTCGACGAGCCGCAGGAAGCCGAGCGCGGGCAGCGCGGCGCTCGGCGCTGCGGCGTCGGGCGCGGGCAGCAGCGGCGGGATCGCCTGTAAGCAGAGTAGCACCTCGGCGAATGCCTCGTCGAGGGCCTCGGGCTGCACGTCATCGCCTCGCATCGCCGCATACGCATGCAGCCGGTGCGAGCACAGGCCGATCAGAAGCTGCATGTCTTCGATTAGCGGGCGCGTCTTGATGGGCATCGGCTCGACGGCCCCGGCCTCCTCAGTGGCGGCCGCGGGCGCCTCGTGCGCGATCTGGACCGCCTGCTCACGCCCTAATGGCCAGACCGCCGTGCGCGCGCTCGCCACCACGGCGCCGAGCACCGTCAGCCACGCGCCATGCAGCTGTTCGTGCGCGGCGCGCGCCATCGCGGGCACGTACAGGTACGGCCGGTACAGGCGGCGCGACGCCTTGGGCGCCGTGTCGAGCAGGCTGAAGTCGCGCAGGAGCGCGAGCCACGCATCCCGCAGCCCGCCGAGCGCGGGCGCGAGCTGCTTCGTCAGTTCCATGTGCTCGGCAGGGCGCGCCGCGCACGCGTGCCACACCTGCGCGGCCCCGTGCAGCGCCGCCACGCGCACCATGGTTGCGGCGCGCTCCGAGTACTCTGGGAAGTTGAGTGCCATGATGGCCTTGGGCTCGGCCGCATTGGTCAGCAGCGCGAGCAGCTTCCGCACGGCCGCTGGGTCCACCTGATGTCCACGAGCGCTCGTGCCGAGGGCGAGAAGGAAGCGCGCGGTGGCCGCGCAGCCGATGGCCATCAGGTCGGGCTGCGCCTCGGGAGCGAAGCACGGGCGCAGCGCGGCGGAGATCTGCGCAGAGTAGAGCTCGAGGATGATGTGCCCCTCGTAGTCAGGATCGCCGGCGGTCGCAAACTTGTCGGCGAGGTCGAGCACGATGGCGACCCCGGCTGGCCTCATCGCCTCGACTGGGAAGGCGGCGGCCGTGAAGGCGACTGAGACGAGCTCCGCTAGCCGGCCGCATAGGCAGTCGGCCGTCTCGCCGGCCTCCTTCTTCGCGCGCTCGAGGTACAAGTCAAAGTGCGCCGGCTGCTCGAGCACCGCGAGCAGCCGACGCACGCACTCGACGGCAACGAGTCGAGTCTGCCAGCGCAGCGCCACGTGCTGCCACTTTTTAGCCTCCTCAGCCTCCATCTCGAGCTCCTTTTGGGCGCGGCGCGCCGCCTCTCCCTCTTCAGTCGAGTCGCCCGAGGGTAAGCCCGACGCGCCCTCGCCGCCGCCCTCTTCGCCGTCGCCCTCGTCGCCGCCGCCGCCGCCGCCGCCGCCGCCGCGCGGCTCATCGCCCTTGTCCTTCTCCTTTTTGATCTCGAGCGCGACGCCTCGCAGCTGCTTGACCCAAAACGAGGGCTCACGGTCCGCCGTGGTGTCCAGCGACTCGAGCAGCAGCACCTTGGCCTCCTCGAGCGCCTCCTCACTCTCCTCGAAGTCGAGGAGCTCAAAGATCGCCTTCACGAGCTTCTCGCGTGCGCCGCTCGCGCCCTTGTCGAGCGCCGTACTGGGCGCGCCGCCGCTCGCCGCCTCGGTCGCGCTCAGCACGGCGCGCTGGGCCGCGATGGCCGCGCGTCGGAGCGCGAGCGTGTGCGAGCGCAGTGCGCCCAGTACGGCGCCCGGCAGCTCGAGCCTGTGCGAGACGGTCGCGTGTTGCGGCAGCAGCGCGGGCGGCAGCGCGAGCGTCGCACACGCGTACGAGAGCCACTCCGCCTGCAGGAGCGTCGACGTCGATGCCAGATGGCACGCGGCCGCGTGTACCACGCCGCAGCGACGCACCACGGTGGCGAGCTGCTCCGCATGCTTGCCGCCGGCCGCCGCCGCCGAGGGCACCGCCTGGTCGGATGTGAGCGTCGAGATGATCGCAGTGGACAGGCGTGCGATGGCGGCAGCCGTGTACGCATTTGGGGCGGGCTCCGCGAGGCATAGCGACGTAGCGACTTTGAGGCAGGGTGAGCCGAGCGGACGGAAGTCAGCGTGCGGCACCTCGCCCCCCGCCACCGCCGTAGCCACCGAGGCGAGCGCATGGGATGCCCACTCGGTGGTGAGAGGCGTGGCCGCATCAGAACTGGCCACCTCGGCGAGCAGCTGTACGACACGCTTGAGCGGCGCGGCGCCGCCCGCCTCGGCGCCCTGCGCGAACGCGGCGCGCGCGAGCCGACCGAGCGCGAGCGCGTAGCCCGAGCGTGCCTCCTCACGCCCCTTGGCGTCCATGAGCTTTGCCTGCGCGCCCGCGACGAACTTGGCGGCATAGGTCGGCCCGAGCAGTTCACACGTGAGCCCGACGCATTGGGCGGCCGCGCGGCGAACCGCCGGGTCGACGTCGGCAAGGCAGTGGCCGATCACAGCGTCGATCTTCTCAAGGTGCTTCGGGTCTGATGAAGGAGGCAAAACGGAGGCCATCAGAGGCCATCAGTGGCCATTATCAGAGGCCTTCAGTGGCCATCAGAGGCCATCAGAGGCCATCAGAGGTCATCAGAGGCCATCAGAGGCCATCACAGAGGCCATCAGAGGCCATCAGAGGCCATCAGTGGCCATCAGAGGTCATCAGAGGCCATCAGAGGCCATCACAGAGGCCATCAGCGTACCGAGGGGCGTCTTGGACGGCCGATGCTTGAGCTTCGTCAATGAGCCGAGGAGCGCGGCCGACACATTGGCCAGCGGAGAGGCGTACGGAGATTTCTCCACGACGGCGGGGCCGCCGAAGAGGCCGCCACCGCCGGCGGCGGCCGCCGCCGCCTTGGCCGCATCCTTAGTCGCCTTGAGTGCGGCGGTATTCAGGTGGTCGAGCAGCTGCTGGCGCACATCGAACGATTGCAACCGGAAGACGGCGGCGAAGAGCGAGATGGAGGCGGCGAGCGCCACGTTCTCGTCGTCCGCACCCTCGCTGCCGAGCACGCCGAACTCGTCGCACGCCTCGCGGCAGCGCGCGGCCACGCCCTCGCGCAGCGGCTCGGGCGGCCGCTCATCCTCGGCGGAGGAGCCGAGGCACGCATCGGCGGGGTCGAGCAGCGCCGGCAGCGCCGTGCAGCTGGGCGCGAGCGTCGAGGAATGGTCGACAATGTCGGCCATCACGAGAGGCATCATCATACTGAGCACATCAGATCGCATCGCACTCGAGGGGAGCCGTTCGAAGAGCTCAGACAACTTGGCGCGGAAGCGCGTGAACGCCAGCCGAAACCCCTCGGACGCCTTGCCGAGCGACGCCTGCTGCTCACGAGGGGCGCACGTGGCGAGGAGCGCCGTGTTGGGCGGGAGCAGCGCGCTCACGATGTGCTTCATCATCGGCGCCGAGATGTTCTCTGGCGCGCGTGCGAGGAAGCTGTTGAGTGCGCCGAGGGCATGGGAGCGGCACTGGAGCGCCGTCGTGAGCATCTCAGCCTCCCCGCGCTTGCCCGTCAGCTCGACCGGCTTGCCCAGCACCCCTTTCCACAGCCCCAGAAGCTGGGTGAGCCGTTGCTTCGAGCTGAGCCACTCGAGGTCGAGGCGCATGAGGGCGCGCAGCAGCAGCCACGCGCTGTGCTGCGCCGGCTCCACGCCCTGCGCGCTGGCGAGTTCGGCCGCCAGCGCGATCGTCTGCGTCGTGAGGGCGTACGGCGCGCCGTGTGCTGTGTGAGGAATGGCGCACACTAGGGCCCCGGCCGCGAGGGCGTGCGCTACGAGCTTGTCACCGGTCTCGGCACCGCCCTTGGCGAGCTTCGCGTGCTCGGTGCGCACGCGGTTGAGCGTCGCGTTGAGCAGCCCGGTCAGCTGGGAGGGGAAGGCGACAGTGAGCGCCCACAGGCACGCACACGCGACCAGCCTCACCTGCCGAGCCGGGTGCTCGACCAGAATCATCAGTGAGCGCTCACCATGCAGCAGCGCATCGCGTGCGCCTGTGGCGACCTCGCGCAGCGTGAGCAGCAGCGTGCACGCCTCACTAAGGCACACGAGCACCGCGGGCTCCGCGGCCGCCTTGGCGGTGGCGGCCTCGGCGAGCAACTTGGCCATCGCGGACTGCGAACGCTCGGAGAGCAGGGCGCCCAACCCGGCGCGCATGCAATGGGTCAGGCACTCGAACATTTGGCGCGAAGGGTTTGGCGATTCGAAGAGGAGCTGCAGACACTCGAGGAGATACATCTGCGGGGGCACAGGCGCGCGCCGACACCATCAAGGCCAGCGAGGGATGCGGGGGCGGCGAGAGGGCGGTGAAAGAGGGATGGGGCGCCGTGCTGGGCGCGTGGGAGAGGAGTGGTCCTCGGGGCCGAGTGTGGAGGAAGCTAGGGAGTATTCGGGTTTGCGTGCGTGCGTAGGGGTGCGTGGGTAAGCGTGCGTATGTGTGCGGGGGGATGGGGGGGGGAGTGCGATGTAGGGGTAATCAGTCGGGCGGGCGAGTGGGCGCCGTGGTGGGCGGGCGCATGTGCCCTAGCGGCGAGGGCAGGAGCGCCGTGGTGGGCGGGGAGGAGCGCCGTGGTGGGCGGGGGAGAGGAGCGCGTAGAGGCGAGTGCCAACGCTCGCGCGCGACACGGCGGCACACGCCCACCACGGCGCCACACGCCCCGTGATCCGAGCAAGCCGACGCACCGCGTCACGCTCCCTGTCTGATTGCAATCAGATGCCATCAGTTTGCGATCAGATGCACTCAGTTGCACTCGACGCACCGCGTAACGCTCCCTGTCTGGTTTCCTGAGTTGCTGGCTGAAGGTGACGAACGAACGAGCGACGCCGAGCCGAAGCTCCTTGGTGACCCCGGGGCGCCCAAAGGGCGAGAGCAGCAGCCCGACGACCGCCTCCATCGCCGTCGAGGGCGGCGGCCGGCGCTCGAAGACGCCCTTACCGAAACTGATCCTCGGTTTGGGAGCGGGAGTGGTCGGCTTACCCTTGACGGCGGCGGGTGCGGCGCCTGTGAAAGGGTGGGCCATCGCGGCGATGGCGCTCAGCCCGAGGGCCTCCGCGGCCGACAGCCGCACCGCCGAGGACGGGTCGTCCAGGTGCTTGTGTCCGAGCGCCATGACCTCCTCGACCAGGGTGCTCGCCCAAAGCTGCTCCGAGTACGCACACAGTGAGGCGCAGCAGCCGAGGCACGCCTGGCGCAGCTCGACGGGCACGCCGCGCTCGCTGAGCACGGCCTTGATGTTCTTGAGCACCTCCTGCTGCGTCGCGGGCGGGATGCCGCCAGAGCCCACCAGCGCCGACGCGAGCGCGGTGAGCGCCGCGGCGCGCAGCGGCATCTCGGGCAGTCGGATGCTCTTGACGAGAAGCGCGATCGTGTCTTGGCAGAGCGCGACCATCGCGCTGCCGTGCGCCTGGCAGAGGTCGCCGAGGAGCGCGAAGAGCGCCACTTTGGACGCCATCGACGACGCGGGCGACTTCGAGCCCGCGTTGAGCCACTGCATCACCGTGCCGACCTGCGAGTACATGTTCGTGCGCGCACCACGGCCGTAGGCGTACACAAAGGTGGAGCAAATGAGACGGCGCAGCGGCGGCGCGGGGCCGAGCAGCAGCGCCGCCGTCAGGTGCTTCTCCAGATCCTTTTGAACTTCCTTGATGTCCGCGTCGTTGCCAAGCCGCACCAGCTGCTCAATGTCGTGCAGCAGCTCGAGCTGCGCCGCCTGCGAGTCGCCGCCCTTGGAGGACTGCACGACCGAACCGAAGGACTTCACCGCAGATTCCAGAGTGGTCATGACGCGGCGGCGCCCGGGGATCGGGGGAAGAAAGTCACGGTGGTCTCAAAGACGTGCGTCGCGCGTGTGCGCTGCGCGGCGGTGTCACGCAGCGCGGCACCTCTTCGTGTGGGGTAGTCTCGACAAGTTTGCCGTCAGGGCGCGAGAGTCCAGTTTCAATTGTAGAAGACCCCTTCCCCGTCAAACAAAAACCTTGGGTTGGTCTCGAGGTCGAGGTGAGCAAAAGGTTACTGACGCAGCAAATGCGAACTCAAATACCGACGGTTTCAACTTGAGACCACCCGGTGCCGGTAAAAAGACGAGGGAGGGCTTTTTTCTGAGCAAGCACGAGTGCTGGCTGCAGCGCGCACGGTCGTGCGCGAGCGCGCGGGGACAATCGAGCGCCGTCATCGTCGCCATGGAGGCGCTCGCTCTCTTCAAGCGTCCAGGCACAATGGCTTGGCTCGACAATGCTCGGGCCGAGGCGAAGCACAAGGAAATGAAGCGCGAGAGCCATGGGGCTTTGCGGAACCGCCTCAGGCCCGTCTTTGACGAGTTTGATAAGGATAAGAGCGGGTCCATCAACAAAAAGGAGATGAAGAAGGTCCTGAAGAAGGCCAAGCTCGCCAATATGACGGACGAAAAGATAAAGGCTCTGATCAAGGAGGCAGACGGCGACGGCAGTGGTGACATCGATTTCGACGAATTCGTTGAGTGCGTTGCAAATCAGGTTGGGGAGGGTGGCTTCGCTTCGGTGCTCGAGGTCACCAACGCGAATGAGTTGGATCAGATTTCGTACCTCGAACAGGGTGATAAAAATCTGTCGACGGCGGAGGCATTCAAGTCACGGCAGAAGCTGCGCCGTAATGCTTCGGTGCTCAACGCTCTCGATCCGTGGTGGACTGCAAGCATTAAAACCGCACGAGTACGCCGACCAGATGCCACGGACCTGAACCAAGAGGACTACGTTTGCATCTTCGTTGCCATCTACAAAGACCTTGTGAGCGCCGAGGATGAGGCGGAGGCAGAAGAGGAAACCATGAAATCCTGGGAGGAAGACTGCAAAGGTGGAGAGACGATGTCACGGGTGCTGCTCTTCGACTCTCTCTTTGAGCTCGTCGACATATATGCAAAAAGCATCGAAGCTGCCGAGTACGCTGAGCTCCTTCGTTCGATTTTGGCTCGCATCATCAACGCTGATGGTACGATCGGAAAGCATAAGCCGCTACCGGAAGCTCCTCCTCCAGAGAAGAAGTCGACACCCGCTCCTGAGATGAAGAAGCCGACACGGACACCGCAAGAGGCGGGGCCTCCTCGAAAAGCATCGCCGGCCAAGAAGTCGCCGAAGAAAACGTCGAAGAAAACAGTCGTCGAAGAACTTCCCACCGAAGAAAAGACAGAGATCAAGCAGGTCAAGGACATGGGATATCGTGTCGCGTTCGGCGCGACCACGCGCGATAACGAGGATGATAGCGACGGCCGCCCGCAGTCCGATGGCCCCGGATGGGTTCTTACGAGAAACGAGAAGCCGCCAGATGATGATATGAGGAATTTCACACCGAAGCTTCGCCAGGCGACGTCCATGTCCGATATGCCCAATTTCGGACAATCGCGAGGAGCTACGCGGGAGCGCACCCCAAAGAAACTCGAATCGGCGCCGCTCCTGGACGTTGCCACGCTGACGCCAGTGCCCACGCCCCAGGCTGGAGCCTCACGAGCGGAGGTGCTGCGTAGCCGGCAGTCGACCGGACTGCTCACTGACGCGCCCCAGACTGGAGCCCCACGAGCGGAGGTGCTGCGTAGCCGGCAGTCGACCGGATTGCTCACTGACGCGGACCGGAGGGAAATGGATCTGCTCGGGGTCGCGGCCTCTCCGCGAGGTGTACTCCCCGTGCGAATCAAGCGGGCCCCTACGCGGGAAATCGACGTCCAGTGGTTGAAGCGCATCGTTGCCACGCCAGCGGCGACGCGGAAAGCGCTCGACCAGCGCGCCTGGAAGCGCCTCCTCGAGGACTCGAGCTTGTCATCAGATCCATCATCACCAAAGATCAGCAAGAGGTTGCTGAGGAACGCCATCGAGGTTCTTGCGCCCCCTCTTGCGCCCCCTCTTGCGCCCCCTCTTGGGGGACCCACGGTGGATGCGCGACGTGGGCTGATAATGCGCGTGACGCCGAAGGTCCCTACGTTCCTTGTGACCGACTTGCGCGATGCGCCACGATCGCCACGATCGTGGGCACAGCTCCCGCCATTGCAAGCGACATAGTGAGAGCACTAGCGCGCGCGCTGGGCAGCACAGTCAGCACAGTCCAGGGGACAGCTCCTCACTATCTTACAGCTGTAGCCGAGCGAGCGAGCGTACGAATCATGAGGAATGTATGGAGGAATGTTCAGACGAATCGTTCAGCCGATCGCCAGGATGAAGGCAGGTGGACGAGGCCGTGTTCTCGCGCGGTGTAGCGAGTCTTGAATCATCTCGATATCACATGTCACAGGGGTGTCTGGGGCGGGGCCCAGCACCTTTTTAATCTCAAATCTGCGCCGCGAGCGAATTGAGTTTTCCGTTTTGACGTGATCAGACACCGTGACTGTTCATCTTCATGCCTGCAGGGAGACTTTTTGGCGTGGTCTGATGTTCACGAAAGGCCAATTAAAGGTGCACGCTGGGCAAGAGACCGACCTCACTAGCATACGGTAATGGAGTGACCCGAGGACTAGCACAAATGTAAATCATGACGTTACATAATTTCGTCGAAGGTCCAGGAATGGCGCTTTTCTCCTTCGACGAGCGCCAGCTCATCTCATACGTTATGTCTGGACCGCACGTGACCTTCGCCGCAAGGTCCAGCAGTGAGACTTATCGCATCCTCGAGGAGCTAGGGCTCTCCGTAACCGCATGGCAAGGCGACGACGAAAGCTACAGGCTGAGCCTGCATCAGAGCTACACTACGCATGGGCTTGTCATACGCGAGGCGCCACCAAAAGGGTGCGACGCGCCACCCGACGCGTGGAAAATGGACCGCCTCATATGGCAGAAGAATTGGGCGACCGACCACCACTTGCCAGAGTTCGAATTCCAGGGCGCATCACCTTCCAGAGGCGAGGTGATGAAGGTGCTCGACCTTGCGCGCCAGCAGTGGGCTTCACCGCACGTCTCCCGCTCTGTCGTCCGTGTTCCGTACTTCACGCCTTCGACGTTTCACCAGCTCTATGAAGTGCTTGCACCGCAGCGTGGCGCGCCTCCTGGTCGCCGCGGCGGCCTGCGCCGCGCCAGCACGGGCCAGGGCAGCGGCTCGGAAGGGAGAAGCCCGATGACACTCCAAGCTTGGCAACCTGGTGATGAGAGGAGTGATGGCGAGGACGAGGAGACCCTCGAAAAGAGCCTGCTCGCCGAGCGACTCAAGCGGCAAGGGTTCGAGCACGCAGTATTCGGCGATGGAAGTGGCATCCGGGACCGTCCGGCGACCGCCATCCCGACACCGTTCGACAACCAAGCTCCTCCGCCTCTCCCGCGTGCGGCGCAGTCTGCACGGCCGCCAACGGCACCAGCGGCATCTCCGCGGCATGGCGCATGCTCCGCACGAGCCGGTGCCCACTACGGCGGCTCCGGCGGCGAGGCGCTGCCTCCGCCGTGGCGTGGCACGTCGAGGAAAGACGTGACGACGTGGGGCACCTCGACGGCCCGTTCGACAGCATGGAGGCCGAGCTGGCGGCCGAGCAGCGATGAGCGGCAGCGGCTGCTCAGTGAGTCGATGGCGCGCCTCTCGGCTGCCTGTCCGCGCACACCCACGCGCCCTCGCACGCCACGCACTCAGGCTCGGTACACACTGGCGCCGCCCGCGCCGCGTCTCGTGGACGGCATGCTCTATGGCGGCCGTCATGGCGGGCGAGCCGGAGCCATTGACTCCACTGACGACCATGTCGACGCACTCGCCCGTAAGCGATGCGAGCAGGCTGTGCGGCGCGCGATCCTGGCAGGATGAAACGTGCATCAACGGTGTGTCGTTGTCACCCACCGGCCATCTCGGATGGAACGGTTCGGACCCTCACCCTCGGCCTCGCCGACCCCGCGACCGCGCCCCGCTCCGGGGCCGCGGCCGGTGCGCGACCTCAAGTCCGGACCCGCGCCGGCACCGCCGACGGCTTGGGTCCCCGTCCGCGCATCCCGAGCGTTAAGAGCCTTAGTGACCTGGGACCACGCGATTTAGTTTCACATTTAACTTCGCTGGCCCGCGCACGCGCATTACCTCGGTTCTTGGGTCGCACGTTACACCAGCCGCACTCAAACCTCATCCTTCGCCTTCTTCTTCTTGACCAGCAGCTGGCGCGACTTCCACGTCTCGAGTACCTTCGCCGAGACGATCTTCGTGAGCTTAGGCACTTGCTCGTCCAAGTACTTGTTGAAGCCCTCGTCCTCGCGCATCAATGTCTCGATGTCAATGCTGTCGTCTTTGGTGGGCTTGTAGAATTTTCGGATCGTAGCCATTCCGGTGCCCTCAATCTCGCCAAATGGTCGCACGCCCTCGTCTTTCAACCTTTCGGTGTTGTCCATGAAATGAATCATCAATTGCGTCGAGCCGGCACCGTCTTCAATGTACAACGGGTCCCCTTTTTGCTTCTCGTCTCGCTCCCATTTCTGCTCCGTCTTTGTTGGCACAAAGGCGATGCGGCCAGGCAGGTGCTCCAGTGGCTCGCCCGTTGATGCATCCTCCTTCTTGACACGCTCGAGCAACTCCTGAGCATGGCTCCCGCCTTTGAGGCCGAGCTGGAGGTACCTATCATTGATCAGGAAGATGCGAGTATCGTTATAAAAGCCACGCTTCACGAGCTGCATGAAACGCGCGCAAGCAAACGGTGCCCAGTCATGGTGCGCTGTGACTACGAACGACGCCTTGCCAGAGTACGACTTGACGTCGAATTGCACGCGATATCCGGGACCCTGACTGATCACCTCCTCGTCGGGCCCGGCCTGCGCAAGGAGCGCGTACGTCATGATGGCAACGAGCATGGGAAGCGACGATCGGAAAGGAAAAGACTCCACGGACGAGAGCGAAGGGAATGACACGTCATGAGCCTTCTTTTATCGCCGACGGCGCACACAAAGTTGTGGCAGCCAGCCACATTTCTTAGAGTAGCAGTGAAATAAATTTTTTTGAGATAAACTTCCGAGCCTAAACTACGCCGGCGTCCCCGTCGAAGCGAGACAGTGTACTGGTACCCGGTTTTTCTCTCGCAGCTCTCACGTCTGAGAGCCCTTTTTTAGCGAAACCAAAGAATATCATTTCGAGCAACGTTCACATGGTGCGCGGGGACGCTTGCCCGACGCGAGAGCTGCCAAGATGGTGCTTGGGCCGCCCGGCTGTCGTGTTCGCATCGACCTGGACCGGCTTCGTCGGGCACGCCACCCCGTCGGACGATGCGCACTGAAGCAGCGGACCGAGCGTAAACGCGGGCCAGTCGGCCCAAAAGGCAGCACTCGTCTGGTCCGGCTGTGCCCTCTGTGGCCGCGCCCGCCGCGAGGCGCCGAGCGCGCCGAGCAGCATGGCCGCCTCGACCTCGGCATGCAGTCCAAACCCGTGCAGGCTGCCACAAGGGGAAACAAGCAGCGGCGGAGCGAGCCGAATGGAGCGCCCAACGTCAAAGTAAGCAAAGCCCTGCGCACGCGCCGTCTCGCGAGCACACGCCATCGTCTTGAGGGTGAGAACCTGCATGTTCCGCGAGGCGGGCCAGTTGCCGCAGCCACTGGCCGCCGACCCTTCATTTGCAGGCACCAGCGATGAAGCGCTCACGGCCGCCGCGCCGCCGCTGGGGTCTGTTCCTTGCTCTTTGCAGGTGGGACAGTTGAAGAAACCATAGAGCACGCGCAGCGGCGCCGGTGCGCTCCCGGCACTGCCCGGGAGCACCGCTGAGTGGATGGCCTTGTTGAGAGTGCCCATCGCCCACCCAATCCTTTTGCAGCAGCAGTCCTCTGTCTCTTTGGTAAAGAGCATGTCCCATGTGCCAATGGAGGCCACGAGCAGGTCTGGGGCTCTTCCCGCCGCGGTCATCAGCGTTGAAACTCTCTCAGCCGTCGCGCTCAGCGTTCCCTCATCGTTGAAACTATGCCATAGGAACGTGAGCCGCGTCTGAGCTGTTGTTACGTAGTCGAGTGAGCATCCTCGAGTCGTGCGCCCTCGGTGATCGTCAAAGCAGGGGCCTTTGAAGCGCTCCTGACAGCATCAGGACATCGTCAAAGCATCAGTACTCGTCAAATCAGTACATCGTCAAAGCATCACCTGACAGCGCGGATCATAGTAGCCCCAGTACTCGCTACGGTTTTGTGTTTTGGGTGCATGTGGGGTACAGCCGAAATCCTTGCCAACGGGACCCATTGCGCGATGCGTTGGCCAACCCGCCGCGGGAAGAGTCTTATTTAGAAGGGTGAGGAGCGCGGAAAAGAGCATGCGTCCCCGCGAGTCACCAATTACCAGAACCCAGCGCCGTTCAAAACCGTCGCTCGAACTCAGGAGTTGGCACTGGCTTTGGTTCGGGTTGCGGTACTCCCAACCGTCGCCATACAGCGCGGATGTACTCGGGAACCATCGCCCCTCTGAGCTTAGGACGTCCAGACATGCCTCACCAGCCTCGTCGAGCGTCACATTGGTCCGAGGTCGAGAGCTTAGCATCGTCCCATTGTTCCATCGACCCATTGACAATCTTCAGGATTGAAGGCCAGCGGTTCTGGGCTAGGTTGTACAGCGCGATCGTGCGGCCAACCAGACGCCGCTGCGGGAGGATGTCAAGGAGCTCGACGCGAAAGCGCTCCCAGTTGCCCGGATCGCGTGGCACGTCACCGGCGCCCTGCCGCACCGCCGTCCGTGCCGCCTTCGGGCGTCACCGCCACGCAGCGTTGCGAGCCCGGCAACCCAAAAAAGGAAGCAAAATTGCCATCTATCCTCAAAGCGAAAACCCACGAACCTGAGTTAATGTACGATTATCTCCGGGCCTGTGGGGAAGGGGGCACCCTGGAAGCACTGTCGTCTGTGGAAACTGGAATTCCGATCCGCGGAAAATAGCGTGTCCCGCACTCGCTCTGTACTGCGATGCGAGCGGACGAGCATTCGCCGAGCGCTCCTGGCACGACGGTTGAAGAACGTCGGCTCTCTCGAGCGATCAGCGCGAGTCCGATCGGCGTCCTCGGACCTCGTCTCGAGGCGGTGCTCCTCGATGATACTGACAGCCTCGACCTCGAGGAGGTCGACTCTCTCGAGTATGCAATGGATCGTGTTGAGGAAAGTGGGCCGACGCTGTCCATGGAGCATCCAACGATCCTCATCAATCTGTGTTTGATGTGTGATTGCTCATGCAACACGTGGGATCCGTTGCCGTGCTGCATGCGTCCCGTCTGCGTGGAGTGCTCCGCCAAGGTGCTGATCCGGACGCGCACTTTGGCTGTGCAGCCGCACCGAGAACCGCTGCTTCGCTGCCCGTATCCAAGCTGCGGGAACATCTTCGAGCACGCGACGATGGCAGTGGACTGATCAATCATTCGCAGAGGCTCGCACGATTCCGGCCGATGAACGATACGACAGCGATCTGCGTGCGCACTTGCATCGGGAGAGCAAGCCCTGTTTTCGTATCGGCGCCATGACGGGCGGCCGATCTCTGTGGTTCATTGTCGGGGAAGCGCTCGGTAATCATTTAGGGGAATGCATGACGCACCTCGGGCACGTAAGAACAACCCCGCTGAGTGATGGTGTCGGACTTGTCCGACTCGCCTCTTGGCGCTTGGGGTGATGGGAATGCTTCAGCACTATGCGGCGTGATACTGTTGTGCAGGGTGTGACGGGGTGATGCAGAGTGAGATAGGGTGAGTGAGGGTGAGTGAGATTGAGTTGTACATGTACCTCAGCTAGCTTTACCATGATGCCCCCACCACGTCTACCACGTCCACAGCGCACTTCGTTTCCGCGGGCCGGCGGGCGCGGCCTCTCTGTGGACTGTGCGCGCCGATACTCAGAGTTCAGTCTTCAGATGTTCAAAGTGATCGTGTCGTAGAACTAGCGTAGTGTAGTTGTAGATCCGTTGCTCGGTCGGAGATGATGTCGGTCGGATACATCATAACGGAGGTGTGCCCCTAAGGCTACGCGCTAAGGTGTGCCGCCCCCGCGCGCCGTGACCGCTGACAGCGCCGCCGGCGCTGAGGACGCCCCGAATTATTTTATTAACTTTCCGGACCCAAATTCTGGCATCTGTCCATCTCTGCATCTCAGAGCGCGGACCGCAGAATGTTGAGCATCTCCCTCCAGTCGCCGCCGCCGTCATGCCAGGCTCCCAACACGAGCTCGCGCGCGCCCTGCCCCATGGTCGCGACGAGCAGCGCGACGCCCACGTTCAAGAGGAGCTTCTCGACTCCGAGCACGCCCGGCGGGGGCAGCGCGTTCGAGAGGTGATCGACGAGCAGGTGGAGGACCACGCATCTCAGAGGTGGGAGAGCGACCGAGCCCACGCGCACTGGTTCGGTGGGCAGCGCGGCGGCGCGCAGGAGCAGGAGCCCCATGGCCGCGCCGCTCACGGCCGAGCGCGGCTGCGCACGCCGCCCGAAGAGGAGCTGCGTGAGCACGCAGCTGAGCGCGCTCACCACGCCGGCCGCGGCCCACCAGCCGAGCAGCGCCACCCTCCCGGGGGCGCCGTATTGGGCACTTAGCACGGGCTCGAGCTCTGCCGAGGTGACGACGAGGACGATGAGCGCGTGCAGCCAATGGACGAGGCCCACGGGCGTTACCGTCGCCGTCAGCAACGTGTACAGCCGGCCGCGGCGCAGCAGGCTGTCGAAGCATGTCGACAGGTGGCCAGCCACGAAGCCTCGCGGCAGCAACTTGCTCAGCAAGTAGCTGCCGGTGAGTGCGAGGAGCAGAAGCGGCGGCGCGCCGACCGAGGCTGCCCACGGGCCGAGGGCTTCGGGACTCGTCGGCAGCAGCGGCAGCCATCGCCCGAGCAGTCCGATCCACACGAGCTCGCCGTGCACTGCTGCCGAGCCGAGGCCCAGGTTGAGAAGCGGTGAGATCGGCCCGTCGGCGGCTGCGCCGAGCGCCTCCTCGAAGAGAGGACCCCACTCTTCGCGGTGCGCGTCAAGCGTCGTAATCAGTGATGTCTCGTGCGGCCGCGTGTACACGCACGCCGCCGAGAGCACCGCGAGGCACGCCGTCGAGCGCCAGCGCATCCGACGGCGCTCAGAAGGCTTCACCTGTGCGGCGCCCGCTGTGACCACCTTGGCCTCCGGCGGAACTTCCGGCATTGATATCGGCATCTCGGCTGGAGGGGCGGTCAATGGCTCGATGCCGCCGAGTAGGCCGCCATACTCAGCAGTAGGAAGAGCAGCAGCAGCACCGGTATCGCCAGGACGGCCGCTAGGAGGCTCGATCGGCGGCGGCGGTACGAAAGGCTTGGCGCCGAGCGGAGGTCGCGGTGCTGGACTGCTCGTGGAGCCCGTCGCGAACGGGTTGGGTGGCGTCGGGTAATTGAGGTCGGCGCCCAGTGCGAGAAGCAAGATGGCGTGCATCGGCGAGGTCCGTGGAAATGACGAGACGAGAGCTCATCGCCTGGAAGGTTTCTCCTCGCCTCGAAAAGAAGGAACGCCGATTTTGCGGGATTGGAACTCGAAGCTGCCCCTCGTTGTTTCCAAACTAGGCACAAAGGCTGTGGGGCCCCGCCGCCCTCGCCGCCGCTCGCCGCCCTCGCCGCCGCCGCCCCTTGCTGGCAGTCGCAAGAGGCGCAATGGATGTGGCTGTGTGCCTGTCGGGCTGGGTGAACGTCAATGTCGTCTCAGCCGGTCGCACACTGCGACTCAATCTGATCGACCCGCTGGGTGCCGATGTGTTTGTTGCGGGCACATATCTGCACAGCGAGTGTACTGCAGAGCACTGCGAGCTTTTTCATCAGCAACTCCACGGACTCGAGCCGATAACCCGGAAGTCCTTTCGGCCGATGGTCACCACATCGGAGCTGCTTCGCTCCATGCAAGCGCTACCGCCATGGCCTCGTGTCCTGGCGGTCTCTGCAACTCAATACCGCTATCGCAACCTCTCCATCTTCACGCCAGTGCTTGGAAACTCTCAGGCCAATGTCCTGCGCGAATTTTGGGACTACCAGCAGGTCCTCGACCTCATGACACAGCACGAGCAGTCCATCAGAGCGAGATACGCTCGCGTTGTCTTCTCTCGCCTTGAGATGGACTGGGCGGCTCCCCACCCACCTTTGCACTTGCTCGCCCCACAGCTCCTCTGGCTGCCCTGGAGCAACTCGCGTTACGCCACAGGGCTGAACGATCGTCACGCCGTGATGGCTCGTGAGCATGCAGAGGTCTACTTTGGCCGATGGCGACTGCTCCACACGCACTTGACGCCCGAGGGACTGCGCATGGGGCCAGCACGCTCCAATCTCATTCCCATGGGCTCCCTCACGTACGTAGGCCCTGAGGTTTTCCTCAAGTTGCTGCTCTTCGCCGCCAATATCTCGTTTGGGTTCTTTAGTCCGCTCGGTTTCGTGTCCTGCTGCGGCCTGGCAGTCCGACGCGGCGGCACGTGCTGGCAATATGCCCTCTGCCGGAAGGCGCAGCTCGGCAATCGAACAGCGGGAGCGCGTTACCCGGACGAGCTCAACATGGCGATCCACGACGCTGCTTTGCTTCGCGCATGCCCAGGGGCCGCGCTGCAGCCCAAACTGTTTCTGGACGGCACGAGAGGACCACGGGGCGCGTCAGGGCTCTTGCAGCTCGTCATACCCGCTGACAGCCTCGGTGATGAGCACGTTTGGCGGAATCGTACACAAAGACGCGTCCAAACATCGCCTCTGCTGGTGATCCGCAACAGTACCAGCACGACCACGCTGCTGATGAGCACGCAGCAAATGTCATCATGTGCTCTTTAGTAGGTTCTGGCGTCTCTTGTAGTAGCTAATGCGTAATGGGTGCCGTCGAGCGTCGTGACCTCACTGGGGGTGTACCTTAGAGCGGAGTCCGGTCGATGACATTTCAGGCGGAGATGAAAAACCGTGAAGAAAAAGAGACCACCACGCGCAGTTGGCTGTTGGGAAAGCCACAGATCCACTAGCATCGTCAAAAAAAAGCAAAAATGGCGTCTCGTCATGGCCCGCGGGTCTCGGAATACGCCTCTTTGTGCTGGGGTCCGGACCGACCTAGCAATTGAGTACCCGACGAGTACTTAGTACTTGTGTTGACCGAGGGCAGCGGAGCCGTCCGAGTTTGAGATAAGAATTTCCCACACACGCACAGCACGACCCCCACACGAGCAGGGATTTGCCTCTTTCCTGCGAAGCGCCCGGCCATGGACATGGACAACAATGGTGTAGCGGCTGACGAGTCACTTCCGTGGACGTCCGTGCGTTGCGCCTTGTACCTCTCCAATCACCAGGTCATTCAGAAACTCAACTTGGCGATCTGCGATGCTGCACGCGTGCAGGCGCCCAACCCGCTCATCCACATGGCCCAGTTCCTGCGTGCGTGGCGGCCACATCCGGACGACCCGCCTTCAGTAGCCGCCACATCATTGGCGGATAGCGTGAGAGTGCGCGCTTCGAGCACCAGCGTAGGCAGCAGCAGCAGCAGCAGCGCCGTCGGCAGTCCAGATGGCAACAGCTCACCGCTGCCAGCTGACTTGTTAGCTGAGCCGCCGCTGCTAGCTGAGCCGCCGCCGCTCACGCCGCCTCCGCCCATCTTCCTCGACCCCGCCGACGACGAGAGCGACGCACCTGATGAGGACGAGAGCGACGCCGTGGTGGCGGCCGTGGTGGCGTCCCCCGTCGCGCTGGAGCCGCCGCCCTCGGCCACGGCCGTCTCGTCGCCGCCACTCGCGGCCGCGCCGCCCGCGCCCGTGGCACCCATCGGAGGCCGGCTCATGCCGAGCAGCGAGGAGGAGCTCTCGAGGCTGCTGCGAGAGTCAGGCATCGACGTTTCCACATGGGGTACCGGTACCTCAAAGTCAGTGCGCCATCTGCTGGCCGAGCTCCACGCGACCGAGTGCCACCTGCAGCTGCACGGCGAGAGCTCCGAGCTGCTGCGTGTGCTCGCGCGCGTAGACGTGCAGCTGCACTTGCGTGGGCGTGTGCTCGTCGAGACGCACACGCAGATGGGCGGGCGAACGGCGCAGCGCTTCAAGCTGCTCTCGGTGCGCATGCGGGAGGGCGAAGAATGGCAGGCGGCCATCCGACGCGTGCTGCGCGTGTTGCTGCGAGGAATTTCGGAGCACGGCTACCAGATGGACGAGGACGCGCACACGGTCCAGATGAGCCGCCGCCTCGCCTACTCGTATCCGGGCCTCCATACAGAGTGCACTCGACACTTCGTGACGGTGGTGCTGGACGAGCGCTCTGATACGTTGACGCTTGGGCACGCGGCGCAGGACAGGTTCACAACGGCCGAGTTCGCGGCGGGTGCCACGTTGTTCAAGCACCATTGGGCGTGGTACCTACCACGAGAGTGGGAGACGATCCAAAAGAAGCTCAAGCGAGAGGACCTCGAGCATGCGCGCCAGCAGCAGCAGCAGCAGCTCCAGCACGGCGGCGGCGGCGGTGGTGCCAACGGGAGCGCGCACGGTGCGAGCGCGCACGGCGCTGGCGCGCACGTCAACGGCGCGCACGCGCGCGCACATTTGGACGACACACCCGGCTGCCACGACGTGCGTTTCGACGGCCAGGGCGAGTTGCGGATCACGGATGATGATCTCGGACCCGAGGAGATCCAATTGCGTGTGCTGGGGCAGCTGTACTCGGGTTGCCAGACGCTCTTCTATCATCGGATCGGAGCAGAGCAGGGGCGAGCGCGCATCTTGTACGTGCAGGGCCTCGACTCGCGCGGCGCGTGGCTAGATCCCACAGTGTGCAAGCTCGCGCCCAAGGATCTGCTACGTGCCGAGGTGGACGCGCACGCGGCGTTCGTGCGATACATTGGCGAGTCGGTGCCGCAACGCATAGGCGAGCCCGTGTACATGGACGAGATCGGTGGGATGGTGCTCGAGCTCGTCGGGGCGTGCTGGCGCATGCCCGAGCTCGCGCACACGCAGGCCAACCTGTCGAACACGTTCGCCGAAGTGTGCAAGTACGACTCGGACCACGCGGAGGAGCTCGCGGTGCCCAGGACGGCGCGAAGCCGCCCTGTCTTCGGCGAGGTTCGGCAGGTGATCGACGACGTGCTGCTCGGGCAGCTCGCAGCCGTGGTGCGCCAGTCGGCCCACCGCGAGCCCGGCGTCTCGCTCGTCGACTACTACGGGCTGCTCCCCAAGATCCGCAAGCAACTCTCGCGCGAGGAGGACCATTCCTTGCATCTGGCCATACGCAAGGTGATCCCCATCATCAAGCCGTCGACGCTGATTGCGCTGCGCTCGCTCGAAGCAGTGCTCGCCGAAAAGGGCGAGGAGCACGTTGGGCCCGAGGGCTACCCCGGCCCCTGGTTTTGCATCGTGCACGGCGACCTGCATGGCGGCAACATCATGGTGGACTCGCGCTCGTACTCGTGGCTGATCGACTACGGTGAGGTCGAGGACGCGCACGTGTTCAAGGACCCTGCCAAGCTCGAGGCGTGCTTCTGGTTCATCTACACGACGCTGCCCATTCCGCCACGCGCACTCACGTCGGCGTCCGCACGCGAGCTGCGATGGTGGCTATCCATCCCCGCCTTGGTGGCCGAGAGGCTCGATGAGCGCGCCAAGGCCACCGGCCAAACGCTCACGCTCGAGGCGCTGCCCGAGGTGCTCCGAGGGGCGTGTGCCTCCGCGGGCGTGGCGGGCAAGCACGTGGACGTCGACGAGGTGCTGCTGCGCTTCGCATCCGAGGCGGAATGCGATGAGTACCTGCGCGAGGCTGAGCAGATGATGGACGTGCTGCTGCCCGACCGGGATCTCCATCTGATGGCGGCGCAGCTGCAGAGCTGTCCCTCGTTTGTGACCAAGGAGCGGCTGCGCCTGTGCTGGGAGCAGGTGGTGCAGATCCGCGAGCTGCTCACGCGCTCGTACTGTCGGCCGCACTCGGGGGACGTGCACCAATACGACGCGCACCCCATGCAGTACGCGGTCGCCCTCTTCCACTTTGCTCTCAAGACGGTGACCCAGTACAGGGAGCCCAATCCATACTCGCGGCGCCTCGCGGCGCACGCCGTCGAGCGGTTGGCAGGCTACGTCGAGGCGTGGGTCAGAGGGCAGGAGGTCGAGCGACCGGCCGCATCCAATGAGGCTCTCGGCATCGACCCCATACGTGCGCGTAGCTTTTCGTATGGGGTGGGCCAACGGCTTTGCATTTGGTCGAGCGAGACTGACGCGTGGGCCGAGGCGACAGTGCTGCGTCCGCCCACGGCCACGCAAGCCGCGCCGATGCACCTGCTACGCGTGCTCTCGGGCGCCAGCTCGCACGAGCGCGACGTCGATCTGGACGTGCAAGCCCACATGTGCCTGCCGCTCTATGCTTACGCTGTCGGCCACCCGCTGCGCGTCCTCTCCCCTCGCGGGGCCTGGGAGGTCTGCGTCGTCGTCGACCGCGCACCGCGCACCAACCAATTCGTCGTGCGCATGCCTCCCGCGTCGAAGCTGCACTGGGTGCTGCTGCTGCCCTGGAACCACGCGTCGATGACGCTCCATGCGCGTGTACCCCTCTTTGCGGTCCGCCAATACGACGCGCTCCACTGGCTGCCGTCAGACGAGCTGGGAGGGTCTGCTTCGCGCCGCCGCCTCTTTGCCGTTGGGAGCGAGGCGGATGGCTCGATGACGACCGACCGGAAGGCGCCCGACGAGCTGAATGATGCCGAGAGCCCGAATGTCGAGTACGCCCGACCCATTGAGTTTGTGCTCAACTTCCGAGCGGCCGCACGAGCCTTCCATTCATGGCGCGCACTCTGGTGCCCGGGCGTCGTCGTTGGTGTCCATCGCAAGCCCACGCGCCTCTCTGCGTCCCTCGCGAGTGTGATGGTGAGCAAGACGTGCGACGTGGTCTCAGGCAGCTACTGCTTTGACACGAGCTGGACGGCGCCTGAGCAGCCATTGCTCGTGAGGCAGCTCTTCGCGCCCGCTGCCCTGGCTCTCATGACCGCCGCGTCCGCCGCGTCCGCCGCGCCCTCAACGCCGGACGCTCACATGGCCTTCACGCCCTCGTCTCCCGACGGTTACGCTGCCGCGCTGTTCAGGCCAGGCAGCCCATTGGCCCTTTCTGCCGGCTTCGGCACGCCCGGCGCGCCATTGGACGGTGGCGCCCTCTCGGGCACCCTCGGCGACAGCGGCCTGTTTCTGGGCGAGGTCCTCGGCGAGAGCGCCACCGCAAACGCGGCAGGCGCGGGCGCCGAGATGGGCACCGATCTGGACGAGGAGGCAGATGGCGATCTCGACATCGAGGATATGGATACCTTCGAGCTCGATGAGCTCTCGAATGGGTTGGGGGGAGCACACTCGGCGCATCGGCTCGCGCAGATGCAGACGATCGCGGGCCACCGGTGGGGTGCTTGGGAGCGCGCGGTGGTCGTAGGCGAAGAGCTTGAGCTCGACCCCTCTTGGGAGCGACCCTCTGGCGCGCCCGCGACGACGCCGCGCGCCGAGCCATTACGGCTGGGCTGGAGGAACAACCCGCGCATCGAGGTGGAGACGCAGCCGCTCTTTGTCTATGCGCCCGGCTCGGAGCTCCGTCTGCTGCGTTCGGGCCGTTGGGGCACCGTGCGCATCGTGGCCGCGCATACGGGCGAAGCCGCGCCTCCCAACACGTACCTCATCGGTGGCGTCGATGGATTGCCGCGAGAGCCCATCGAGCTGCACGTGCGCAACCACGCGCCGCTGCTCGACGCAAGTCTCGATTTGGATCAGGAGCATCTGCGCTACTCGAGCTGGGTGCGCTCGACCTACGCCCACGTGGTCGACGCTCTTTCCGGCGAGCGGCTCGATATCTTGCTTCAGTGCGTCAAGCTGCGCGTGGACGGAATCACGTCCGACGACGACGATGCCGACGCCTTCGAGACCCTTTCGCAGGCCACCTTCGCCGAGGACTTTGTTCGGCCGATCATCGTGCTGGGCGACGCGGCCTCGGGCAAATCGACCTTTGCGCGCCTCTTTCTCGTCCTCGGCATCCTGCAGCGGCGAGAGCCACGACTGGTCCCTTTCCTCCTGACCACGATCGATCTCGTGCGCATCATCAAGCAGAACTCGCTCGGCGGCGACTACCTCGACGGCTACCTGCGCTCCGTCTACGGCCCACGCTCGCGCCGCTACCTCTTCCTCAAGCAGGCGCTGCTCGAGCGCCGGCTCGTCCTCTTCCTCGATGGCATGGACGAGATCCCAACCGGGCTCAAGAGCGTACTCGAGGCCTACTTCATGTGCTATCTGCGTGCCCACGCGCGTATCGTGATGACCTCGCGCCCAGGGGGTTTCTCCGCCGCGTGGCTCGAGCTCTGCACACGTGTGCAGCTGCTGCCCCTCGATGCGGAGCAACAGGACGTTGTCGCCAAAGCCCGGCTCAGGCAGCCACAGCACCTGCACGTGTTCAAGCAGCTCATGATGCGCCCTGACCTTCAGCAGCTCGCGACTAACCCGCTGGTGCGTGAGGGTCTCGGATCGCGTCGGATGGCCTCTGATCGCGTCGGATGGCCTCTGATCGCCTCTGGCCGTGTCTCCATCTGATCGCGTCGGATGGCCTCGGATGGCCTCAGACGGCCTCGGATTGATTCGTGCCGCCCCCTCCCCCTCGCTGGACAGGTCCTCTCCATGTTCATCTCCCAAATCCGCTCGGCGAGTAAGCAGGCGGCCACCGCCGGCACGACGCCCACCGTCCTCAATCGATGGAAGCTGTACCACGCGGCCATGTCGACGATCATAACGCGGCTGGACGCGAAAACACTCGAAGCGCGCAAGGGACGGGCGGGGCGTTCGTCCGCCGCGTACATGAGCCTCCTGATGGACATCGCATTCGACGCGCACTGCAAGCAGAACAAGGACCTGACGAGCGAGGTGATTCGATCCGCCATCACCGAGCAGACGGCGGCGCTGTGGGAAGATGTCAAGGAGAGCGTTGCACGCGGCCAGTTCGCCGTCCTCACCTCCTTTGTCGAGAACGACGAGCTTGTCTATCGCTTCAGCCACCTGACCTTCCAGGAGCACCTGTGCTCGATGATGATCGCGGGGATGCTCTCGGAAGAAATGGAGCGCGTCAAGTCCATTATGGCCAGCGCCGGGGTGCGAAAGATGCTCCAGGGCACATGGTGGCTCACTGTGACTCAGTTTTGTCTCGAGGGTCTCGTTATTGAGGGCGAGCGCGGCATGCAGCTCGCGCGCCGTTTTGCCGACGCGATGCTTGAGGACGTGATTGATCCCCAGGTCCGTGATTCCCACCGATTGCCGCAGATAGCCACCGCACCGATGGCCTCTGATGGCCTCCGATGGCCTCTGATGGCCTCTGATTGCTAACGGATCCCCACTGATCCCCACTGATCGCCACTTCGCAGGGCGTGTTGCGAATCTCGAGCGCCGAGCTGCACTCGTTCGACGCGATGGTCGCGTTCGCCGCCCTGTTCAAGCACTCGAATGGTGCGACAGCTCTCGAGATCGGCGACGGCAAGTCGTACGTGAGCGCGGAGTGGTTACAACAGCTTTGCGCGGGCATCGCCGGCCACCCGACGCTGCAGCGCCTCTCACTACGTCGCATGGTGCTCACTTCGGCTACGCCCGCGGCGGCACACGCGGGGCTGCACGGCCTCTCCGCCGTGCTCCGCGACTCACCGTCGCTCGTCTCTGTGCAGCTCGCGAGCTGCGGGCTCGAGTCGCGCCACCTGCTGCCGCTGGTGGCCGAGATCCAGAGCTCGCCCATCCGCTTGAAAGAGCTCGATCTGTCGGGTAATAAGATTGCGGATGAGGGGCTGGTAGAGCTCGCCAAGATCTTCTCGGTGAGCTCTCGGCACAATCATGGGCCCTTGATTGTGGCCCTTGATTGTCATGGATGGGCTCTGATGGGCTCTGGACCATCGGTGGCCGTCAATGATCGTGTGATGCCCCCCTTGATTGCCCTTGATTGTCCTTGATTGCAGCGTATCACTCCCTCCCTTTAGAAATGTCTGATTCCTTTCCTCGTCAGGTGCCCGGCATGGCGCTCGAGCGGCTCGACATCTCGGGCAACGCGCTCGAAGAGAGCGGCATCTCAGAGCTCGCGCGTGCGCTGGTCGCCTCGGACTCGATCCAATTCGTACAGCTCGCCTCCCACCCGCTCCCGATCCAGCAGCTCATGGCGGGAGGTGACATCGAGATCGACGGCCAGAAGCTCACTGACTTCGACCTGCAGCTGATCCTCGAGGTCGTCGGTTCGAGTGCCCAGAGGCCTGATGTGCTCGATGACGACACTGGGAGCGAGGTGGTCGTGGACGGCGGCGCACTCGGCGGCAGGGTCGACGTGCCGAAGAGAAGCTGCGCTGGCGGCGCTGGCGGCGCTGGCGGTGCTGGCGGCGCTGGCTGTAAAGCTTCGAGTGGCTACGTCTCGTACACGCCCAGCCCCGTAGCCAGCCCCGCCGTCTCTCCCCTCAAGCAGATGCCCGTCATGATCCCGAGCATGTCCATCGGGTACAATGCCATCACCGAGAAAGGTGCCAGCCTCCTTGCGAGATCCATCTCCTCGGGGCGAGTGTGTATCCAACGGCTCAATCTGCGCGGCAATAAGATTGGACGCGACGGCGCTGTCGCGCTCCTCGAAGGGCTCATGGTGGCGCACAGCCCGACCTCGCTACTGGACCTGAGCGACAACCAG